>OFGZ01001650.1_pt1 | contig 11191 bp, 21 predicted proteins | sample 1521871 | NCBI WGS metagenome assembly OFGZ01 (sample SAMEA3504091, study PRJEB24116) | mouse gut metagenome | biome: mouse gut; feature: mouse-associated habitat; material: faeces | place: Denmark | collected 2011
TCTTCACTTCCACAGACAAAGTCTTTTGCTTCACAATTGGTATTTCTGATTCCATCATTTGAAAAAGTGATATTATACAATTTTGCGCTATTGGCACTTCCGAAAAGCGTGGTGCTGGGGGTATTATCGGTCAACCCAACAATCTTAAACCCATTCTCATTGTAAGAGCCTGTAAACGGATTATCAGAAGTTCCTATTGGTATCCACTCTACATCTGAAATTTCGATATCATTTTGCTGCATAGCTTCTATCCAACCCATAATAGTCAATCATACGCAACTGGGTCTCAGTAGAAATTAAATAATACTCCCGCTCATTTATCATTATTGTTTCAATGTCTGGTATATTTATTGGTTCTTCAAAAGTGTCAGGGGAAGAAATGCTCAAAGAAAAAGCCAATATCAAAGCAAAAAAATAAGTAAATACTTTTCCAATCATATTTAACACCTTTCTTTATCGTCTCTTGAACTAACCTTACAAGTTATTCCGCACTTTTTAGCCGCTATAATTTAGTTTATTCTGCTGTGCGCTCCTAACATTAGGCTTTATTCTATAATTCTCTCATAAATGTAGATTTTGCGAGCTACAAAAACAATTCCTAGAGTAAGTAAGGCCGAAATCACCTCAGTAGCCGCAATGGGTAGCCAGGCATTGGCAAGGATCGTCACCATATCTACCAGGGTGTGGAGCAGGATGGCGGCGGGGAACCAGAACCAGTTGTCCCTCCGCTTTACGGAGACATACACCAGTACCGACAGCGCGATGTGCAGCCCCACCGCCACCAGCCGTTCAAAACCGGTCCAGAAATAGATGCCTGCCGGGTTAGCGCATAAGCCCTGGATGGCAGCCAGCCCCGTTTCCGATAAAGGACCCATCATAGCCTCTACCGCTTCCAGTCCGCCGCGATTCAAAGCCAAAGCGAGCGTAATATTGCTTAACATCGTCATCCCGGCCAGCAGAATCGCCTCTATGCCTCCATGTCCCGCGCCGTACATCAGCGCATCCTCCGGCCCCCGGCTCCATCGGAGGGAAAGCTTGAAAGCCAGCCAGCGACCGCATTCCTCAAAGATGCCCGCCATCAGGCCAGCATAAAAAGCATACAGCCAGATGTTTCCCTGCAGCACTGCTCCAGGAGCGCCATAGAGCAGGAGGCTGTGTGCAGTCCGTTCCAGGATCAGCACAAAGACGGGGAATATGATACAGCCAATGAAGAAAAACCGCCACCGCCCCTTTGACTTTCGCCAAAAGAAAATTCCAAGCCCCAGCGGTAGTACCAGTGTGAACAGACCAACCAACGCCATGATGATGATAGCTGTTGGGGTTACAGTCAAACTTTCTAACATTTTCAGCAACTCCTTTCTATCCCCACAATACACCATCCACCAAGTAGAAGGCCAAGCGAGGTTTCACCAGTATAGTGGACAAGGATATGAACAACATCAAAATAAGATATGGATTGCATATAAATTTGAAATTTTGATTGCTTTTTCTCTATAATGCTTCTACAATGTGAGCTGGGGAAATGATTGGTCGTATCCGCATGAAGAATCCACGTTGGGGGCAAAGCTATGATTGGCGTATATTTAAGTGGCACAGGGAACACAAAACACTGTATCGAAAAGCTGATTTATTTATTGGATGAAACTGCGCAGGCAGTTCCCATTGAGGGAAAAGAAACTGTGCGTTTATTATCACAGCACGAGTTTATTGTATTGGCATACCCCGTTCAATTCTCCAATGCACCAGTTATGGTACGGAACTTTATCAAAGACAATTCGGAACTTTGGAAAAACAAGCAAGTGCTTTGTGTTGCCACAATGGGATTGTTCAGCGGGGATGGAGCAGGATGTTCTGCACGGCTATTGAAAAAGTGTGGCGCGAGTATCGTTGGCGGCCTGCATATCTGTATGCCGGATTCGATTTGCGATGTGAAGCTGCTGAAAAGATCTGTTGAAAAAAATCGGGAGATCATAAAAGCGGCGGACAGAAAGATTGAAAAATGTGCGCAAGAGATCAAGCAAGGCAAATACCCAAGGGATGGCTTAAACTTTTATAACAGAGCAGCAGGCCTCTTGGGTCAGCGCCTATGGTATTATGGCAAGACGAAGGACTACTCTGATAAGCTGAAAATCAGTGAAGCCTGTGTGGGCTGCGGACTATGTGCCCAGATATGCCCAATGGGAAACATCACCCTAAAGAATCACAAAGCAGCAGCGGGAGATCGCTGCACAATGTGTTATCGCTGCATCAGTTCATGCCCTGCGCAGGCGATTACACTGTTGGGAAACGCTGTATTTGAGCAGTGCCGCTATGACAAGTATAGTAAGGAATAAAGAATTTCTGAGATGTAGGTTGCCTTTTCCCAATGGGGCGGCTATAATACACGAGCGACTTTTTATACAGAAGGAGAATGTTTATGAACAAAAATGAACTGATTACTGCGATGGCTGAGGCCAGCGGCCTGCCCAAAAAGGACTGTGAAATTGCGCTGAACGCATTTACTGGAGTTGTGGAGAATGCGCTCAAGGCGGAGGATAAAGTTCAGCTGGTCGGGTTTGGCTCTTTTGAAGTCAAGGCCCGTGCGGCCCGCACCGGCCGGAACCCGCGGACAAAGGAACCTGTCGAGATTGCTGCGTCTAAAGCTCCAGTGTTCAAAGCTGGCAAAGCTCTGAAGGACGCGATCCAGTAAAAAGATTTGGTGAGGTGGGGAAATGCGGCGAGAACTAGGTGTTGCACGATGTGGCCTTGCGTGCTGTTTGTGCTCTGAGAACGTGAGATGCGATGGCTGTGGGTCGGATGGATGTCCCGATGCGGATAAGTGCGAAAACAAGAAGTGCTCTTCCGAAAGGGGCATTTCGCATTGTTATGCCTGCACAGAGACCTGTAAAAAAGGATTACTGAATAAAATCAAGCCCTACGCCTTTACCCTGTTTGCAAAACGGTATGGGGAGACGCATCTGTTGGATTGTCTTGAAGCAAATGAAAAAAGAGGCATTCTTTATCACCGTGAGGGAATATTTGGTGACTATGATGAATTTGACGATGTGGAAAAGTTGATTGAATTCATTAAGAGCCTGTTTAAAATTTCCCTGCGCCGCAGGCGCACTCAACAATGCCCCGCTCGGTAACAAAATAGTCCATAAGGATATCATGCTCCTCGGCGGGGATATCCTCCCGCTCCAGTTGGTGACGGCACAGCAGCATGGTGGGGCAGCTGGTCCGGGGGAGATAGCGGTCATAGTACCCGCCGCCGTAGCCCAGACGGCGGCCCTGGGCGTCGCCGGTGGCGCAGGGGACCACCACAAGGTCAATGTCCTCCGGAGCCACCAGGGGGCACTGGAGCTTGGGCGCCAGAATGCCGAACCGGCCACTGACCAGATCCCCCAGCCCCGCAATCTGCCGGGCCTCCATGACCCCCTTCTCCTCGCTGCACAGGGGCAGAGCCAGGATCTTGCCGTCCCGGAGAGCGGCGTGGAGCAGGGACATGGTGTTGATCTCCGCAGCCGTGCCCACGTAGCACAGGATGGTCCGGGCCTTCTGATACAGCTCGGACTGGAGCAGGCACCGGCAGATGGCCTCGTCCGCCTCCCGGCAGTAGACCGGGGAGAGGTTCTTCACCCGCCCGGCCACCTCGGCCCGGATGGTCTTTTTGGTCATGGTCCACTCACTCCTTCACTGCTTGCGCGCGCTCAGCCGCTGCTCCTTCGTTTTACAGAAGGTCTCCAGCTGGGGCGTCAGGATGACGGCGATCAGCAGGGAGGTGAAGCCGCCGTTGTACAGGCTGAAGCCTCCGTGGATGGCGGGGATGGAGGTCACCAGGAAATAGTGCATCCCCCCGGCCAGAATACCGGCCCACCAGCCGTAGTTCCCGGCAATGGGGGCCAGCCCGCTGGCGAAGCACAGCCCCACCATGATGGCCTGGGCGTTCACCGGGAAAACGCCGCCGAGGCAGAGGGTAGCCGCGAAGGAGAAGACCACATACCCCGCCATAATGGGCCACACGTTGCCCGGATGGGCCCCGGCCCCGCCGAAGCACACCATGCAGAAGACGATGCCCAGGGTCACGCCGTTGAACCCCGCCAGGGCGTCGCCCTGGATGGCGTTGACAAAGATGTAGTAGGCCAGGATCATCAGCCCGTAGACGCCCACGTTCATAATGGCCAGGCCGGCGCCGTACTTGGCGGCGAAGTCCGCCTTGTGGCCGGTATCCCGGAGCAGATCCGCGTATCCCCCAAAACTCCTCCCGTTGAGCTGCCAGCCCGCCAGGATGCACAGGCCGAAGAATACGATACAGAACGTCCACACGACCCCTGGATGGCTGCCGCCCAGCGCTGGGCGTGGTCGTTGTCCATGAAAATCATTCCTGCGCCTCCTCCATGTCGATATTGTTCATGTCCCGCTGCCGTTGGATATAGTTTTCCGCCCGGAAAGCCTCAAGCTGATTCTTGTGCGTCGCCAGCGTCGCCGTCCCGCCGTAGGCCTGCGTGATGAAGCCGTACTTGACCGCCAGCTCCATGACCTCGTTCCAATGGCTGTCCAGCTCCGCGAGCTTGTCCATGTTGACTTCCATTCTACTCCTCCTCCCCGGCCAGCCGCTTCATGGCTCGCCAAACCGTGTCCGCCTTGCGGAACGCCTCGACCAGCTTGCCCTCGGTGATGTCCCTCTCGTCCGCTCCGGCGTGGCCTGCGTAGGCCACTTCGGGGGTGTCTCCCGGCCCGTAGAAGAAGCACATATCCAGCGTGTCACAGAACATATAGCTGTTCTTCACGGGGAGCTGCTGCCCGGCCTGCATGAACTGGACGGCTATCTTCTCCGCCCACGTCTGCGCCTCTTTCCGGCGCTCAATGAGGCGGATATGGCTGTCAAGCCCAGCCTCTTTACAAGCCTTGGAAATAAGCTCCGCCTGCCGCTCTGGTGTCATGTCGCCACCCCCTCTCCGAGCCTGTGGGCCGGGTCGAACTCCTTGCCCTCCGCGTACCCCTGCGCGTAGGCGCGGGGGTCGATGGTGTCCTCCGTCCGGGCTTTGAAATCCTCTTTTCCGAGGCGCTGGGAGGCCTCCTGTACCTCCTGCGGCATCACCAATACAAGGCCCCATTCGCCGCGCTTCTCCTCGTCCTGCCCGTCGAGCGCCCTTTTAATGCCCTCGGCGAAGCCAAAGCCGTAGCTGTCGCATTGCTGCTTGATGTACCAAGGGTAGTACCCGTCCAGCTCCTTCTTGAGCTTCTTCACCCCGGCGCTGATGCAGTCCACCGCGTACTTGAAGATAGCCATGCAGACCTCCACGTCGTCCTCAAGGCCGATAAAGCCGATGGTCTGCGTCTGCTGGCCGGGGTAGCCCGGCCTGTACCCCTTGCAGCAGTAATGCTCTCCGATAACCGCCGAGAGACCGACAATCCACGGGTCACGGCGCTTGCTACAGGTGATGTCCGTCTTCACGTCCCGGACGGCCTGCTTCTTTGCCTCCTCCAAGTCCGCCTCCGTGAGCTTGTGCTGCGCCATCAGCTCACGGGCGCGGAGGAGCGCCGCCTTTGCCTCCGCCTCCTCCGGGCTTTGCGCCAGCGCGAGGAGCTTCTTGATTTTGTCCTTGTAGTCAGCCATCCCTCTCTGCCTCCTCTCTCGCCTCTGCGAGGCGCTTCTCAAACCGCTGCTGACTGTAGGTTTTCTCGACGCGGTTCTGGTTCTCCCCCTTGAAGCAGTAGCCGTCGAAGCGGAACCGCCCGTCCCCTGTCCTGTGGAACGTCGTGTAGGTGGCGCGGTACTTCCCGCTGCCGTCCGGCTCGTGTTTTCGGACACGGGCTGTCCTTTTTTGTCCCCATATAGCAGTCCGCGAGCTGCGCCGTGAGCCGCCGCAGGCGGTCACTTCTCACGGCCTCCGCGATAAGCTGGGCCATGTACCCCGGCTCCCGCCGCTGGCCCCCGCTGTCTCCGTAGTGCTTGATGATGTGTTGGAGCTTTCGCTCCGCGCTCTCGCAGGCCCTACGCCACTCCTGCGGCTCTATGGCCGTCCCGAGGTATCGTTCCGCCTGCTGCTGCATCGGCTCTGCCATTCTCTGCATCACCTCCTGTCGCAGGCTTGTCCTCTGCGTCGTCCGGCCTCCGGGTCAGGCAGTCGCACCGCTCACCGGGGTCGAGGTGATCGCCGCAGTACGGGCATACGTTGTAATACGGCACCTGTTCTATCCCTCCTCAACCAAGGTAAGGCCATCCACGGCATAGCCGCCAGACTTCCCTTCCAGTTTGACGACCATCGTGCCGCAACAGTCCCACGGTTCAGAAGCGACCGTCCAGACCTTCCCTTTGTTGGCCTCGCTGACGTGGTAGTTGTCGTTCATCACGACCTTATCGCCCGGTTTCACTTCCTGTCACCTCCTCCAATTTGTTGCACACGAAATTGTGAATCACCGCGTATGCCACAGTGAAGGTGACCGCGATAGCGAGAGATTCCCCGCCCATGGCCGGGCCACCCCGCGCCGCATATCCCGTCGGGATAAGCACCAGCGCTACCAGTGCTGCCGGGGCCGCCGCTGCGACCAGCTCCGCGAAGAACAGTAGCACACAAAGGCCCATCCACTGTGCCTTGCGCCGTCTCCGGCGCTTTTCTTTTGCGCTCATAGCTTCCACCTCCTATCGGTAAAACTTGTGGCCGCCGAACTCAAACAGGAACTCAAGGTTCTGGCTGTGCCAGCCGTCTCGCCCGGTACTCTCGAAGTAAAAGGCACCTTGGCTTTCGTCCCAGCCGCCCATCACCAGCTCAAGCGCCTCATAGCAGCCTGCGTCCGGCTCTGTCGTCCAATACCTGCCGCCCTCGGCCACGGGGGAAAACTGGTTTTTCTGGAATATGACCTCCTCGATGCTGTCAGGGAACTCGTCGCTCCATACCCGGTTGAGTACGACGAGTATCACCAGCGCCTTTCCCTCGACGCTCTCGCCCTCCGCCTCCGCCATGGCTATCTTTGCCAGCATCCGCTCGTCCTCGCCGTCCCAGTCGTAGCTATGAATCATGCTTGTGTATGTAGGCTCCGGCGTGGGCTGCGGCTCTGCCGTGGGCCACGGGGTTTCTGTAGGCTGCGCCAACGTTATCAAGGGTGGGGCTTGCTGTCCGGCGGCCTCCCGTTCTGCCTCCGCGACAATGGAACTTATCGCCATCACCGCGAAGATAAGGGCCACCAGCGCCGTCACAATGACGGGCGGGTAAATCCGTATCTTTCTGCTCATGGTGTCCTCCTCTGTGCTAATCAAGTCCGGGGACGATCTCGCCCCGTTCTTTCCGCTCTGCGGCGAACGTCGTAAGCGCTCCGCAGTAGCAGCAGAAGGTGTCGTCGTCCTCGAAAACTCTGTCCTTGCAGAGCTGCGTACCCATTGCCGAGCAGCGGTTCTTGTCTTTCTCAAGCTCTACCCCGCATTTCGTACAGTACCGCTCAAGGCCCTTATAGGCCCTTCCGCATGTTGGACAAATGCTCCTTGCCATAACTTAATCCTCCTTGCAGGCTTGTCCGCCTGCCGGGTGTGCGGCGCTCAGTACGCCGCTGTTTTTACTCTGCCGAGATCGCTGCCGCCGAGATTGCTGCCTGTGCGTCCCTTGCAATCTTCCGTAGAATCCGCTGAACGTCCTCCGGGGTCTTGTCCCGGCAACAGTCGTCCGCGATTTTGATTCTGGTGTTGCCAATGGTGAAGTCCCTGACGATGTGCGGGCTTCGCTCTGTGTCGGTCATGCTACCAGCCTCCTCCCCTGCATCTGTATTCCGAGAGGGGTCGTCCCTATTCGGCGGGAGGCTCCCGTTGGAGCTTTTCGAGTACGGCCAGCGCCTCGTCCATCCGCCGCCGGACTTCCAGCAGCTCGTCTCGAAGCTGGGGTAGCTGCTCCGCCTCGCTCTCGTCCACTTTCCCGTCGTCCAGTATCGCGGAGAGTGCGGCTGCAACGTCGTTTACTCCTGTCTTCGCGTTTTGCAGCCTGATAAGTACACGCTCTGGCGGCATTTCGGGTATCTCCCGGCAATCCTTTCCCAGCGGACACTCTTGGGAACAGTACCACGCTCGCAGCTCCGGCTCGTTGTAAGCGTCGGCCATCAGCGCGACCACGATGTTCGGCGGACGGGTGATGTCCAGCTCGTACTTCTTGAGGCTGTCCTCTGTCACGCCGGGGAGGTATTCGACAGCCCCCGCCCTTGTCAAGAGCTTTTCGTTGTACTTTGCGGCCCTTATTCGTGCCTCGAAGTACCTGTTGCCTATGGCCTTTGTAGCTTGCCTCGGCATTTATTTTCGCCTCCTCCTGCGGTAAAATAGGCGTAGGTTGAAACAAAGGGTTTGCCGCTATTCACGGCACTTATCCGGCTCTCCGTGCGCTTGGTGACCCGTTTTGGGTCATTCGTGGGTAAAAAAATTACTTCCTGACGGGCATGGTGTTGTCGAATATGTCGTCGCCGTAGTAATTCAGCACCCGCTTGATTCGCAAGGCCAGCCGTAACGCAGGCTGCTTATCCCCAGTTTCAATCTGCGAGTAGTGACTGCGGCTCGTTCCAACCGCAGCGCTGAACGTCTGCTGGGTGTAGCCGTTTGCCTCTCGTAACTGCTGCAACTTTGCTCTCATGCTGTCTCTCCTTTCCGCCCGATGTCCCTTTTCGGGCCTGCAAGCTCATTATAGCCCCGATTTGGGGCAATGTCAACCATTTTTCAAAAAGTTTTTATTTTTTTACCCATGATTGCCGATTTTTGGGGCAATGGCTACACAAAACGGGGCATGGCAAGTATAATAAAACTTCATGGAGGTGCTACAATGCAAAAGTTTTCCACCCGTCTTATCTCCCTGCGCAAGGAGCGGGGAATGACCCAAGAGGATTTGGCCCGGCTCATCCAGAAAAAGCGCTCCACTGTCTCTGGCTATGAGACCGAGGGCAAGGAGCCCGACCTTGAAACGGTCTGCTTTCTGGCGCGGCACTTCGACGTGTCCACCGACTACCTGCTGGGCTACTCCGACGAGCGCAACCACGTCGAGCAGGTCTTCTACAACGACCGCGTGAACTTCGAGCGCCACTTCAAGGCCTTGCCTGCGGAGCTGCGCCCAGTTGTCTCCAAGTGCTTCGACGACTTCTACCTGCTCCTCAACCGGGATATGCAGCTCCACCGCCCGGAGCGCCTGCGCGTCTACCAGGAGCTGCTTCATACCCTGCAATCCCTCCGGGCTGACATTCGCAAGCTGATTGAATCCTCCGGTGGTGCAATCACCGATCCCGTGGCCCTGTCTGACCTCATGGCCTTGCAGAGCCAGCTCAAGAACGAGGTCTCCGCCCTGCTGGACAAGCTAATGCAGGCGGATATGGAGGTCGCGTTTAGCATCAAGAAAGACGCTGGCGGGAGCGCTACGGTGTCCTCAAGGTCGTCGGCGGGATGATCTACGTTGACTTCACCCGGCCCCGTAAAGCGGCGCGGAGGAGGTGATCGCCATGCCGTTCTGTATGTACCTGCGCAAGTCCCGCGCCGATGCCGATGCCGAGGCCCGTGGCGAGGGCGAGACGCTGGCCCGGCACGAAAAGGCCCTTTTGGAGGTCTCCAAGCGCGGCCATTACAACGTGACGGAAATCTATCGGGAAGTTGTCTCCGGCGAGACTATCGCCGCCCGGCCTGTCATGCAGCGGCTCCTCTCCGAGGTGGAACAGGGCGCGTGGGAGGGGGTGCTGGTGATGGAGGTCGAGCGTCTGGCCCGCGGCGACACCATCGACCAAGGCATCGTCGCGCAGACGTTCAAATTCTCCGACACGAAAATCGTCACCCCCCTCAAGGTCTACGACCCAGCCAACGAGTACGACGAGGAGTATTTCGAGTTTGGGCTTTTCATGTCCCGGCGCGAGTATAAGACCATCAACCGCCGCTTACAGCGCGGGCGTGTTGCCTCCGTCAAGGAGGGCAAGTACGTCAGCAACAAGGCCCCCTACGGCTACCGCCGCGTAAAGCTGGAACGCGACAAGGGCTTTACCCTCGAAATCATCCCGGAGGAGGCCGATGTGATTCGGCTGATATATGACCTCTACACCTCCGGGGAGCTGCTGCCTGACGGCACCAGAAAGCGTCTGGGCGTGTCCCTGATTGTCCGCCGCCTCAACGCGCTCAAGGTTCCCACGAAGATGGGCGGCGATTGGGTGGTGGCTACCATCCGGGATATTCTTATCAATCCCGTGTACTGCGGGAAAATCCGCTGGAATTGGCGGCACCAAGTCAAGAGGATGGTGGACGGCCAGCTCGTCGTCGAGCGCCCCCGCGCCTCTGTCGAGGAGTGTGTTATCGTGGACGGCCTGCATGAAAAAATCATATCCGAGGAGCAATTCAACCTCGCCCAAGAGCTGATGTCGAAGAATCCGCCGCGCCCCATCGGGGAGCGCTATACGGTCAAAAGCCCTCTCGCCGGGCTGGTGATCTGCGGGAAGTGCGGTCGCCGGATGGTGCGCCGCCCCTATGCTCACAAGAACGAGCCGCCGTCCCTCATGTGCGCTGCTACCTCCTGCTCAAATGTCTCCTCCCGCTTCTCTTTCGTCGAGCAACGTGTTCTTGACGGCCTCCGGGAATGGCTTGAGGACTACCGCCTTGAATGGGGCCTTGACGCTCCGCAGGACGCTTCCCTGCTTGAGCATAAGCGCCGGGCCGCGAAACGTCTGGCCGGGGAGCTTGCCACACTGGATAAGCAGCTCGACAACGTACATGACTTGTTGGAGCAGGGTGTCTACTCCACCGAGAAATTCCTTGAGCGCTCCCGTGTCCTTGCCGAGAAAATCCAAACCGCCAAGGAAAACCTCGATGCCATCGAGACGGAGATCGCCCTCGACGCTGCGCGGGAGGAAAGCCGCCGCAGTATCATCCCAGAGGTGGAGCATCTGCTGGCCGTCTACGACGACCTGCCGGACGCGAAAGCCAAAAACGATATGCTCAAGAGCGTCCTCGAAAAGGTCGTCTACACCAAGGAGCGCGGTGTCCGGGACGGCGGTACTCCTGACGGCTTTGAGTTGGTGCTGTACCCCCGGCTCCCCTCCTCCCTACCCCCTGCCAAAAAGTGAGACAGAGGCCGTTCCCGCGCCTGCGGGGGCGGCCTCTGCTGATAACCTGATTGGACGAACGAGCTGGGGCATTTGGAAATGATTGGCGCCATCGTCCACCAGCTGACCCGCAATCTGTCGGAGGAGCAGATCCGCACCGCGGGGTTTG
>OFGZ01001651.1_pt1 | contig 11190 bp, 10 predicted proteins | sample 1521871 | NCBI WGS metagenome assembly OFGZ01 (sample SAMEA3504091, study PRJEB24116) | mouse gut metagenome | biome: mouse gut; feature: mouse-associated habitat; material: faeces | place: Denmark | collected 2011
AATGATGTAATTATTTAGTGCGTGATGTTGAAAATGTTGCCAAATCGTTGCCAGTTCCTAAACAAATTTGCTTGTAACCCACATAAACACTGGGTTCTTGAAGCCCATTTCATCACTCGAACTCAATCGTCCCCGGCGGCTTACTCGTCAGATCATAAACCACCCTGTTCACCCCATTCACCTCATTGATTATCCTCCCCATTACCTTCTGCAAAACCGCATACGGAATCTCAACTGCTTCAGCCGTCATAAAATCAACCGTATTCACCGCTCTTAGCGCAACCGCATAATCATACGTCCTCTCGTCTCCCATAACGCCGACCGAACGCAGATTCGTAAGCGCCGCAAAATACTGCCCAATGCTTTTGTCCAAACCTGCTTTCGCAATCTCCTCCCGATAAATCGCATCTGCATCCTGCACAATCCGAACCTTCTCTGCGGTCACGTCCCCAATAATCCGAATCCCAAGCCCCGGTCCCGGGAACGGCTGGCGGAACACAAGATGTTCCGGTATCCCAAGCTCAAGTCCCGCCTTCCTTACCTCATCTTTAAACAGATTACGAAGCGGCTCCACAATCTCTTTAAAATCAACGCAATCTGGCAAACCTCCCACATTATGATGCGACTTAATCACCGCAGATTCCCCTCCAAGACCGCTTTCCACCACATCTGGATAAATCGTTCCTTGAACGAGAAAATCCACCGTCCCAATCTTTTTCGCTTCTTCCTCAAACACACGGATAAATTCTTCTCCAATAATTTTCCGTTTCTCCTCCGGCTCCGTGATTCCTTCTAGTTTACGGTAAAACCTCTCCTGTGCATTGACACGGATAAAATTCAGTTCATACGCTCCATTTGCCCCAAACACAGCTTCAACTTCATCACCTTCATCTTTCCGCAAAAGCCCATGATCCACAAATACACATGTAAGCTGATTTCCAATCGCCTTCGACAGCAAAACAGCGGCAACAGAAGAATCCACGCCGCCCGAAAGCGCGCAAAGCGCGCGTCCGCCGCCAACCTTTGCGCGAATCATCTGAATCGAGTCTTCTACAAAGGAATCCATTCTCCAGCTTCCCTTACACCCGCAGACCTTCCGGACAAAATTAAAAATCATCTTCGTCCCTTCGTCCGTATGTAAAACTTCCGGATGGAACTGGATTAAATAAAGTCCCTTCTCTACATTTTCCGCAGCCGCCACCGGACAATCCGCCGTATGCGCAGTTATTTCAAATCCCTCAGCAACCCGTTCAATATAATCATTATGGCTCATCCAACAAACCGTTTTCGGTGAAACATTTTCAAACAATGCAGTTTCCGTATTGACAAAAACCTCCGTTTTGCCATATTCCCGCACCGGAGCGCCCTTTACAATTCCACCTAAAATATGCATCATAAGCTGCGCACCATAACAAAGCCCCAACACAGGGATTCCAAGCTCAAATAACTCTTTTCCATACGTCGGGGAATCTTCATTATAACAACTGTTCGGCCCTCCAGTCAAAATAATCCCTTTCGGTTTCATAGCCTTTATCTTTTCTAAATCCGTCCGATACGAATAAATTTCACAATAAACGTTACATTCCCGGACACGTCTTGCCACAAGCTGGTTATACTGTCCTCCAAAATCAACGACGATCACTTTTTCCTGATCCATTATCCCACTTCCTCCCACAATTATTCAACTCTACACATCATTATAAAAAAGCTCCTTAAAAATAACAAGTAAAATTTCAAATCAACCCAAAATTTCATCTCCCATGTTCACTTTTCACCCCAAATGCCCACTCTGCCAGCCTGCCTGCCAAATACCCTGCCAAAACGCCAGACACATTATACAAAAAGTCATTTATATCGCAATACCCGCGCCGGAACACATACTGCAGCGCTTCAATACAGGCGCTCACCACGCCGCCAAATGCCATACAGCCAAACCAATGAATCTTATCCCCTAAAAACCTCTGCGATATAATCCCAAATGGAAAAAACAAAATCACATTCCCAACATCTCCCTGTAAAACCCATGCATCCCGCTTTCGGATTTCCTCTAAGCGCAGAAAATGCAGCTTCATATCCAAAATTGGAACTGCGTACTGTTTTCTTGAGCCAAGCGTTAAAAACAGCAGGCCGAACATATATGAAACAGCGGCGGCGCCATAAAGCAGGCGAATCCAACGGTTCTCCCGAAATTTCGCCGAAAGCGCCGCTAAAATAAACATCACTGCCAAAACTAAAATTCCAAGCGCCGGAAAATTCCGGTTCATGAAAAAATATATTTGCTGATACACTCCAATCCTCTCCACTCCCGCAACAAACGCCCGCAAATCTTTCCTTTAAAGTTTCCATATGAAACGGAAAACCTACCCCCCCACACACACATAAATAAATTACATTGCCCTGCAGGCCATTGCTCACTTTTAATTTATCAAAAACATAATACAATCTCAACAAATACCAAAAAACTTCCTATTTCCCAACACGCCTTGCCAAAATTGCCGGACTCATTCCCTCTAACCTGAGCCATCTGCAAAAAAGAGATATTCCCTAAAACAGGAATATCCCTCCCAATCATTCTTTTACAATATCTGCGACCGCATTCGCCCCATCTGCCGCGGCTGTAATAATCTGCCGAAGCTTTTTCGACCTGACGTCGCCTGCTGCATATACGCCTACAGCGCTCGTCCTGCAATCCTCTCCCGCAAGGACATATCCATTTTCGTCAAACTCAACTTGCCCTTTCAATAATTCCACCTGCGGCATGATCCCGACTGCAAGAAATACGCCCTCCACGGCAAGGCTCTTTTTTTCCCCCTTCGCCTTTAATAACACTTCCACCGCTTCAACCGTCTCGCCTCCGGTTATCTTTTCCACTTCCGCTTCCAATACGATTTCAATGTTTCCCGCTTCCATCACCCTGTTTTGAAGCGTTTTCGCCCCCCGGAACGTATCCCTTCTATGCACAAGATACACCTTTTCACAGCCTTTCGACAAAAACAGGGCGTCTTCTAACGCCGTATCTCCGCCGCCAATCACCGCTACCGCCTTTCCTCTGAAAAATGCGCCGTCGCATGTCGCGCAATAGGAAACGCCCCTGCCGCGGAATTTTTCTTCCCCCTCCACGCCTAACGTCCTATGTGACGCCCCTGCCGCATAAATCAAATTCATCGCTTCATACGTCCCTTTATCCGTCACAACCTTTTTCACTTCGCCTGTACACTCTACGGATTTCACATCTTCCGTCACCTGCCGGATTCCAAGCTTTTCGACATGTTCCATAAATTTCTTCCCCAATTCAAAGCCGCCTATGTCAGAAACCGCCGGATAATTATCCACTTCCGCAGTATTTAACATCTGCCCTCCGCCCATTGGCTGCCGTTCCAACAGCAATGTGTCCAGACAAGCGCGCGCTGCGTAAATTGCCGCCGTCATTCCAGCCGGCCCGCTCCCAATGATAATGACATCATACATACTTTCTTCCTCATACTTTCCGAATATTCTGTTCCGTAATTTCTATCTTCCGTTCTTTATACAGCCGGCCAACGGCGCGTTTAAACGCATTTTTACTCATATGCATCTCCCTCTTAATCACCTCCGGCGACGCTTTATCGCTAAACGGCAGAACCCCGCCATATTCTTCGATTACTTTCATAACGGCAGCCGCATCGGCATCCATCTGCAAATGCGCTTTTTGCCGAAGGGTCAAATCAAGCTTTCCATCTGGTTTTACATGGCTGACCTGCGCCATTACCACATCTCCTATCTGTAAACCTCTCACGTCTTCAAACGGAGGGAACATTGCAGAATATTTGTCGTCTACTGCCGCAAACGTGCCAAAATTTTCACTAAATTCATAAATCCTGCCCGATACCATATCTCCTTTCTGATATGGTGTATCCTGTGATAAAAGGGCATATAGATTCCGCATACTCGCGCAAAGCCTTTCACTTTTATCAATATAGAGCGTTACGAGGATTTCATCTCCCTGCGCAACCTTTTTCGTCATCTGCTTAAATGGAAGGAACAAATCCTTCTCCAGCCCCCAATCCAAAAAAGCTCCAATTTCACCAACTTCAAGCGTCTTTAAAACCGCAATCCCCCCAAGCATCAAATAGGGTTCCTTTGTCGTTGCGATTAAACGGTCTTTTGAATCCTTATATAAAAAAACTTCTAATTCATCGCCTTCCGAAATCCCTTCCGGCGCCTGCTTTGCCGGAAGCAGCACGCGTTCGCTGTCCTCCATATGTTCCGCCAGATAAATGCCGAAGTCCACCTTCTTTACCATAATCAGTTTTTGCTTTTCTCCTAATTTCATACTTCTTCCTCCAAAAATTCTATTACTGCATATGCAGAGCCCTTGCTATCCTCCAAAGCGACTGTAATTTTCCGTCCATCTACCTGTACTTTAGGATAAATCATATCAGACAAAACAGCCGCCTTTTTATATTCTGCGCGAAGTTCCTGCGCCACAAAATTTTCCGGCAAAAATTCCTCTGCCATTTGGACATACCTGCTGTTATTTACATGGCGGTTTGTATCAATATGGAAACGTCCGACGCGGATCGGCTCTTTTGGCTCCATTTCAGCCGGATATTCGATTTTCCTGCTGGCGCAATCCATTTTATAAGGTTCCTCAAACACATAACATTCCTGAATCTCCTTTGGCACCCGCGCCGGATGGCCGCTGTCCGTATCTAAAAACGTCCAAATGGAGTTGGCGTAAGCGATAAGCCTTCCTTGTTCATCTTCCACTTTAAAATTCCGGTATCCCAAAAAATTTTTAAAACGATACGGCCATGTGTATACAAAGATACGCTCACCCATTAGGGGATAACGCTTTATAACTGCCTGCCAGAAGGAAAGCGCCCAAGTTCTGCGCTTCTTCTTTAAAAATTCCACTCCGATTCCAATGTGTTCCGACTGGAAAATACAACTATCCTGCAATAAGTCCAGTAAAGCGGATAAAGTCATACGGTTATTTGCATCCATTTCACTATATCTTACAACGCTGTCAAAACAAAACATGTTAAATCTCCTTTTCCACCGATACAATAAAAAGCACCACAAACGTGATGCTTTCTAAGAACTGGCCCACAAGGATTCGAACCTTGAAATGACGGAGTCAGAGTCCGTTGCCTTACCATTTGGCGATGGGCCATTGTCATATTTCCTATATCGCCTTAACAACAATAAGAATTATACATATTCTTACAAAAAAAGTCAACCCTTTTTTTCAAAAACTTTTATTTCTTTTCCAATCACTGCAAATTCCACTTCAGTTCCCCATTCAAACTGTGTCCCGGCGCCCGTTCCTTCCATGATTTCTTCCATTAAACGCTTTTCCTCTCCCAACAAAACCACGGTATGAATTTCAACCGCTTCCGTATAATCCGTCCCCAGCGCCACAATATTATTCTGCGCCAATATATACTGTATCTTTCCAAGCCCATTATAATCTGTCCGAATCGTCAAACGTTTCCCGTTTTGCTTCTCTATAATTATGCTGTTTGCAAGGCCTGCCTGCGCCGCTTTCTGGTACGCCCGCACCAAACCGCCCGTCCCAAGCAAAACGCCGCCAAAATAACGCGTCACAACTACCGCCGTATTATGAATCCCTTCCCGAAGCAAAACGTCAAGCATAGGCCTGCCCGCCGTCTGGGACGGCTCCCCGTCATCGGAACACCTCGTCACTTCCTGATTGCCCCCAATCACAAACGCAGAACAATTATGCCTTGCATCCCAGTATTTCTTTTTCATTTCCGCTATAAAACGCTCCGCTTCCTCCTCCGATTCCACTGGCCGGACTGTCGCCAGAAACCTCGACTTCTTCTCTATGATTTCTCCTTCGCCGCCTTGATACACCGCTTTCACGCTGATCTCCCCCTTCCCATCTTTTCCTTTGCTATTTTATCATTTCTTATCCCCTGAATCAATCCCATATCATTTCCTCTGCCATTAATCCCATATCATTTCCCCCGCCATTAATCCAAGATACGCCGCCTTTTTGCCAGCCATTACCAAAGAATCCTTATAGCAATCCAAAAGACGTGGCGCTTCTTCCGCCTATCCTGCCACAATACATTGCTTCATGCGATGCTCCCTATTCGAAAATTCCTGTTGTTTTACACCCTTCTTTTTTCCATATTGTCAGAATACGACACAACATCTTCCAAGAGTGTTTATACATTTTTTACATTCTAAGTCAAAAATTGATTTCCAAGGTACTTTTAATATGGAACTGTTTTTGTTATAATAATAGGAATATAAAGGAGGCTTACTATGAACTATGGAAAAAATAGTACAAAAAAACGCGAAAAAGAACTGACGTCTAAACGTACTATGATTCTCAAAAAATTCAACATAATCTTTTTGAAAACCCTGCTGGTATGCTTTTTTGCAATCGTAATCATTGGCGGCTGCGCCGGTTTCGGCATTGCCAAAGGCGTCATTGACGCCGCGCCTGAGATAAATTTAGACGATGCGACGCCGACAGGTTTTTTGTCCACCGTACTTGATACAGAGGGCAACCAAACTGCAAAACTGGTAGCGACCGGCTCAAACCGCGTCTACGCCACGATTGACGAAATTCCCATAAACCTTCAACATGCCTTCGTCGCCATAGAAGACGAGCGCTTTTACGAACACAACGGCATCGACTTAAAAGGCATTCTGCGCGCCGGAATCAAGGGAATTACAAGCGGAAGATTTTCAGAAGGCGCAAGCACCATTACACAGCAGCTTCTGAAAAACAATGTTTTTACAAGCTGGACAAACGAAACGTCCATGGCGGATAAATTCAAACGGAAAATCCAAGAACAGTATCTCGCCCTTCAGCTTGAAAAAAAAGTAGATAAGGACTGGATATTGGAAAATTACTTAAACACCATCAACCTCGGACAAAACACGTTGGGCGTCCAGTCCGCTTCCCGGCGCTATTTCAATAAAAACGTATCCGAACTCACTTTATCCGAATGCGCTGTAATCGCCGCCATTACCCAAAACCCGTCCCGGTTAAATCCAATCAGCCACCCAGATAAAAACTTAGAACGGCGGGACAAGGTTCTTGGCAATATGTTAAAACATGAATATATCTCACAGCAAGAGTACGACGACGCCATGGCGGATAATGTCTATGACCGCATCCAGATTGTCAATACTGCTGTGGAAGAAAAATCTGTCACTTCTTATTTTGTTGATGAACTGACAAGCCAAGTAATCCGTGATTTAATTGATTTAAAAGGCTACACGGAAACACAGGCCTACAAAACGCTTTATAACGGCGGGCTTACCATCTATTCTACCCAAAACCCCACAATACAGGCTATCTGCGATGAAGAAGTCAACAATCAGGCAAATTACCCGGTACAGCCAAAGTATTCTTTCTCCTACCGCTTAACAATAGAAAAAGCGGACGGAAGCTACCAAAACTATAGTGAACAGACGATGCTTTCCTACTACCAGTCTGCAAATAAAGATTACAATATTAACTTTGCCTCTCCAGAAGAAGCGCAGGCAGCCATTGACCAGTATAAAGCGGAAATTATTCAAGAAGGCGACAAAATCGTAGAAAACGGGGAAACCGTCACATTTACCTTACAGCCGGAAGCGGCTATGACGGTAATCAACCAGACGACCGGAGAAGTCGCCGCTATCGTCGGAGGACGGGGAGACAAAACCGCAAGCAAAACGCTAAACCGCGCCACAGACACAGCCAGACAGCCCGGCTCGACTTTTAAAGTCCTCGCCGCCTACGCTCCTGCGCTTGACAGTGGCGGTCTGACGCTTGCCAGCGTTCAAGACGACGCGCCTTACTCCTACGAAAACGGAACGTCCCTGCGAAATTACGACAACTCCTTCCGCGGATTTACCACACTGCGCGAAGCCATCACGCATTCCATAAACATCGTCACCGTAAAAACGCTGACCGAAATCGGCACTGACCTTGGATTCAGCTATTTAAAAGATTTCGGATTTACCACGCTTGTTGACGAAGACAATGTGCAGTCGCTTGCCCTTGGCGGGCTTACAAAAGGCGTGACAAACCTTGAATTGACTGCCGCATATGCCTCGATTGCCAATAATGGCGCCTATATCAAGCCGAGGTTTTACACGAAAATCCTTGACCATGACGGAAATGTTTTAATTGACAACACCCCGCAGACACACGGCGTGCTCAAAAGCTCCACTGCATGGCTTCTGACTGACGCCATGAAAGACGTAGTCAGCAGGGGAACCGGCGCCTCGGTAAACTTTGGAAATATGGCGATTGCCGGAAAAACTGGGACGACGACTAAAAACAGGGACGCCCTGTTCGCAGGATTTACCCCATACTACACTTGCGTTGTCTGGGGAGGATATGATGACAATATGCCACAGGCCAGCGGGACGACCTCTTACCCAAAAGCCATCTGGAAAGCCGCCATGAGCCGCATCCATGAAAATCTGGAATATATGGATTTTACCATGCCGGAAGACATTACAACCGCAACTGTCTGCAAAAAATCCGGAAAACTGGTTGTAGCCGGACTTTGTGACGCAGACCCAAGAGGCAGCATGGTGTCTACCGAATATTTTGCAGAAGGCAGCGTCCCGACTGAATATTGCGACCATCATGTAAACGTCACCGTTTGTTCGGAATCTGGTATGCTTGCGACGGAATTTTGTCCCGGCCGCGTTGGAGGGGTTTATATCACCGGCGGATCGTCCGGCTCCGCCGACGGCCCGTATCTGTTATCTGACGGATCGCCGACTAATACCTGCCCAATCCATACCGCGCCCTATGTTCCGCCCGTCCTGCCTCCGCCGGAACCGCCAAAAGCGGAAATGCAGACGGAAGAACAAAAAAAAGAGAACAAAGAAGACAAAAAAGAAAATAAACCGGAAAAAAACGAGAAAAATGAGGACGATGGCTAAATAAGACTGGTTTCTATGACATAGCCGCTCTTTTCTTCAATGCCATATTCCAAAAAGTACCGTTCTTCCATAGGAATCCAATCTTTCAGGAAGGCAGCGTAATAGCTGCCTTCCCTTTCTTTTAAACGCTTCTTTTGGATTTTTTTCTCACAAGTCAGAAAAATTTTCATATCATATTTTTCGTTCAGCATCGGAGAATGGGAATAACTCCCCTCTGCCACATAAAGCCTGCGCGGCGGAAGTAAAATTTCATCTTCCATTTTCCCACTTTGGCAATTATAACGCCGATACCGTATTGTTTCTCCTGCCTTTGCCAAACTAAGCGCTTCCCTTTGAAACCTTATAAAATCCATATTTCCGCCCGCCGTTTCCCTCCAGTTTTCTGTGCGGGCTTCCACCGGAAGATAAAAATCGTCCATATGCAGGACGTGGCAGGAAAACATTTCTTCCAACAAAGCCGCCAGATGCGTTTTTCCGCTTCCACAGCGCCCATCAATCCCAATAACTGCCACCGCCTTTTCCTCCAAAAGCTCTGTAATCCGAAGCAAAACCGGAAAATAAACGGCATACTCCGTCTTTAAAAGCCGGTAATGCGGACGGTATGCCCTGCGGTATGCATCGCTGTGACGCACCGGAGGATACCCCCGCCGCTTCCACTCTTTCCCCCACTCTGTTAATCCCTCTATCTGCAATCCTTCCGCCAGAGCAAGCTTATATGCCAGTCCCTCGTCACTTCCATGGCATATGCCTGCTGTTTTCAAAAACAAATCCGCGCACAGTCCCGCCGCCCGTTTCGAACGTAATTTTACCAGAGGAAACCGGCAGATCCCTTTCCCTATCAGTTCCGCCTCCTCCAAATCTGCGTCGTCCGGCAGGTTTAACATCTCTTTTTCTATCGAAGATAAAACCGACTCCCTATCCGCCATAAAATGTTTTGCTCCAAATTCACTTTGATAAATCAATTTCCCATAATCCTCAGGTTCCATCTGTGGATAACGGTTTTTATGCTCTTTTAAAACTTCCAAAAATAATTCTTCCATCGTTCCCTCTTTCCCAAAGCATTTTCCATATACAACAAAAAACTCTGGAATTTTAAAAACTCCAGAGTTTTTCATAGTAGCGGAAGGGAGATTTGAACTCTCGACACTACGGGTATGAACCGTATGCTCTGACCAACTGAGCTACCTTGCCATGTGTGCTACCGAAGCAGCGAGGACATTTAATAAGTGAGATTGAAAAAATTGGCAAGTCTTTTTTGCAAGAAAATTTTGAAAGAGGCAACCTGTGGATTTTCTTGCCTCAACTTCCGGAGGGAAACCCGCTTGTGACGCGGCGTCCTGCTGCACGGCGTACGGGGCCGCCCTCATCACCCTTTGAGGGGGGTGGGGCGGTTTCTTTTCAGTTGATGGCGTACAGCCAGTAGGCCCACGTCACGCCGATCATGGTGAGGGTGCGCAGGAGCTGGTTGCAGAGGATGAGCTTGAAGGCCAGTCCGGGGCTGTAATAGCCCGCATAGGCCGGGAACTGGTGCCGGATGGTGCGCATGGGCGTGGACAGGATATTCCCCACGAGCAGGGCGATGATGACCTCGCTCGGCGTGAGTCCGCCCATATGCAGCGCCGAACCCGCGGCGGAGAGGGACGCCCCGATCTCCGCCGCGAGGCTCAGGAGTACGATCCCGAGCGCCTCGGGGCGGATGAAGCCGAGCCACGGCGTATGTTGGGAAAGCCAGTCCTGCGCCGCGCGGAAGAGGCCGTAGTGCTGCATGACGTACATGGCGACGTAGACGGGGATGGTGAAGACGACGAGTTTGGGCAGGCGGCGGCGGAAACGCTTCCATGCCTTGGATGCGGCGCTTTTGAGGGTGACCTTTTCCTGCGGCAGGCGGCATTCGAGGCACTGTTCCCCTTGCAGGGGCGGCAGCAGGGCGTGGCCAAGGCCGACGGTGAAGAGCGTGCGCAGGGCGGCCGCCCCGAGGGTGAGCCCGGTATATACGAGGGCGGGCGCGCCGAGCACGGGCCAGAGCATGAAAAGCATGGTGGGCAGGTGCACCATATAGGCGGGGAGGCTGTTGAAGAGGTTGGCGAGCACCAGTTCGCGCAGGCTGGTTTCCCCCTTGGCGTGGCTTTCGGAAAGCAGAGCATTGGCGGCGGCGGGCGAGAAAAAGGCCATTGAGAACGAGGCGCCTGCCGTTTCCCCGAGGCGGGCCAGCCTTACTAAAGGCGCGGAAAGCCGGGCCAGGGGCTGCGTCCAGCGCAGGGCCTCCACCACGTTGGCGAC
>OFGZ01001665.1_pt1 | contig 11114 bp, 2 predicted proteins | sample 1521871 | NCBI WGS metagenome assembly OFGZ01 (sample SAMEA3504091, study PRJEB24116) | mouse gut metagenome | biome: mouse gut; feature: mouse-associated habitat; material: faeces | place: Denmark | collected 2011
GTATATATGGCGTACATGACGCATGTTTGGCATTTTTTAATAAATTACCTAAGGACGTAAATTTAAGTGAGGCAGCAATGCTTGTCGGTGTTGTAAAAAACCCTGCAAAAAATTCTCCTATTACGAATTTGCAAGGTGCTTATGACCGCCAAAAAGTAATTTTTTCCGTTTTAAAAAACAATAATACATTTGACGAAAATACAATACAAAATGCTCAAAATACTCAAATTACTCTAAAAAATGGCTTAATTCATAACAAAATGTATAAATCTTTTATAAATAACGCTATTTTTGAGAGTACTTTATTGCTAGGTATGGACGAAAAAGAAATCGCAAACAGTGGCTTTAAAATAGTGACCTATTTGGATAGCGAATTGCAAAACAAAATGTATAACGAAATTAATAGCTACGATAAAAATTATAATTATGTAAGAGCTAGTATAGATAACAGCGTATTAGGAGTTACTTCTTATATTTCAAATTTATCTCAAGTTGACAGCGATATAAAACGTCAGGCTGGGTCTATCATGAAACCGTTTAGTGTTTATCTGCCCGCTTATGAAAATAAATTAATAAATAGTTTAACACCTATTTTGGATGAAAAAGTCGATTTTAACGGTTACTCTCCGTCAAACTACAATAATGTATATCACGGATACGTAAGCGTTAAGGATGCGGTTGCACATTCGTATAATATACCTGCCGTAAAACTTTTAAATGAGTTGGGTGTTGATACAAGCGTTGATTTTTTGTCGCGATTTAATATAAACGTAAGCGATAATTCCAAAAACTTGACTCTTGCACTTGGAGCAAATTCCGTTTCGCCTTTACAAATTGCAGCCTGCTACTCTGCTATCGCAAATGATGGTAATTTCGGAGAATGTAGGTTTGTCAAGCAAATTATTGATAATGAGGGTAAAATAATTTATACCAGAAAAACAAATTTTACTAAAGTGATTGACAGCGATATAAATTATTTAATACTTGATAATTTAAAAGGTAGCGCGAAATATGGTACAGGTAGTAAGTTAAAAGATTTTCCTTTTGATATAGCTTGCAAAACAGGTACGGTTGCAACAAGTGACGGCAATAATACCGATAGTTGGTGTTGTGCAATAACTTTAAAAGATACTTTTATAGCTTGGGATGGAGCTAAAAAGGGGGAATTTTTGGAGAAAAAGCATACAGGTAGCGGTTTTCCTACAATGAGTATAAAAGAATATATGAATTTTGCATATCAATCGCCCCCAAACAATTTTGAACGGCCTAGCGATATTGTTGATATCAAAATAGATTATGACAAATTAATAAACGAACATATTGTAGTAGCTGTCCCCGATAATTTTGAAGGCAACACAATTACATCGATATTCTCAAAAAATAATTTGCCCAAAATGACAACTTACAATGTAGAATTTGATGTAAAACATTCATTATTTGAAGATATTATTGAATTTAGCGGCGTTAATAATGCAAAATACAATATTTATACCCAAGATAATGAGGAAAAAGTATTGATAAATAGCGTAATTTGCAACGGAGAAATTGTACGGTTAATTATAAAAAAGGACAATATTTTTAAAAACCATCAATATGTGGTGGAATTTGAGCAAGATTAGTAAAATATATCCCGTCAAATAATCTGACGGGATATTTATTATTGTTTTTTAACATTTATGATTATTTCATAGTGTTGGTTATCCGCTAAATCTACAAAATATAAATTATCGGTAAAATTTATAGCTTTATTATCTACGATAAAACTGTCATTATCCGAAATAACTATTTTTATATTAGCACTGAAATTATCAAATTTTAGTTGTACTTTATAGTCGTTTAGCAATTTATTCGGTTTGATTATCAACTTATTGTTGTTAAAATTAATACCTAAAATATCATTCAGTATAACTTTATACATCCATGAACTGCTACCCGAATACCAACTCCAACCACCCTCTCCGGTCATATATACATCGCCGCTTAACACAAATGGTTCGTTTTTGTATTTTAAGCTTGTTTTGGAAATATTGATTGGGTTGATTAAGTTTAAAATTTCGATAGCTTTTTCCATATCGTATTTTGCAAGAGCCTTTATAAACCATGCTACCGAATGGGTGTATTGACCGCCGTTTTCTCGCACTCCCTCAGGATAGTTGGAAATATATCCATAGTACTTTTTGTCATTGAATGGCGGTGCTAACAGTTTGACAAGATTATTGTCCTTATCGGCAAGCGTCATTGCAAATACAAGTGATTTTGCTGCTTTTTCTTTATCACATCCGTCACAAATAGCTGCAAAAGCCTGGCTTATCAAATCTATTTTGCAAGAGTCGCAGTCTTCATTTCCAAGCCATTCGCCGTCCTTAGTAAATGCTCTGTTATACCAATTTCCATTGTATGCTTTATCAATTCCTTTTTTCAACTTCAAAAGATTTTCGCTATAAAATTCCTTATCTTCATTTTTAAAATAATCGCTAAATTGATTGATTGCATAATAGCAGAACATACTAAGCCATACGCTTTCCCCTTTTTTGTCGTTACCTATGTTGTTAAGCGCGTCATTCCAATCGCCCTCTCCAATCATAAGCAATTCGTTTTCGCCGTATTTCAAAGCATTTTCAAACGCTCTTAAGCAATGCATATAAAGTGTTTCTTTTTTACTGCCACGCTCAAAAGATTTGTACAAATCTCGTTGATTTGCAGGTATTTTTTCACTTTTCAAATATGGTACAGTGATATCAAGAATATCCTTATCGCCTGTAAATTTGATATATTCGGTTACAACAAAAGGTAAAAATAATTTATCGTCGCTTATTTTTGTCCTTACGCCCTCGGCATATCCGTGCCACCAATGCAGCACGTCTCCCTCAATAAACTGCCTTTCCGCAGATAGAAGAATGTGATTTTTTACATATTCCGGATTAGTATAAAGATAAGCAAGACAGTCTTGTAGTTGGTCTCTAAAACCTATTGCACCGCCTACTTGATAATACCCGCATTTACCGCATAACCTTGCAGAATAAGTTTGATACATAAGCCAATTATTAAACAAACAATCGAGTTCTTTGTTTTCGGTTATTATTTTTATTTTATTCAAATTATCAAAGTTGTCTAAAGTAACCTTAATTTTATCTCCGATATTGTCTTTGTTGTAACTTAAAATACTTTCTTTATCTTGTGACAATATAAGGTATATTTGTTTACTTTCGCCCTGCTCGAAATCGGCGGAAATTTGTGTGTGCAGATTGCAATTTTCGTCCAAATAGCTATAAATATCATTGTCTAAAATGCGAATATATGCTTTTTGTTTTGATATAACATTTATCATTTCGCAAATATTTTCTTTAGTATCGATATAAATATTTCGTTTTTCTCTATTTACGCCCAAAGCAAGTTTTAATGTCAAATCGAATTTTGCAGTTTGTTGATACTCTCGCAAATTTTTGATATTTAATATATAAACTTTGCTTATTCCGTCGTCTACGACTGTAGACATACAGTTTGTATAAAATCCGTTATAAGACATTACAAAATCGATAAAGCCTTGACCATACTTTACAAATCCGCCCTCTGCAAACTTGTTCAGTACCCAACATTTGTTTTCCGAGTATATGGTTAACATTTCGCTATCGATTTTACTGTAAGCCTCGCCACGCCATTCTGTTACTTTATCGTTTCGTGAGTTGCCGAAAAACGTGAAGTTTTCTCCATTATTGCAAGCTACAAAACCTCCGTATTTACCGCTTATAACATTGCTGAAAGGTTTTTGTGTAGGCTTAGTCAAAATATAGTTTTTACCCTCAAATCCTCCGTAATTATCTTGTAGGTCAAATTGCGGTATATCCACATGATTGCTGGTTATATCGGTAATTTTTAAGCTTTTTTCAACATTACTGTTTATTATTACTTCGCTGTTTAAAATAATAAAAGAAATTTTTCTTGCACAGTCTGCTATTTCGTTATTTTTTTCAAAAATTACTTTAATGTCAAAATATTGCTCTCTTATTACTTTATATATGCCTTCTAATCTGCTATTGCAAAATACTGTAAATTCGCCTACTAGAGGTTTTAAAATTCGCAAGCATTTTAAGAGTAATTTAAACAAATTGCTATCTAATGTGTTAAAGTATATCACATTATCATTTGCAGTGATACCGTAAGCTGAAAGTTGATTGATTATCTCTTCATTTTCCTTGTTAATTAAATTATTTTGATTATATTTTCCGTACTTTAATTTATAAGCAAGTTTGGTCAAAAAATCGTAATTGCTATTACTGTCAAATATCTTTCTTATTGCGGAAAGCGTTGGCAATTTTGCTGAGTAAATCAAATTATAAACAGCTTTTTTATCATGGATTTGAGATAATTTGTTGGTAAGTTCACTATAACTTTCCGCATACATAATAATTTGATAATACTCGAAATTGTCTAATTTAGAGGTATCTACATTACCGTTGTATGTGAAAATCGGATAAACAATATCGCCAAATGAATTATCAAATTCTTTTTCGTTGAATACAAATTTACCATCTGTTGCATTTATACAGTTACTTTTATTGCTCTCTAAAATTACCTTTTCCAAACCAATTATTCGTACTGCAAGGTATTTATTTACATCTGCTTTGCGTTTGTAAATTATAGTACAATCGTCAAATTTTTTGCTTGATACAAACATATCTTTGAACGCAGGATGTGCAATAAAATCATCCTCGCTCTGCAAATTAATTTCGCCATAGCCGCGAACATTTATATTATTTAAATTTTTGCAGTTGATATCAAATTTGTGTACTTCGCCGTTTATACAGTTAGGTATATAAATTTCTTCCACAATGCCGCATTTAGTGTTTGCATACAATACTTTTTCGCAATCAGCCACAAAAGCAAAATCTTGAGAATTATTATAAGTCGGATAGTATTTCAATTCGCTGTTATTATCCAAGTCGTATATGCTGTTTTTAAAGCCGAAATCTTCAAACGTATTGTGATATTTGCAAATATTATTGGTTGAAATACTGCTTAAATTATCCCCGAAACTATTGTAAAATGCCGTGTATTTGCCGTTAGTCAATACACCGATTGCATTTTTATCTTCAGTCCTGTAGTTAGTGCCGTCAAACTTATCATATACGAAATCGTCTTTAGGCTTTTTAAAACTTCTCTCTTGAATAGTTTTTTCACTCAAAAGTATTTTAGTAGCGTTAATTTGTGCGTCGCTCTCAAAATATTCCGAGATATTATTTCCGCAAATTGCGTTGGTTATGCTAGCCAAAATCATACCTTGATGATGACTCATATATTGATAAATAATGTGTTTTCTGGAAGTAATATCGATAGCCTCGTAAAAACCATATTCTCCCATACCACATTCTTTTTTAATGTTTATTAAATTTTTTACTGCTTCTTTAACATTGATTCTCAGTGCCAATGCACTTGCATAAGGTGCTATAACGCAACGATTATGACTATTTCTTATAGCAAGTTCTTGCATACCAAAGGAATAGTATTGGTACCTTAAATTATCGTCAAATTTATAGTATCCGCTTTCCGATATTCCCCAAATATTTTGGCATTTATTTTTTACGGAAAGTTTTACTACATTGCTTTCTGTTTGATATAATAGCGAGTTTTTTGGTGCTCTTATAAATATGTTTGGTAGCAAATATTCAAACATTGTACCCGACCACGAAACCAAAGTATTTCCGCCAAAGCCTACGCAATCTCTAGATAAATTATCCCATGGTGTTGCGTTTTGATAAAAAGCGGCATATAAATAGTATAAAATTCGAGCTTCACTTGCCATTAAATCGTAATAATTGTCAAAAGTATTCGTTTTTACATTATATCCTATATGGAAAAGGTTTTTGTTTTTATCCAAAAGCACTTCCAAATTAATGCTGTCAATCAACTTTGAAATTATATCGATTCCGTATAGCGAATGTTTGATAATAAATTGTTTTGCGACAATCAGACATGCAAGCATATTGCCATTATCTACAGACGATATATAAAACGGATATGCAGGCTCATTGGTCTCAACATTGTACCAATTATAAAAATTGCCGTGATATTTTTCCAAATTGTCTAAAAGGTTGAGCTTGTCTATCAACTTTCTTTCCGCATCAACCATGCTGATTATCGATAATTCCGCAGCACAAATCTCGCTTAAAATTGAAAAACCTAAATTTGTAGGCGAAGTATAGTGCGATTTCCCTCCGAAAGGTCTAATTTGTATATTATCTGTTACAAGTTGTTTGCTGTTTTGAATGTCAAAATATTTGTAAGTTCTACGAGCTAAATCAAGCAAAAACTCTTTTTCACTTGCTGTTATTTCTTGCTTTTCGTTTTGTTTTACCGAAGTTATATATAACGAAAATGCAAGAGCAATAAATATTGCACTGTAGCCAACTACAAAGATATTGTTGATATAGATAATACTTAGCACAAGCATAGTAATACATTGCAAAACAACAAATTTGCAATAGTTATTTACTCCGCTTTTTGCCTGACTTTGCGAAAAAGTAGTCCAACTTAGCCTGTCACTTTTACGCGACATTCTGCAAATAATTGTATCTAAAGCTACAAGCAAATTATTGATTGCCATAATCGGCAACGTGAAATATGAAATTACAATGTCGCACAATATTGCAAGAAGATTTTTTGCTACAAATATAGGCTTTATATTGTGTCTTGTACCATCAATCGTTTGCAACATACATACAAAATATTGTGTAAAAAATCCTATTGCAAATGGTATATAATACCAAATATTGCCTGTTATCATTGATATTAGCATTGAAATCAATAAGCCAAGTTTTGCAAATCCGCCCATTATATTTAAAAGTATAATGTGGTTATAAATTATCGGCTTATTTAATACTTTTACTTGCTTTTTATCATTTTTTATTTTATTTTTTAAGAATCCACCAAGTAACATATCTCCTTTAAACCAACGATTATGTCTTGCAATTTCGGATGGAATGCTGTTTGGTGCATTTTCAAATGCTACTTCCGGCAGTTCCCCTGTTTTCAAAATGCTACCTTCTATAATATCGTGGCTCAATATCCTGTTACTAGGGAAAAGATTGTTCAATTTTGTATAATATTCTTGCAAACGGAATATACCTTTACCGCAATATATACCTTTTCCAAAAAAGTTATAATAAAAAGAATTACTTGGCAAATATCTGGAATATCCGCAATCAAAATAATATCTTTTACCATATAAAGTGTTCATAGAATACAAATCGTACTTTGTTTTAAAAGTCATTAAGTCGTACTTTTTATTTAGTGGATGCAACATCCTACAAACACTGTTAAAAATAGTGTTTGGTAGCAAACAATTATCGTCGTCAAGTGTTGCGATAAAAGTGGGCTTTTGTATTTCCTCACGCATGATATATGCAAATTTTTCGGTATTCTCCGTTAACAAACATTCGCATAAATCAAGTATAGCCCCTCTTTTTCTCTCAAAAGCAGTGTAAACTTTGCCTTGTTTAACTCTTTTTCTTACAAATACATTTATATCACTAAAACCGATTAGTTTACTGCTTATTTTTTTATTTAAATCGCAGTCACTTACGTCTTTTTCGTACTTGGATTTTTTGTAATCGATAAGCAACGCAAAAGAAATGTTTTTCCCTTTGTTTGACGATTGCAATTCTTTGATTTTGTTTACTGCTGAAATTGCAGCCTTTTCATCTGCAATAAAAGTTGGTAATATAACCATAGTTTTTGCATTGTCCGGCAATTCTTGCAAGTTTAACTTTGGCGTAGGTTTTTGTTTTAGCGTAATACTTAAAATAGTAATCAACAAATTATTTATAAGCGGTAGCAAGAAAAACGGCGATATAATAAGCGTAACTATCATGACTGCTAAATTTGAAGAAGTCAAAAATCCAAATAATGCAGTTATTGCAAGTGTTATTGCCCATACCGCTAAAATAAAATAAGTTTCTTTTATTTTTGTACCCTTTTTGTAAGTTAAAATTACTCCGCTGTTTATATAATGCTTTAAAGTTTCTTTTTCTTCATACAAGTATTTTCCGAAATGCCCGCTTGTTTGAGCTTGCAGTTCGAATAATTTTTTTACTACAGCCTGCTCTTCTATTTTGTGCTTGTTGCTTACTTCTTCAATGGTATTTAAATAATCATTTTTACTGATTATATCCATAGACTTGTAAAGTTCGTCTTGCTCAAGCATATTATTTGTGTGGTTTATCGAAAGCAAGTAAATTCCGTCCAAATCTTTTTTGATAAAATTTAATGAAGAAATTATATTGGCTGTTATTTCAAAGTCATGAGCCAATTTTTCGGTAAAAATATATTGTATATTGTCCAAATTACCACTATAATCTTCGGTAAATTTTTTATTATCATTTAACTTTCCAAATTTACTTAAAAAATATAAATAGTCATCTACATTTGCCAAATCTTTTGAAAAATCATATTTTTTTGCTACTTTTTCATAATACGCCAAACTTTTTGATTTTTTTGCAATATGTGCAGTTTTGCATACCAAAGCATACAATAGTGCTTGCGGCAGTGCTGAAATTTCCGCCGTAGATAAAGGCGTATATTCATTAAATTTATTTACGATTGCTTTTATATTATTTTTATTTATATCGCATTGAGTGTTGTTTATTATATATTCTGCAAGCAAAATTATCCTAACTTTGCCATAATTGTGCGGAAGTATGGCAAAGTATTTAAAATTTTGGTTATTAAAACGTGACATTATGTTATGGTAATTTTCGTAAATTAATTTTTCGTATAAATAAATTTCTTTATCATCCTTAATTTTATTTGAAATCAACCTATATATATTATTAATTTGCTTACGTACAGAAAGTATTTGCGGTGCTGCCCCGTAAGATTTTGGATTTCTTAACTTTTCCGCTAATTTAGCTGTATTTAATTTTAAATCCTCATCACTCATTTTTGCCATTAATTTGTGATTAAGCCTCATTTTAAATGCTAAATATCCAAAAATAACTACAAGTATACTAAGCCCAACAATAATGTAAATCATAATTACCTCCGCTATAGCCAATTATTTACAAATAAAATCATTGTATACTTATAATAAAAGTTTAAAATTAAATAAAAGTCTTTTTTTACATATTGTTATTGTAAAAGATAAAATAAAACTCACAAATATTTTGACTTAATAAATAATTAGTAAAATATTTGCACTTTTAATATAAAAATTGTGTATTTTGTTGTAAAATCATAAAAATTATGTTAAAATATATGTGAGTTGACCAGATAATCGCATTTATATGAGGAAAGTCCGAGCATCACAGAGCAGGACGCTGGCTAATTACCAGTGAAGGCGACTTCAAGGAAAGTGCAACAGAAATATACCGCATTATTTATAATGTAAGGGTGGAACGGCGAGGTAAAAGCTCACCACACTTGTGGCGACATAAGTGGTTATGTAAACCCCGTCCGATGCAAGAGACAATGACATTACGGCTGCTCGCCGGTCAGACAATCGCTTGAGGTTATTGGCAACAATAATCCTAGACAGATGATTATCGAATACAGAACTCGGCTTATAGGTCAATCTCACCATTAAAAAAGCGACTGTAATCAGTCGCTTTTTTGTGTTTTTATATTAAATTTTATTCTTATTATTATATTTACGCCAATTTTTGGTTTTACACATTTTGAGAATAAATTTCTCATTTTATTATAAAAATAGTCTTAAAATATAATTATTTATGCTAAATTATTATAAATTAAAGCATTTTTTATAGTAATTTTAAAAATTTCTCTTATTATGTGTTTGAATGTTTTAAGTAAAAATTTACAAAATCTTCAATAGTAAAATTTTTTATTTGGCTAATATCAGAATTAATTTTTTTGAAAAAGCAAGTGGGCATTTCCCCTTTTTTTAAATTTTTAGCTATACATAAATTGCACCCTTTATCATGATTGCTTGGATGCAATGGACAGTTAGTATCTTCGCATGTGCAAAATGATAACTTCCCTTTTGTATTCATAAAATATTCTCCTTTGTATAAATATAATTATCAATACAATTATATCAGAAATATAATTGTCGGTCAAACATAAAATTCCCTACTCTAACCAATTAAAATTTATTTTTTTATTGACTTTTATAAAAAAGTATTGTACAATTAATAAGTAATTAAATTATAAATAATCTTTTTGCAAATTTAGTTTATATATAATTCAAATTTTAATTATATATTTTCAATATTAGAATAATTATTAGTAATTAATTATTAGTTAAATGTGATAAGTCGACATAAAGTCGACGGCTACGCCAACAAGCCCCTCCTAAGTGTTCACTATATCCACACGAAACAGGAAAAAACAGCCGATTTCGTGGCTAAAATGGCTGTTTTGACACCGATTTGACATCGGCAAATGAAATTGGTATAATTTCTGATATAAAATATTTTTCGCGTGTTCGCGTGGCGTAATCGGATAACGCAATCGCCTCCTAAGCGATAGACTGTGGGTTCAATTCCCGCCGCGAACGCCAAAGGCAACGACCGAGATAAATTCTCGGTCGTTTTTCTATGCCGTTATATTGTTCAACGCATTAAGTGCGTTGTCCTACGTATCGGGTATAAAGTGGCTGTACACTTTAAGCGTTACCGTTGAATCGCTGTGCCCCATATACTTGCTGACCGTTTGTATAGGTACGTTCTGCTGACGAACTATGTCATAGGCTTTTTTGATACTCCGTAACATTGTGCTTGCCTCCTTGTTCAGATTAGAAAGCGATTATCACGAACAGCGGTATAATCCGTTTCGTTTACTCACTTTCCGCAAATACTATAACTTTTATCTTAAAAAATTACGAGTAGCAAGCAAAGTACAAACATATTAGTTTCGGTTTACTTTCTCATTAGTCCTACGGTTTTGGGGCGGTAACGAAAAAGGACAGAACAGCGAACTGACTAACATATTTTTCTCCTTGTTTTTTTATTTGTCTTTCGACAACCAAAGAGAAAATCGGGAAAAGCCTACGCTGTCAAAGAATAAGAAAAAAAAATAGAGAACTCATTGACTTATTTATCGTTGAGCCGCTATATTTTTTCCTTTGATATTATTCAGTTTTAATAATGTCTTGTCTATCA
>OFGZ01001673.1_pt1 | contig 11075 bp, 9 predicted proteins | sample 1521871 | NCBI WGS metagenome assembly OFGZ01 (sample SAMEA3504091, study PRJEB24116) | mouse gut metagenome | biome: mouse gut; feature: mouse-associated habitat; material: faeces | place: Denmark | collected 2011
TCGCCCTCGCCTCATATTATCAGGGCCGTGTGAGGTATTTGAATAAGAATCTCCCCATGGCAATGCCAAGCTATTTCAAGGCCCTCGACCTTGCCGAGGAGACCGGCGACTCTTTCAGAGCCTCAATGGCTTGCCGCGGCATATCGGATATCTACTGCGACTCCTACAACCGTGCGGAAGAACTCCACTATGCCCGCAAGGAATACGACTACATGGTGCAGTGCGGCCGTCAGCCATACCTCAACTATGCCATGGCAGACTATGCCAGAGCGCTGCACAACAGCGGTAAAGAAATAGAGGTAAGGGCACTGTGTAATCGAATTGCAGACTCGGCTCTGAAATATAACGATGAGAATCTATATACGGATGCGATAAGAACCAAGGCGATGTCGTATCTATGGAATGATGAATATCAAGAGGCTGACTCTCTTTATAGAATAATTCTGCATGGCAATATGGCCGGCACAATAGATACATTGCACTATTCTTTAGTCTTGGCCTGTCAGGGCGATGTTCACAATAGTTTACAGCTGTTGGATTCCACAGCAGAACGGTCTATTCCTCTATATAATTATGTGAGGTATAAGGCGCTGCGCAATAATGCAAAGACTGAGGCCCTTGAAGAGCTCGAAGATGTATATGCAAAGACCAACAAGAGTTTCGAAAATGCCATAAACCAAAACCTCACAACGTCTGTCGCAGGCTACTACACCATGCAGAACGCCATGAGCCGCCAAGAAGCCGAAGCCTCAAAAGACACCACACGTTTGGTGCTTGTCCTGACTTCACTTATCATAGTGGCTCTGATGTATTTCACAAGAAAATTATATTTGCGACAGAAGAAAGAGATTGACAATAAAGTGTTGTATGCCGACCAAGTGACCGAATCGCTCAATAATCTAAAGGAAGAGCAGGCTGCTATTGTAAGAAAACTGATTGCCAACCAATATGGACTTATTGATGAACTTTGCTTGAAAATGGCACAATATAGCGATACCCGTTCTTCCCGGAAGGCTATAGCCGACACGGTAACCAATCTTATCGAGTCACTTTCGATTCGCGGAGAGTTGGTTGAAGGTATCGAACAGGAAATCGACAGGGTAAACGATAATCTTTTCTCCGATTTCCGCTCTGCTTTCCCTCGGCTCAAAGAGTCGGATTACCGGCTGTTTCTACTCCTGATTCTTGGTTTTTCTATCCCTTCGATAGCCCTTTTACTAAAGGAGGAGAAACTGACGGCTGTATATGACAGGAAGAAAAGACTCAAGGCTAAAATACTGAAGCTTGAAAGGGAGTCGTCATTGAAATTCTTACCATATTTTGATTAATATACTGTCAGTCAGATATATATCGCATATACAATCATAACTAACTGACAACCAAGAAGCTAGACATCCGCGCCTAAATTTTAAATTTTGCACGACCCTAACCTATTGTGTTTCAAATTATTACAAAACCAAAAAGCCTAATTAATTTTTGCCTAAAATTTGGTAAATTGTAACACTCATGGCTAATTTTGTCAAACAAAATAACACTTAGCCATGCAAAAATTAAAACTATTTATCGTTGCTGCTATATGCTGCCTCAGTATAATAACCGTATCTGCTATTCCGGATTCTAACCAGAGCAGCTCAAATTCATCGTCCACAGTCTTACATCAGAAAGGACCGGCAAGCCAACGGCCCAACGCACCCTCGCGCGTGTATATCGAATGTCGCTATGGCGCGGGCGTCATGGAGTTCAGCTTTATCGAAGGTGTAAACTCCATGTCGGTGACTGTAGCCAACGAGAGCTATCAGTCATTCGATATCGTTACTGCCGAAGAGCCGATGATGGAGCTGTCGCTTCCCTCAGGCGAGTATGCCATCGAGTGTCTCACCGACGACGGACGTACCTTTACCGGTACTATTGTGCTTTAAGTTTCGCAAGCGAAACTTACATTATTTATTAACCATTAATTTTTAAAGCGAATTACATAAGAGAGAGAAAAACGACACCATCAAAACCGGTTTGTGACAAGCGCCCCTCGGGGCGCTCTCACAAATCTTTCGGCTAACGGCTCAGCTCAATAACCAACTATTTACTAAATATTCCTCTAATTTTACCGCAATTTGAAATAATTTGATAAAATTGACCTGAAATTTGCTTTTATCAAACAAAACTCTTAGCTTTGCAATCGATAAAAGCCAACAAAAGAATTATAACCTTAAATTACAATCATTTTCATGAGAAAACTTATTTTTGCGGCCTTGGCACTTATAGCAATCGCCTGTAGCCAATATGAAGAGCCAACACTTCTTCCGGATAGTGATGTGGCAGCAGCGCCAACACTTCTTGATTCTGAGCCGGCACCTGACTCAATAAAAGTAAATGTCTTCGAGGCTTTAAGAATGGCTTCCTCTGAATTATCACCTGTTTCGGCCACCTCAAGAAGTGCGTCGGTAACCATCGATTCGGTGTTATCCGCCGAGGGTAAGGCTGTGCTGTATATACTCAACTTCGGAGAAAACGGGGGCTTCTTGATAACAAGCGCCGTCAAGACGGCAGCCCCGGTGATAGCTTTTAACGACAGAGGGCATTTCGACCTTGCCAACATCAACCCTAATGCCAAATTCGGGCTTGACATAATCACTCACAATGTCGAGAATACACTCACACTTCCTCTGGATTCCACTTTTGAAAACCGTTTGCTATGGAGCTTGGTTGAAAATCGAGAAGCACCAAGCATAAGCAGAGCCGCACCGGAAAACGGAGAGGACTTCGATTCTTGGCCCGAATCTTTAAAGCAACAATTCTATAACTCTCAGGCTGTAATGAAAGATTCTATATCGTCATGGAACTTCCGTAATTACTACATGCTTGAAGGCGATGAAAACGCCTTGAATACATACCTTTCAAATCTCTCGAGTGGCAACCTTACTGCCAGAGAAGTGTTTGACGCTGCGCGAGAAAGTTGTTATTGGCAGTTTCAGACAAACTATAAACCAATTTCTTTAATCAGATACATCAGTTATGATGTAATCAATTCAGAGGCGCTAATGGTTAAGTCTAAATGGGGGCAGCGGAATGGATATAATGCTGTTTATCCCTCCTTTACGTCAGTAAAAAATGAAACCATATCTCCAGCCGGCTGTGTTCCAGTGGCAATGGGGCAGATAATGAGGTATTACGAATGGCCACAGAGCTATGATTGGTCAGCTATGCCTTTTGAATATGCCACTTCAACAACTTCTGAGTTCCTCTTTTCCTTGGCGCAGACAGGAAAAGCCAACTTTGGTCCAAATGAAACAACTATGACCAATAGCAACGCCAACAACACATTTAAAGCTTTTGGATATAATACATCGGGTGTAAAAAATTTGGAGAATCTTATAGATTTGCAAGGGGTAGTTACCAGTGGCAAACCGGTCTTTATTACTGGCAGTAGGTATGATTCAGAGAGTCAATTATATATAGGCCATGCATTTGTTGCCGGCGGTTTTAGGAGTACATTCTATCGTAGATCCATATTATTATACACTGTAAAATCACCCGGAAAATTCGAGATAGCAGCTACTTGGCTTTTAAGAGATGAGTATTCCTGTACCATTTACATTAATTGGGGGTATGCCGGAAGTGGAGACGGGTATTATTCATCAAATTATCTTGATGTCAATGGAAAGGTATATAACCATGACATGCATTATATTTTAGCAACACCAAATAAATAAGAGAAATTATGAAACAGACATCAATCATCTTGCTTGCTCTATTGGGGCTAATCTTTTCTTCTTGCAAGGAAGAAATGCTTATAGGCGACAAGTCGTATCCTTTTACATTCGCCATTACAATAGAGGATAGGGAGGGACATAATCTTCTGGACTCCGAAACTGCAGGAGCCATTGACATTGAGGCTCTTAGCATGACTATGAATGGCGAAACTTATCAAGCGGTCTATGGCCTACCGGAAAAACCGGTATTCGATGATCTTATGTTTGATTTCTACGGCGCTTTCATAACTGACGATTCTGAATATGGCGTCGTGCTTATGTTTGGTACAATTGATTTCTATGGTTCGATGGGAATATCCAAAGATCAGGATTATTTCATAAATATCGGTGAGGAATCATTTGTTTTTTCCACGATATACGATCCGGTTAAAATAAGCTCGCAACTAATTACAGATAAGCTGAATCCTCAGGACTCCAAATATAAGATATCTGTAAGGTCAGCTTACCCTATTGAGAGGTTTTACTATGATGATTTTAAAACTGAAATAAAGCAATGAAACTCAAACAATTAACCATCGTAATTATGCTTTGCGGGCTTTTGAGTGCTTGCAAGGACGAAAAGGCAGAGGAAGTGGATGATGGGCTGTTTGGAATCAATCATAGCTCATAAGATCCCGGCAATAACAGATAGAACAATGCCGATTTCCTGATTTGTTTACAGCGCCCTCCGGGGCGCTTCTTTTATCTTGTCATCACGTAGAAGGCTACTGCTGAGGCGGCGGCGACGTTGAGGGAGTCTACTCCGTGGCTCATCGGTATGCGGGCTACGTAGTCGGCGCCGGCTATGGCGCTGTGGCTCAGTCCGTCGCCCTCAGTGCCGAGCACGATGGCGAGGCGGGGCTCTGCGCACATCCGAGGGTCGTCGATGGCGACGCTGTCGTCGGTAAGGGCCATGGCGGCAATCTTGAAGCCATGAGAGCGCAGGGCGGAATAGCCGTCGGCAGGAAGCCAGCACCAAGGCACCATAAATACCGTGCCCATCGACACGCGGATGGCGCGGCGGTTGAGAGGGTCGCAACTTGTGGGTGTGAGCACGATTCCGTCGATTCCAAGTGCGGCTGCGGAGCGGAATATAGCTCCGATGTTGGTAGTGTCGCACACGCCGTCGATCACGGCGAGCCTGCGGGCACCTGAGCATATCTCGGCCAATGCCGGCGGCTCGGGGCGCTGCATGGCGCAGAGCACGCCGCGGGTGAGGGTGTAGCCGGTGAGCGAGGCAAGGAGGTCGCGGCTACCGGTATATACGGGCATATCGGGGCAGCGGGCGATGATGTCGACGGCGTCGCCGGCGATGTGCCGCTCCTCGCACAAGAGAGCCAAGGGGCGACAGCCGGCGTTGAGAGCCGATGTTATAACCTTGGGGCTTTCCACTATTATCATGCCTGCCTGCGAGCGCAGCTGGCGGTCGGTGAGGGCGGCGAAGGGCTGCACGCGTTCGTCGGAGAGGGAGTCGATTTCTATGATGTTCATTTGAAAAGTCGTTTGATGTGCGCGGCCATCTTGCGCAGTTTCAGCATTACCGGCGAGGGTGCTGAGGCAAGGTCGGAGGCCAAGGGGTCGGTGAATGATGTGAGTACGGGTGCCTCGCCGAATTGCTCGGGGTAGATCATCATCAGGTTGTTGCGCGAGAAATAGCGCTGCAGGAATCCGGGCAGCTCGGCCATCTCGGCGCGGTAAGACACCGACTGCACGCGTGCGCCTATGACTACGAAGAGGTCGTCGTCGAGAATACGGTTAGAGAGCAGTATGAGGTCATCGAGGCCTTCGGTGGTCTCGAATTCGCAGCGTATGCCGTAGTTTTCGGAGTAAATCACGCCTCTGATAAGCGGCTGCACCTCGGCGGGGCAGCAGAATATAATGCGGCAGCCAACCTGACGGGTGAGGCGCGAGAGGGCTCGCACCCAGCGGTTGAAGCCTGTCTCGTAGTGAGCGTCGGCCGGTACCCACACGATTACGCGGGTGATAGTGCCGGCGGGGATGAAGCAGCGCGATATCAATATCATGCGGTTGGTGGAGCGGAGCAGTTGCTCTACCTTGTTGCCGAAGAAAGAGTCTATGACGGTGGTGCGTCGGTGCATGCCGAGCATGATTTCGGTGATGTCGCGCTCCTCTATGGCATTGAGCACGCCGGTGACTGTGTTGATGTCGTAGCGGTCGAGGGTGTCGATGTGTGTGTCGGCGGCGGCTGCGGTGCGTCGGGCGGCTTCGAGAGAGTTGCGCGAGAGCATTTTTGCGGGCGTGCCGTTGTCGTTGCGCACATGGAGGGCGTAGAAGTGGTGCGTGCCTCGTGTGTTGCGCATGAGCACTGCCATCTCCACCAAGGCCGGAGTCGTCACCGGGTTTGCCACGCCTATGAGGGTGTTGTTGTTGCGTTGGTTCTTGCCGGTGGCATGGTCGGGGTCTTCCTCAATCATGCGCACTTTAAGCTTGGCTGCGGCTCCCGAGGTGATGAGAGGTGCAAGGGCGCAGGTGACGAGAATCACGGCGATGGTGCTGTTGAGTATGCGCTCGTCGAACATCTCAAGGCGATATCCTACCGTTACAACGGCAAGAGCCACAGCCGTGTGTGCCGCCGTGAGGCCGAACATCACATTGCGGCTCTCGCTGCCGAAGCCGTTGGCGCGCTGTGTGAGCCACGCCGGCAGCCATTTACTCACGAGCGCCACCGCAAGCATTATCGCCGCCACCCCGAGAGTGGCGGTGTCGCCGAATACCTTGATGTTGATAATCATGCCCACGCTGATAAGGAAGTAGGGGATGAAGAGGGCGTTGCCCACAAACTCTATCGAGCTCATCAGGGGCGAGGCTATGGGAATGAAGCGGTTGAGCAACAGGCCGGCGAAGAAAGCGCCGAGCACCGGCTCGAGGCCTATCATCTGCGCTGTGCATGCGGCGAGGAAGACAAGCGCGAGCACAAAGACGTATTGGGTGACTTTGTCGTTGTATTTCTTGAAGAAATATCGTGTGACACGCGGGAAAAGATATAGCAGCGCCGCCACCCATATCGCCAAGCGCAACATCAGCAGCGCAATGGCAACGAAGTTGAAAAATCCTTCCTGCCGCACGCTCACCGTTGCGGCGAGGACAAGCAGGGCACCAATCACGGCTATGATGGTACCGACAATTGCGATGAGCACCGCCGGAGCCTTGGTAATGCCGAAGCGCGCGGCCACGGGATAGGCCAGCAGAGTATGCGAGGCATACATGGCGCCGAGGAGGAAGGAGGTGGTCCAGTCGAGGTCGAGCAGGTAGACGCTCGACAGCACGCCCATGGCAAGCGGTATTGTCAGCGTCAGAAGTCCGAATGTGAGGCCTCGGTTGAGGTTAAGGCGCAGATGGTACATGTCAATCTCCAGACCGGCGAGGAACATGAGGTATAGCAGTCCTACCTGCCCGAAGATGGCGAAAGATGAGTCGTTGTCGAGGATATTGAATCCGTAAGGACCCACTACCACGCCCGCCACAATCATGCCGATGATGTGGGGAATCTTGAGCTTATTGAGCAATAAAGGCGCAAAGAGGATGATTGCCAGCACGATAAAGAATATCTGCACCGGCGCTGTCACCAAGGCTTGCGCGAGGGGTATCATCTATGCTCTATGATGTATTGGGCTATCTGCACAGCATTGAGGGCGGCGCCTTTGCGGATCTGGTCGGCCACGGCCCAGAATGACAGTCCGTTGGGATTTGCGAGGTCGGCGCGCACACGGCCTACATACACGGGATCGCTGCCGGCCACGAAGAGCGGCATGGGATAGCCGAGGGGCTCGAGATTATCTACAAGCACCACGCCTTCTGCGGCAGCGAAAGCTGCGCGGGCGTCGGCCACGCTGACAGGCTTTTCGGTCTCAACCCATATAGCCTCGCTGTGGGCGCGCTCTACCGGCACGCGCACGCATGTGGCGCTCACCTCGAGGCCGGGGGCGTGCATGATTTTCTTTGTCTCGTTGTGCATCTTCATCTCCTCGCGGGTGTATCCGTTGTCGGTGAAGGTGTCGATGTGGGGTATGAGGTTCATAGCCAGCTGGCTCACGAATTTCTTGTTTGTCACCTCGCTGCCCTCAACAATCTGGCGTATCTGCTGCCGCAGCTCTTCCATGCCCGAGGCTCCGGCGCCGCTGGCGGCTTGATAAGTGGCCACATGCACGCGAGTGATAGGCGAGAGGTCGTTGATGGGCTTGAGGGCCACCACCATCTGTATGGTGGTGCAGTTGGGGTTGGCGATTATGTTGCGGGGAGCGTTGAAAGCGTCGGCACCGTTGACCTCAGGCACCACCAAGGGCACGTCAGCGTCCATGCGGAAAGCGCTGCTGTTGTCGATCATAAGCGCGCCGAAGCGTGTTATTTCGTCGGCATACTGCTTCGATACATCACCGCCGGCTGATACAAATGCGAAATCTATATCTTTGAAGTCGAGAGGGTTGGCTCCGAGAACGCGAACAGCCTGAGTCTCTTCACCGCGAAACATATACTTGCGGCCGGCACTGCGCTCCGACCCGAAGAGTCTGAGCTCGTCGACAGGCATCGACGAAGCATTCAAAACATCGATAAATTCCTGACCTACAGCGCCCGAGGCGCCCACAATCGCTATTTTCATTTTTCAGATTAATTTTAGCTGCAAAATTAGCAAATTTCCGCCGAATATGAAAATTTAATTAACTGAAGTTTCGCTTGCGAAACTTGTTTATTTTGAGTTTAATAGGTTTAAGGAGTTCAGGTATACATTGGTAAAATAAAAAAGGCGGTGTCTGAGCTCAGACACCGCCATGGACGGTTTATTCCATAAGTTTGCGGTAGCGTCGGCGCGGGGGCTCCTTGCCGCCGTTCTGCATTTTCTTGTATTCTTCGTAGTCGGAGTATGATCCTTCGTAGAACACTACATTGCCGTCGCCCTCGAAAGAGAGTATGTGGGTGCATATACGGTCGAGGAACCAACGGTCGTGGCTAACAACTACGGCACAGCCTGCGAAGTCTTCAAGACCTTCCTCGAGTGCGCGCAGGGTGTTGACATCGATGTCGTTGGTAGGTTCGTCGAGCAGAAGCACGTTGCCTTCTTCCTTGAGCGCCATTGCGAGGTGCAGACGGTTGCGCTCGCCGCCTGATAGTACACCGATTTTCTTTTCCTGATCGGCACCGGTGAAGTTGAAGCGCGAGAGGTAGGCGCGTGCGTTGACATCGCGGCCGCCCATGCGGAAGCTCTCCACCCCCTGGGATATCACCTCATACACGCTGCGTTCGGGCAGAAGGTCATGGTGGGTCTGGTCGACATAAGCGATCTTCACGGTCTCGCCCACATCGAATGTGCCTGCATCCGGTGTCTCCTGACCCATGATGAGGCGGAACAGAGTGGTCTTGCCTGCTCCGTTGGGACCTATCACACCCACAATGCCGCCCTGAGGGAGCGAGAATGACAGATCCTTGAACAGCTGCTTTTTGCCGAAAGCTTTCGAGAACCCCTGCACATCGATCACCTTTGCTCCAAGGCGCGGACCGTTGGGGATGAATATCTCAAGGCGTTCCTCACGTTCCTTCTGGTCTTCGTTGAGGAGCCTGTCATAGCTGTTGAGTCGGGCCTTGCCCTTTGCCTGGCGGGCCTTCGGAGCCATGCGCACCCATTCAAGCTCTCTTTCGAGTGTCTTGCGGCGTTTGGATGCCTGCTTCTCCTCCTGTGCCATACGCTTGGTCTTCTGGTCGAGCCACGATGAATAGTTACCCTTCCATGGTATGCCCTCGCCGCGGTCAAGCTCAAGAATCCATCCCGCCACATGGTCAAGGAAGTAACGGTCGTGAGTGATGGCTATCACGGTGCCGGGATACTGCTGGAGATGCTGCTCAAGCCTCCGCGTCAAGGTGGTTGGTAGGCTCGTCGAGCAGAAGGATGTCGGGCTGCTGGAGCAGGAGGCGGCACAAAGCCACACGGCGGCGTTCGCCACCCGAGAGGGTTGATATCTTCTGGTCGTCAGGCGGGCACTGTAGGGCATCCATCGCACGTTCGAGCTTCGAGTCGATGTTCCATGCGTCAGCGGCATCGAGCTTGTCCTGAAGCTCGGCCTGGCGGGCAAGCAGTGCATCCATCTTGTCGGGGTCCTCAAGCACATCCGGGTCTCCGAACGACTCGTTCACCTTGTCAAACTCCGCAATCAGGTCCATGATGGGCTGCACACCCTCGCGCACCACCTCTATCACAGTCTTGTCGGGGTCCAGCTGCGGGTCCTGTTCAAGATACCCCACGGAGTAGCCCGGAGAGAACACTACTTCTCCCTGATAGCTCTTGTCGATACCGGCAATGATCTTGAGCAGAGAGGATTTACCCGAGCCGTTAAGACCGATTATACCTATTTTTGCCCCATAAAAGAATGACAGATAGATATTTTTTAGCACTTGTTTTTGCGGGGGATATATCTTCGACACCCCCACCATAGAAAAAATTACTTTCTTATCGTCAGCCATATTCCGAACTGATGTTTATTTTAAGGTTGATTTATTATTTAAGTCTTTATCTTGATTCCTGATAAAAATATTTTTTCGCTCTGCTGCAAAGATAGACAAAATTTATCGAATCACTTTCACTTCCTGTCCATTGACCTCCATGCATACGCTATGTAGGCGAGGACAAAGGGGATGATGAGCGACACCCAGCTCATGGCGGTGAGGGTGAACATCGATGACGAACTGTTGTGTACGGTCAGCGACGACGATGGGTCAATGAGCGATGGGTAATAGGGGGTACCGTTGTATCCCGCAACCCAGAACAGGCTCAGCACCACAAGCACTGTACCGATTCCGCTCCACCATATCCCGCTTGTGAAATGGCTCGCCAATGCCGAGCGCACAACACCGAACAGCACCATCACTGTCCCTGCGAGGAATGCCACAAGTGCAAGAGGCATGTCAAGATAATTATGGAGATACTTGAACTCGACTGTCTCAAACACCGACCTTCCGCCGTCAAGACCGCCGTCCTTCACCGTCTGGAGTGAGTCGGCGGTGAGCAGAAGCCCTACGAACAGCAGGAAGAGTACCACAAAGATAACTCCGTTCACAAGCACCCTGCGGCGGTTGGCATCAAAGAACGCATCCTTTCGCGGATGATTGTTGAGCAGATACATGGCCGCCTGAGTGCGTGCAAGGAACAGCACGGCAAACCCGAGCACAAGATTCTTCCAGCTAAATATAGCCTCGAACCCATGAGTCGGAGCCCAGCGGGATATCACTGGCGACCCTGTGTCAAGGATGCTCCCCTTGCTCACTGTGAACTCTGCCCCGAAGAACATCATAGCCACAGCTACCCCAAGAAGCACACAC
>OFGZ01001692.1_pt1 | contig 11007 bp, 10 predicted proteins | sample 1521871 | NCBI WGS metagenome assembly OFGZ01 (sample SAMEA3504091, study PRJEB24116) | mouse gut metagenome | biome: mouse gut; feature: mouse-associated habitat; material: faeces | place: Denmark | collected 2011
GCGGTCACATCCAGAGGCTTGCCATCGCTCCACAGGCGCTCCAGGCTGTAGAATTCCCTGGCCTCGGTGTTGAACACATGTACCACCAGGCAGCCGTAGTCCAACAGGACCCAGATGCCGCCCCGGTGTCCCTCCCGGTGGAGGGGCTTCTCACCGGCCTCGGTCTCCAGCTTTTCCTCCACCGCGTCGCACAGCGCGTTGATCTGGGTGTTGCTGGAGCCGGTGCAGATGACAAAATAGTCCGCCAGAGTGGTCAGCTCCGTGACCTCCATGATCTTGATCTCCTCGCCCTTTTTGCCGTCCAATGCCTTTGCCGCCAGGATCGCCATTTCTTTCGGTGTCATAACTCGCTCCTCACTTTATTTTGATTTTTGAAAATTACCATCATCTCAAATCAGACCGGCAGGATCCTTAAATGCCATCCGGCATGATGTTCCCCTCCGGATCCTCCGAAGGAAGCTGGGGGATCTCAGGGTCCTGGACCGGCGGCAGCTCCGGGGCCTCCTCGGGAGGAAGGCCGGGATCGGGTGGCTCCGTACCATCGGGGGTACCGGGCACAGTATCCGTAGGAGGCGTCCCGTTCTGTCCCGGGTCGGGCGTGGTTCCCGGCGTGCTGGTTCCGGGGGTGCTGGTTCCCGGCGTGGACGGCGTGCCGTCCGAGGGTGTGCCGCTCAGATCCACCGGGTCGCCCATCCCGTCCGGCGAAGGCAGGACGGGATCCAGCGGGTTGCCGTCCTCATCAGTGAAGATAATGGTCCCCTCCTCATCCAGAATGTACCAGTTGCCGTTCTCATCCTGCTCCGGCTTCGCGGGAGGCTTGCCGTAGACAACCTTCCCGTTATCGTCATAGTAGGCCTCGCCACGGCGGACGGCCATGATGGCGTTGTGCTGGGTGTCCCGCAGGCTCCCGGTGGAGGAGGCGATGTCGCCATTTTTCAGGATGCTCATGGCGTCCAGCATTCCCGTAGTCACCCGCTGCTCATAGGGGTTGAATCGCTCATTGACCAGCTCCACCACCTGTTTGGGGTAGATGACGACGTAGGACTGTTCCTGCTGGGTGTCCCGGCTCCAGGCGGTGCCCCAGTAGTCCCCGGGGAGGGTGCAGGTGTATACGTCGTTCATGTTCAGCGCAGGGGCGCCGTTGAGCCCCAGCACGTTGGCGGCAAACCACACCACGGAGCCGGAATCCAGATCGGTCTCCACGTTCTTCATGGCAAGATCGATGTAAGCCTTGATCTTGCCCCAGTGTTTGATGCTCAGACACTCTTTGATGAGGGCCTTGATGAAGTTCTGCTGGACCTCCACCCGCTGGATGTCGCCCTCATTGTACCTCCGGAAACGGACCAGGCCCATGGCATCCTCCCCGTTGAGGGTCTGGACGCCCTTTTTCAGATGAATGTGCAGGTCCTGCCAGGGATCGTCGTAGTTCATATCCTGGGGCACGTCGAACTCCACGCCTTCCACCAGATCCACCAGCTCCACGAACATCTCCAGCTCCACCTTCACATAGAAATCCGGCTTGAAACCGATGAGCTTCTGGATCCGGTTGGCCAGGGAGTCGATGCTGTTGCCGGTGCGGGAGTAGATGGAGTTGATCTTCTTAATGTCCCACTTCTCATTAATCATGGTGTCCCGGGGGATGGACATGATGTTGATGTCCTGCTCCTTCGTGTCGTAGCTGACCACCATGAGGGTGTCCGTGTTGCCGTCATCCTGATCGGTGCCCACCAGCAGGAAGGTATACACGCCCTCCTTCCGGTCGCCGGAGACGGTGGGCATGTCGCCGTTATAGCCGTCGTCGGGATACAGCTCATCGTCGGTTGGGCCTGCGGGCTCCTCCGGCTCCGGGTCGTCCGTCTTCGTGTTCTGGGTGGTCTGCGGGGGAGCGGTGACCGGATCCCTGGGCAGCTCCGGCGCTTTGATCCACATTTTCAGCACCACGGCTACCACGATGACGAACACTGCCAGACATCCCAGCACCGCCGTCAGGATCTTGCCCTTGCCGGAGTCCCAGCAGGTGCGCCACCACGCCCCCGGATCTGGTTTCTCCGGCTTCTCCACTCTCACCGGCTCCTCTGCGAAGGGGTCGCCCAGAGGGGCGGATTTCCGGGGAGAGGGAGCCCTCTGACTGCTTTTCGGTTCCTCGCGTTTTCCTTTCATCTGCTTGATCTGTCCTTTCCGTATAGGTCTCTTTATCTTGTGCGCGGCCGGAAACGCCGCGTACTTTTATACTTATCCGTGAATTGGCCGTATGCCGGTTGTTTGCGGACAGGCGCTCATTCGGGGGGCAGAACCGGATCCGGCGGCAGGACCGGGTCCGGGGGCTCCCCGGCTGGCGGACTCTGCTCCGGAGGCGGCTCGACTGGGTCCGGGGCCGTTCCGGGGACATTGTCCTCGCCGGGGACAGGCGTCTCTGCCGGAGGTACACCGGGCGCCGTCCCTGGGTCCGTGGAAGGAGGCGTAGTGTCCGTACCTGGATCCGTGACCGGAGGCGTACCGGGATCGGTGGCTGGCGGTGTGCCGGGATCCAGCACGGTGCCGGGACCGTCCGTTCCCTCCTCCGGCAGGACCGGATCGGGTTCGGACGTGTCGTCCTTGGGCGTTTCACTGCTGGGCTTCGAGCTGCTCTTGGGCTTTACCGAAGGCTGGGCCATCTTGGGGTCGGCCAGGGTGCCGTTGGTCATGGCCAGGGCCGCGTCCTTGGTCTTGTAGATGATCTGGAGGTCGCTCTCTTCAATGTCCCGGGTGTAGGGATTGAAGTGGGTGTTCATCAGCTCCATGATCCCCGCCGCATCGGCGAAGAAATAGGCCAAATTTTCCCCGATGCTAGGGGTGTAGTACCAGCCCTGGTCGTCTCCCGGCAGGGCGTAGAAATTAACGTTGTCCATGTCCACGCCCATGGCCTTCTGGGCAAACCACAGGAGGTTGTTCAGGTGAATGTCCGTCTCCACGTTATTAAAGAAGATCTTCGCAAACTCGCTGATCTTTGTCCAGTTGCCCAGCTGGAGGCACTGCTTAGCGACCGCCTTTAAGAAGTCCTGCTGGATCTGCTGCCGCCCGGTATCTCCGATGCCGGATGATTCGCCGTTGTTCTTCCGCCAGCGGATGACCTGCATAGCATCATCGCCGTTGAGCTTGCGCAGGCCCTTCTTCTGGTGGATGTGCAGATTCTGATAGGGGTCGTCGTAGTCCATATTGTAAGGCACTTCGAACTCCACGCCCCCCAAAGCCTCCACGATCTCGCCGATGGCCTCCCATTCCACCGCCACGTAGAAGTCCGGGACGATGCCGGTGAGATAGCCCATCTCCTCCTTCAGCCCGTCGATGCCCCGGGAGGAGGCGAACACCGCGTTGATCTTTTTGATCTTCCAGGACACGTTAATCATGGTATCCCGGGGAATGTTCACGCAGTCCACAGTGCCGTTGGGCACGTCGTAGGTCACCAGGATCATGGTGTCCGTGTTCCCCCCGCCGCCGGTATCCTTGCCCAGCAGGAGGAAGGTAAACACGTCCTTCTTCCGGCCGGAGGCCACATCGGGCTCCCCGTCGCCGTCCAGATCCACGTCCTGCTCCTCTCCCGGTTTGGCATTGGGGTTTTTGTTGGTAACGCCGGGGCGGTCGTTGCCGCTGACGTCCGGAGCCCGGACGAACATGACCCACCATCCCCCGATGAGCAGCGCCAGCGCCGCCACGCAGCTCAGGGCAATAACGCCGGCCTTCCGGCCCTTCCCCCAGCTCTTCCAGCCACCCGAGGTCTTTGTGCCGGACCTTCCCGCTGTTCCCTTCCGTGACGGCTTTTCCTCCGCGAACGGGTCGCCGCCATGCTGCCAGCCGCCGGAGGCGGCTTCATGCTTGCCTTTTTTCATGGTCACTCAGTTTTCCTTTCAGATGATCCCTCGCCCGCACACTGTAGGAGTTCACCGCAACTCCCCGTTTTTCCAAGCCCTCGATGGACATCTCCAGCCCCAGGAGCATCGCCCTGTCCAAATCCTGAAAAGCCAGCTCCCGCAGCGGCCTCAGGTCACAGAAATCCCGGGTGGGCTCGATGTAGTCCGCCAGATAGATGATTTTCTCTAATGTAGTCATGTCCGCCTTGCCAGTGGTGTGCCAGCGGATAGCGCTCTCCACGGCGGACGGAACGCCAAAGACGTGTTTGGCCACCGCCGCGCCGGTGATGGCATGGTACAGCTTCGGCTCCCCCTGCTCCTCTCTGTCCAGCCGGATATGGTATTGACGGATCAGAGCCCGGTGTTGTTCCTCGTTCAGCTTTTTCGTGCAGTCATGAAGCAGGGCGGCCCGGCGGGCCGTCTCCTCATCCACATTCCTGTAAAGAGCATGCCATGCCGGGTAGAGCCTGTCTGTTACGGCAAACTGAATTTCCAGTATTCCCCGTCCCACCGCAGGAACTATGAACAGCAGCATGGTCGTCAGGATGATCGCGATCCCGATCAGAATATTTCTGCTCTTGTGGTATTTCATATTGTCAAATGCAATCCTCGTCGTCATCTTCATCAGTCACTCACCACCTTGCCGTCCACGATCTCGATCACACGGTCTGCCATCTGTGCGATCATCTCGTCATGGGTGATCATGACCAGTGTCTGCCCGAAATCTGTCACACAGCTCTTCATCAGGCTCATCACTTCCAGCTCTGTCTGGGAATCCAGATTCCCTGTAGGCTCATCTGCCAGGATGATAGCCGGACGGGTCACAAGCGCCCTGGCAATCGCGGTCCTCTGCTTCTGCCCTCCCGACAGTGCCATTGGGTGGCGCTCCTTAAATTCCAGCAGGTCAAAGGCTTTTAGGATTTTTTCTATCTCCTCCGCCCTGCCCTCCGGCATGGACATCTCGCATTCATCCCATACACTGTCCGAGAAAAGCTGGTGGTTCACATCCTGCATGACAAGACTGCACGCCCTGTTCCGCTGTTTCCGGTTCAGGGCTTTCCCGTCAAGCCGGATTGTCCCGCCCTCTTCCTTTAACAGTCCGCACAGACACCGCGTCAGCGTAGTCTTGCCCGCCCCGTTATATCCCACGATTCCAAGCACCTCTCCGGGATTTGCGGAAAAGCTGATTCCCTCAAATACCGTCTGCCTGTCAAATGCGCAGGAAAGATTTTCTACTGACAGACCGTCCTTCGTTCCGGGCGGCCTGGCACATGGCAGCTCCATCACAGGGTCAGTGAAACTCCGCAGCCCCATACGGATACGCTGCTGTTCCGGGATTCCTCTAAATTCATCTCCCGAAAAAATACGAATAATCTTTCCGTCCTGCAGGAATACGGCACGGTCTATCAGATCCATCAGGAAATACAGACGATGCTCCGCAACAATGACCGTCCGCCCCTCTTTTTTAATCTGCATGATCTGCCTCCGCAGAATATCAATTGCCTCCGCATCCAGGTTGGCCGTCGGCTCATCCAGCACAAACACAGACGGGTTCATGGCATAAACGCTTGCAAAAGCAAGGCTCTGTTTTTCCCCGCCGGACATGGAGAAAATATTCCTCCCAAGAAGCGGCCCGATTTCCAGCGCCGAAACCGTGGCTTCGAGACGTTCTTTGATCTTCTCCGGGGCAACGCCCGCATTTTCCAGCCCGAACGTGATCTCGCTGTCAGAATCAATATTGAAAAACTGTGACTTGGGGTTCTGGAACACGGAGCCGACCTGCTCCGCCAGGCGGTACATTTCCGTATCCGCAACCTCCATCCCGTTTACCGACGCCCTGCCTGTTAAAGCGCCGCCCACCACAAAATGGGGGATCAGGCCGTTGACCAGCTTTGTCACCGTTGTCTTGCCGCACCCGCTTTCCCCACAGAGAAGCACGCACTCACCCTGACCAATCTTTAAATCAATATGGGAGAGCGTCCCCTGCTCTTTCTCATATGCAAAAGAAACATCCTGTATCTCTACCACAGACCGCACCTCCTATCCTGCTGTAACTGAGATAAAACAAAATACAACACCGAATGCCAGGCATAAAAAATCCTGCACGCCAAATTTCATTTCGACCATGCTTGTTTTATGTGCCGGGTTTTCAACTCCCCTTGTAACGGCAGCGGCAGACAGTTCCTCCGCAGTTGTTGTTGCCGAAATCATGACCGGAACAAGCAGATACTCTATTTTCTGTATCCCATGGATGTCCCGCAGCTTCATGGCATCCCTTATGTACCCAGCTTCTTCCTTCAAAGCCGGAAAATATCGGATGGTTACTGACAGCGGGATGATCAGCCCCTGCGGGATATGGCATTCACGGAGCGCCACCATCAGTTCCTTTACCGAAGTCTTCTGTATGATCAGCGTTCCCACGATCAGGCAGGGAAACGCCCTTCTCGCATAGGAAACCAGAATGGTGAAGCTGCTGGCTAAGATTTTCGGTCCGATTGGGAAAATACCGTACTGCAGGAACAGGCAGATCCCAAAGGCAAGTGCCAGCCTGCCTGCGGCTTTTGTGCAGCCGCAGGCAATGATCAGCAGGAGCAGCAGAACAACCCATGTAATCTCAACCCACAGGGAGTGCTGGGTAAAGGCCACCACATTTGCCAGTACCAGAAACAGCAGCTCTGTCCGCGGATCAAATTTCAGCATATATTTTTTGCCCGGAGCGCCCATTACACAATTCCTGCCTTTACAAAATGTTTCTTAAACAGACCTTTTGCAATAAACGCACCAATAATTCCGCCGATTATGGGAGCCACAAACAGAACAACCAGCATGGCGTTGGAAGAAAGCGCCTCTACTGCGGACACATAATCCGCAGGCATTCCCTGCTCTGTAATCTGTGCGAGGAAATCAGCTTTAAACAGCCAGATGGGCAACGGGGAGCCGGTCATTCCGAGTGAAAAAATTACATAGGCGGTAGAATTTCCCTTAAAGCTATCGTACTTCGCCATGCTACGTATCACTTCGGCCAGAACGCAGGCTGATGCCATGGAAATCAGAATCACCAGAGTAAACTGCCCGGTAACAAAATAAATCAGCGCCGTGATCAGTCCCATCAGGAACACCGCTCCAGGCTTTTGCACCTTTGCCGCCATCAGCATAAAGGGAATCCCCGCAAAGACGGCAATAAAACCCGGCATCAGCATCCACAGCACGGGATGGATACCTCCCAGCAGCATGAAGGCGAAGTTAATGACAAAATAGATTGCGGAAAAAATGCCGATCGTGATCAGATCCTTCCCTTTCAGCCCTTTTCCATTTTTTGAGTTTGACATGGTTTTTTCCTCCTTATTGGTTAGATTCAGCTAACCATAGTTGTTTAAAAAAAGCGGATTTCCGCTTTCTTTTTTAGGATAACAAAAACCAAATCCTTTGTCTGTCCCGTTTCGCCCAAATTGCACCGATTGGACAATTTTATTCATGACAATAGAAAGTTCGCAAAGCGTACTTTCTATTGTATTCCGGGCGCTGCTTCCCACTCCACTCGGAACTTCTTTACTGCTGCATTTCAGCAGAACTCCACATGGAGCATAAAGCCCATATGGAACATCCTCATCACCCGTGCAAAAATTCTGGTAATTACGCTTTTTCGCCAGCCGCCCTTCAGGTAGCCTTCCATATAATCCCGTTCCACTACATTCACAATATGCTCCGACCAGCCTTCCAGTTCTTCCTTTGGTCTTTCCAATGAGAAGAAGGACTTCGTCTTATTGCCCGCCATTTTCACTTCCGCATTCACGCCCTTGAGCCCCAGAGCATTTACCGCATCAAAAGTAATCATGCCGCCGGGAAAACGCTCCGCCATAGCGCACAAAAGGCGGCGCACCTGCTCTTTCTCAAAATAGTAAAACAGGCCGCCTGCCGTAAACACAATCCCGTCCGACCGACGGAAATCAATCTGGTCAAACCATGAAAAATCATTCAGGTCGCAGGCCACATTCTGCTCCAGATTTCCAAGGGGGATATGTTTTTCACGCAGCGGTATCACATTTTCCATGTCCAGACAGTACCATGGGTTTGTTTCATTTTTCATCTGCCGTCTGAGGCAGCTAAGCCCTGCGCCAAGCTCCACCACAGCGGCATGGGCATGTTTTTTCAGATAATGCCTGATTTCCCATGCCATGTTATACTGGCGTATGACACAGTTCATCCACATATACTGGAGCCGGTACATCTTCTTGTCTGACCAGTCCACTCCCATTTCCCTTACAATCCTGCCTGCGTCATAGTCAGGAAACAGCTCCGGATAATGCTCCGCTGCTATCGCACGCCCCCATAAGGGCATACACAGCGTCTGCTGCACCGTATTTTCCTTTAATTCTTCCATAGTTTCCATTCCCCCTTGCTGCCATGCAAACTATATGAAACAAATTCAATTCCCATCACATTCCGCCTCCGGCTTCACGAAAACTTCGCCTGCCTTTATGGTCTTAACCCCCAGCATGAAATAAAAGATATGGAATACCCACACGCAGGCAAGGACAATCCTGCCCACTGGAACCTGGTCCATCATGATAAATCCCACTGACATTAAAAGCGTTACCGTCACCATAATCTTAATCTTAGTCTTCCGCGTCATGCCCTTTCCTTTTACATAGCTTTCCAGATTATTCTTATATAATTTCGTCCCGGTAAACCAGCGGTTCAGCTTTTCCGAACTCCTGGCAAAGCAAAACGCCGCAAGCAGGAGGAACGGGAAAGCGGGCAGAAGCGGGAGGACTGCCCCCAATGCCCCCAAAGCAACGCCAATACAGCCTAAAACCACATACAGTATTTTTTTAAGTTTCATCACAAGCCTCCAACCGCTTTTTCTCTTTTTTCACTTCCAATACATGGCGCACAGCCGTTACCGGGTGGCGGAATATCATCCTCGGCCCCGAAAAACGCATGACTGCACGGATTTTCTTCCTCATTTCAGGTTTATAACAGTGTACCTTACAATTAGAGCAAAATGTCTTTGTCTCCATAAACGGGCATTTGTCGCTCCTCTGCCTTGCGTATGTATTGAGTTCTGCGCATTCCGGGCAGAGGCCGTCTTTCCTGCCATGCTGTTTCCTGCAGTAAAGCGCAATCATCTCCGACACCAACTCTTTCTCCCTTTCCCGTTTTGTACGAATATCCTTATGCATCAGCTCACTCTCCCTCCTGTCCGCGAAAGATCCTCTACCGAATAGACGGCGTCCGCAACCCGCATGGTGGACTGCCTGTGGGACACCAGCAGCACCGTTTTCCCATCCTGCCCTTCCCGCAGGGATTTCAGTATGACCGCCTCATTTAAGCTGTCCAGGTTGCTGGTCGGCTCGTCGAGGAGCAGGAAGGGCGCATCATGCAGGAAGGCCCTTGCCAGCCCCAGCCGCTGCCTCTCACCGCCCGAAAGCGTATCCCCAAGCTCTCCCACAGGCGTATCATACCCCTGCGGCAGCCCCATGATAAAATCATGGATGGAGGCTTTCCGGCAGGCAGCTTCTATTTCAGCGTCCGTTGCAGAAAGCTTCGCAATCCGCAGGTTGCTCCTTATGCTGTCATGGAACAGATGCGTTTCCTGTGTCATGAAACTTTCCATATCCCTTAAATCCGCCGTGTTGATTCCGGAAATATCCCTGCCGGAAATCTCCACACTGCCGTTCCCCACATCCCAGAACCGCATAAACAGCTTCAACAGCGTAGATTTCCCGCTTCCGCTTTTTCCGACAATCCCGATGACCTGCCCCTTGGGGATTTCCAAAGACACACCCTCAAGGATGCTTTCAGCCCCATAGGAAAAGCTGACGTTTTTTGCAGCAGCGTTTTCAAAAGCCGTTTTTCCCTGGTCTTCCACTTCCTGCACTGCGGGCGTTTCCTCTAAAATGTCCAGCACACGGTTACCCGCTGCGAAAGTGTTCTGCAGCGTACTTCCCAGATTTGCAAGCGCCACAGCAGGGCCAAAAGAGGAAAACAGGGCAATGACCGGAACGAGTACCCCGGCAAAATCCACTTTTCCGCTTTGATACAGCATTGCAGATACAAGCAGCATACATAAATCAAATAGAAGGATTGCTGTATTCGTGACCGCCATATTCCTCCCTGCGGTACGCTTCATCCGTTTCTCAGTTTCCGAAAGGGCATCTGTCCTGTCATTCATCTGTATCAGGCGCTCCCTGCCCCGGCTGTACTGTATTGTTTCGGAAAGCCCCCGCAGGCTGTCAAGCACGAACCTGCTTAAATCCCCGGAACCAGTACGGAACTCCATCCCGTCCCTGCCGCTCAATCTTGATGTAATGAGGGGTATGATAATCCCCACTGCCAGATATGCCAGAAGCGCCAAGATTCCCATCGCAGGGTGGAAGGAACCGATAAACAGGCACATAACGGCAGTATAGAAAAATGCGATTGCCGCAGGGGAAATGGTGTGCGCATAGAAAACCTCCAGCAACTCGATATCCGAGGTAATGACCGAGATCAGGTCCCCTTTGTCCCTGCCCTCCAGCTTTGCCGGGCAGAGTTTCCGCAGTGCGAGGAACACCTGATCCCGGATCAGCGCAAGCAGCTTAAACGCAATAAAATGGTTGCAGGACTGCTCCGCATAACGCAGGACTGCCCTGAGTACCGCAAACAGGACTACACTGGCAATCATGGCCTTCAGCCCCAGAGGCGTATCAAAACCGAGCAGCCCAAGCACGGCGTAACCGCCAAAGATCGTGATGAACGATGCGCACAAATGGCCTGCCAGCCCCATGGCCACCGCCAGAACCATAAATCCCGCAAGGGGCTTCACAAGACCGATCAGCCTTGCCATAACCGTAAATCCGCTCCGTCTTTTCATCCGGCCGCACCATCCTTTCCTCTATCTTGGCTTTCTGCTCCGGCAGAATGGCCATCCAGGTATACCCCTTGGGTATTCCCGTAATTTTCAAGGCTCTGCTGTGTATTCCACAGCTTTGCATAAACGCCGCCTCCTGCCAGCAGTTCTTCATGGCTGCCGCTTTCCGCCACATTCCCTTGATCCATCACATAGATGTTGTCTGAAGCTGTCACATTGGCAAGGCGGTGGGAAATGAGGATCACTGTTTTCTGCCCCGCCAGCGCA
>OFGZ01001695.1_pt1 | contig 10996 bp, 12 predicted proteins | sample 1521871 | NCBI WGS metagenome assembly OFGZ01 (sample SAMEA3504091, study PRJEB24116) | mouse gut metagenome | biome: mouse gut; feature: mouse-associated habitat; material: faeces | place: Denmark | collected 2011
ATCTTCCGATTATGAGAAGGAACAGCAGGAACTTGAAATTTCCATGCAGGAAATCCTGGAAATGAATACGGCCTATATAGAGCTTACGGTGGGAAACACACAAAAAGCTGCCTATATACTCTCGGACAAATTGAATCTGCATAATTTTAAAATTATGGACGATTCCCAAATCCGGATTTATGAGCTCTCGGCGGCAACCCAGAAAATTTCAAAGGAATTACTTTTGAACGGCGTGGAATTGATGTCTGTGACAAAACATACGGAATCGCTGGAGGACTATTTCCTGAAACTGACAGGGGAGGTGGGCAAATCATGTTAAAGCTTATCAGACTCGAATGGAAGAAAAACAATATCGGGAAGTATATCCGTACCGCGGTGATTCTGACAGCGCTCCTGTGTCTCTTTACGTTTGCCCTGGCTTTCCTGGGAATTGCAAATGAACCGGATGGAACACTGGATGCCGCGCCGGGAATGGACACAGTCTCTTCTCTGGTTGAACTGTTTACAGGCATGGCATTTCTGATTTTTACAAGCGTCATGCTGGCATCCTTTATCGTGAGCGCATATAAAAATAAAACAATGAACCTGATGTTTACGTATCCGGTGAAACGGCAGAAAATACTGGCGTCCCAGATGATGGCGGTTTGGATTTTCAACTTTGCGGCACTGGTGCTGTCAAAGCTGGTAATTTATCTGTGTATATTCACAGGCTCAGGGTATCTGCGGTCATCTTTTGCAATTGATTTTGATATGGGCAGTGTATCCTTTTATATCCGGCTGCTCCTGAAATCATTCGTCATTGTAAGCATGAGCTTTATTGCGCTGTTTGCGGGAATGGCGCTGAAGTCCTCGAAAGCGGCCATTGTCACTTCGTTTTTACTGGTTTTTCTCACTCAGGCAAATGTGGGCGATTTTACAATGGCAGATAACGCAGTATTTCCGCTTATACTAACGGCCGTATCTTTCGGATTTGCCCTATTGTCAATACACAATGTGGAAAACAAAGATTTATGATAACGGTTCGGAACAGAGCTTGATTTCGTTGACTTCACCGACTATAATGAAGAATATTTTACTCATTAGGTATGCCCGGTTACATGGCAGTATGGGAAACTGGCAGGGAGGCGTGAAAATGACGGAAATCTATTATATGGAAGATGATGAAAATATTGCAAAGACGGTAAAGGAATATCTGTGCGGTAAAGGGTATGCGGTTTCTGCATTCGGGACGCTGGAAAGCGGGAAGAAGGCATTGGAACACCATATTCCGGGCATTGTACTGATTGACTGGAATATGCCGGACGGCCAGGGAAACAGCTTCTGCAAATGGATACGTTCAAAATGGAATGAACTGCCGATTATTTTTCTGACTGTCCGGGATGATACCCATGATATTATTTCCGGTTTTTCTTACGGTGCGGATGATTATGTGACAAAGCCCTTTGAACTGGAGGTTCTGTATTCCCGCATCCGGGCATTGCTGCGCAGGGCAGGAAATGTGCAGGGCCGCTATATTTCCTGCGGTGCCATTTCAATGGACAAAGACAAAACGGCAGTATTCTGCGGGGAAGAAGAAATTACTGTGAGCCAGGCCGAATATCAGCTTTTGCAGCTGCTGATGGAAAATAAGGGGAAAACTGTCACAAGGGAAAGGCTGCTGACTCAGATCTGGGACAATAACGGGAATTATGTCAATGACAACACATTGACCGTGACAATGAAACGGCTCAGGGAAAAACTCCATCATCCATCTTGTTTAAAAACAATACGGAGCTTTGGTTATCGTATGGAGGATGAGACATGAGTAAAAAATCAAATAATAAAACAACGGTTCTGTTTGTGCTGTCGGTGAGTCTGATGGTAGCTGCGATAACCGCATACATTCTTACTGTTTATTACAGTCATGTATGTTTTCATATACTGGGAGGATTCTGCGAAAGCATGATCCAAAGATATCCGGATTCCAGACAGGATATTCTGGATTTATTGAAAACGCAGGATTTCCATATCACAGGGGAGCGTGCATTTTTGGGCATACCAGATTTGCCTGATCATTATGTAATATCAAATTTTGGCTATGATCCCTCCAATCTGGGAATTATGGACACGACTGTCATCTGGATTGCCGCTTTAGGCTTTTTGGCAGGCAGCACGCTGTTTCTTTTTTCATTCCGGTATTTGCATAAAAGATCGTCTGCCCGTATCAGGATGCTGACAGACTATCTGGAAAAAATAAATACAGGCAGTCAGGGATTGCTGCTGGACTCTTGCGAAGACGAATTTTCCAGACTCCAGGACGAAATATATAAAACGGTGACGACGCTTTCCCAGACAAGGGATGCGGCAGTTACGGCACGAAATAATTTTGCGGAAAACCTGTCCAATATCGCCCATCAGCTCAAGACACCAATTACGTCGGTTTCCTTAACTGTCCAGATGGCAAGAGAACATCTGGGAGATGTCCGGGTGGCGGAAATAGAACGGCAGATCAACAGGCTCATGCATTTGGAAGAAGCACTGTTGCTATTGTCCCGCATTGATGCGGGCACGCTTACGCTTGAAAGGAAACCGACAGATGTTTTTACCATACTTTCCCTGGCAGCTGACAATTTATATGAGTTGTTTACGCGGAAGGGCGTTCAAATGGATGTTCCGGAGATGGGCGAAACAGATATTTTGGTAGACATGGAATGGACAATGGAAGCGCTCATGAATTTGATGAAAAACTGTATGGAAGCGTCGGAACCAGGTACTACAGTTCACTGTTCCTATGAAAAAAATCCTCTCTATGTACAGATACGGATATGGGATGAGGGAGAGGGGTTCGCAAAGGCGGACCTGCCTCATCTGTTTGAGCGATTCTACCGTGGGGAAAAAGCAAACGATACCGGAATTGGAATAGGCCTTTCCCTTTCCAGGGCAATCATGGAAATGCAGAACGGAATTATCCGTGCGTTCAATCTTTATGGTGGCGGGGCTTGTTTTGAGATTCGTTTCTACAGTCACTGAGATGTCACTTTCATTTGTTATAATACTGGATGACAGGGGGCCATACGCTGTCCTGGAAAATACTCTGATGAATTTCCGGGTCATAAAAAGAGATTGATATCAGGGTATGTAGAATAACAAACAGGAGGATTTGACAACATGGAAATACTCAGATGTGACAATATCAAAAAGGTATTCGGAAAAGGTGAGAATCAGGTTAATGCTTTAAACGGAATCAGCCTGTCCATTGAATCAGGGGAATTTGTGGCCATAATCGGGGCATCCGGCTCCGGAAAATCAACGCTTCTGCATATTCTGGGCAGTGTGGACAAGCCTACAGGCACCGTGACAGTGGATGGCGTTGACCTCAGCAAACTGAACGCGGCGGATTCCGCAATTTTCAGAAGAAGGAAGGTTGGCCTGGTTTACCAGTTCTATAATCTGATTCCGACGCTGACTGTGGAAAAAAATATTCTTATGCCCCTGCTTCTTGACAAGAGAAAGCCGGATGCGGATTTTTTTCAAATGATTGTAAAGACACTGGGAATAGCAGATAAACTGGAAAGTCTGCCCAGCCAGCTGTCCGGACAACAGCAGCGGGTTGCAATCGCAAGGTCTCTGATTTACCGGCCGGCCATTCTTTTCGCTGACGAACCCACAGGAAATCTTGACCAGAAAAATTCAAAGGAAATCATTGATCTATTAAAGCTGTCAAACCGAAATTTCAAGCAGACAATACTGCTGATTACCCATGATGAAAAAATTGCACTGGAGGCCGGCCGCATTGTGACCATCGAAGACGGAAAGATTATCAGCGACAATCTTACGGATACTGCCAGTCGCCAGGAAGAATGGAGGTGAGCGGAATGTGGAAGGATTACTCCAAAAGCTACATTAAAAATAACCCTGCATCCAGCATCTCCATTATGGCGGCAGCACTGGCGGCTACCATGTTTTTGTCCCTGCTGTGCAGCATAGCCTACAATTTCTGGGTATATGAAGTGGAGAGAATCACTTTGGAGGAAGGCGGCTGGCAGGGCCGCATTGTGGGCCATGCACTGGATGCGGACGATTTATCCGCGGTGTGTCAATTTGCGAATGTGGAAAAAGCAGTCATCAACGAAGAATTGTCGGGACGGGATGAAACCGTGGTTGATATTTATTTTCATAACGCCCGGAACATTTATCGCGATATGCCGTTGATTTCCGAATTGCTGGGACTGGAAGAAAATGCCATACAGTACCATTCCCTGCTGTTATCCCGTTATTTCATACACGATCCGGAGGATGACACGCCGCCCATGCTTCTGGCGATGTATCTGGCAATCGTGACGATTGTGGCAGTGTCATTAATCCTGATTATCCGGGGTTCCTTTGAACTGTCCATGAACGCCAGAATCCATCAGTTTGGTATTTTTTCAAGCATTGGGGCCACGCCAAAGCAAATCAGAACCTGTCTGCTTCAGGAAGCGGCGGTCCTGAGCATAGTGCCCATGATAGTGGGCAGTTTATTGGGAATTTTGATCAGTTATGGAGTCATGGGGGCAGTGAATATTTTCGCCTCCGGTGTATCAAAACGTCATGAAGCCGTCTTTCATTATAGTCCGTCCATATTTGGATCCACTATTCTGGTCTCGTTTTTGACGGTGTTTTTTTCGGCGTGGATACCTGCGGTGAAATTAAGCAGAATGACGCCGCTGGAGGCAATCCGGAATACCGGCGGTTTATTATTGAAGAAAAGAAAACATTCCAGGATTTTGTCTTTACTGTTTGGCATAAAGGGCGAACTTGCAGGGAATGCCCTGAAAGCACGGAAAAAACACTTAAGGATCTCCTCATTATCCTTACTGCTGTCTTTTCTGGGATTTTCCATCATGCTTGTGTTTACCACGCTTTCCGATATCAGTACCAGGTACACTTATTTTGAGCGGTATCAGGATGCATGGGATATTATGATCACCTTAAAGGATACGGAAATATCAGATTTCGCCCTGACGGATGAGCTGCAGGATATTTCCGGCATACGGGATGCCGCGGTATATCAGAAGGCGCAGGCGATGACATTCCTGCCGGAAGGACTGCAGAGCGACGAACTGATATCCCTTGGCGGACTTGGGCCGGTTGCGGGAACGCCGGAGGCAGATGGACAGTTTCAGGTACCTGTGCCGGTTGTTGTTCTGGATGACGCCAGCTTTTTAAATTTCTGTTCACAGATTGGGATGACGCCGGGTCTTGACGGTGCAATTGTATTAAACCGGATTTGGGACAGTGTAAACAGCAATTTCCGATATAAAAAATATGTTCCTTTTGTGAGGGAGGATAACCGGACAACAACACTTTATAAAAACGATAAAACTGTAGAAATCCCCATTTTATCTTATACACAAACGGTTCCTGCGCTGAGGGAAGAATATAAAAATTATGCCCTGGTACATTTTATCCCGCTTTCCATGTGGAATAAAACGTTAGGAGAGGTCTGGGAAGCCGAATCCGACAGCTATATCCGTATCTTTTCCGACACAGACGCAAGCCTTGACGGCCTGGACAGCCTGGAGAAAGAAGCCCTGCGGCTTGTCAGGGAATATGAAACCGAAAGTGAAAACCGTGTCCGGGAAAGGCTTTCAAACGATAATTTAATATATGGAATGAAAGTGATTTTTGGGGCGTTCTGCGTATTGCTTGCCACGATCGGCATTGCCACCTTAGGCTTCCTCCGGCAGAGGAAGCGGGAATTTGCCAGGTATATGTCTGTGGGACTGACCCCGGGGGAAATGAGGAAAATCTTCTGTCTGGAAGCGTTTGCGATAGCAGGGAAACCACTGTTGATTACCTTACCCCTCACCGTGCTGTTTGTACAGTTTGCTGTGAGCGCAAGTTATTTGGATCCGATAGTATTCTGGGCCGAAGCCCCGGTTCTGCCCGTTGTGATATTTGCGGCAGCCATTGTGCTGTTTGTGGCACTTGCTTATTATATTGGAGGAAAGCGTCTTTTGCAGTGCGACCTGAATGAAACACTGCGCAATGATACATTGGTTTAGCATATCGGGATTTTTGACTCACGCAACCTGGCGCTTCTGAAAGCCCGGCTTTGCAAAGGGCAGCATTACCGCCGCCGGCATTGCATAAAAATCTTTGTTCCCCATTGACTTTCCGGCTGGATTTGATTATAATAAAACACATGATTTAAAACAGATGATTTAAAAAAGGAAATCAGGATATGCCTCCGAAAGCGAAATTTACAAAAGAAGAAATCATTGAAACGGCATTAAAGATTGTCAAAACCGATGGAATGGAAGCCTTAACTTCCAGGGAACTGGGAGCACGCCTGGGCAGCTCGGCAAGACCCGTTTTTACGGTATTCAAAAATATGGATGAAGTCTGGCAGGCTGTGATGGAAGCTGCCAAAACGCTGTATCGGGAATATGTTAAGAAAGGCTTAACGGCGGAACGCCCTTTTAAGGGCGTGGGAATGCAGTACATCCTCTTTTCCGTGGATGAGCCCAGACTTTTTCAGCTTCTGTTTATGACAGAACAGCCGCAGATCCCTGATCTGTCGGGGGTACTCCCATTGATAGAGGAAAGCTATCAGGAAATCCTGCTGTCAATTCAGGACGATTACGGAATTAACAAAACTTTAGCCGAAAAGCTGTACCGTCACCTCTGGATCTATACACATGGCATTGCAACGCTTTGTGCAACGCAAATGTGCCGTTTTACAGGCGCGGAAATCAGCTCAATGATTACAGAGGTATGCACCAGTCTTCTGAAAAGTATAAAGGAGTGCAAAAACGATGATTGAATTGAAAAATATCATAAAATCATACGGAAACGGAGAGAATCGGTTTCAAGTATTACAAGATATCAGCCTGAAGATAAAAGATGGGGATTTTATGGTGATTCTCGGCGCATCAGGTTCGGGAAAGTCTACTTTACTGAATGTGATTTCGGGACTGGAACGACCTGACAGCGGTAAGGTTTTTTATGATGAGGCGGATATTACAGCATTTTCCGACAATAAATTAACTGTTTTCCGAAAGGAAAATGTGGGCTTTATTTTTCAGCAGTACTATTTACTGCCGAATATGGATGTTGACAGAAATGTGAAAATGGGTGCGGATTTAGCGGACAACAAGGATTACAAGGCAGTTATCGAAGCAGTGGGACTGGGAGAAAAACTACATAAATATCCCGGTGAGCTTTCAGGAGGCGAACAGCAGAGGGTTTCCGTTGCAAGGGCATTGGCGAAAAAGCCAAAAGTACTGTTTCTGGATGAGCCCACAGGGGCACTGGATGAACAGACCGGCAGACAAGTGCTGGATTATATCTGCAGGTTAAAAAGCAAGTATGGTTTCACAATAGTAATGGTAACACACAATTTAAATATTGCGGAAATGGCGAAAACAGTCATCAGAATGAACAGCGGAAAAATAGAAAGTATTTATCAGAACGAAGTCCGGAAGACTGCTTATGAGATTGGATGGTGACTATATGCTTATCGGAATAAAAAATGCTGCAAAGCTGACCGGCATTTCCGTGATGTCCTGCTGTGCCGTGCTTGTATGTACAATGTTCCTGAATTTTTACCTGGATATTCAGTCCCTTGAACGTGAACTGACATCAGAATTGCCGCTGGTCTTTTATCATGCGCTGGTATCGACGGCAAAGGTAGTCTGTCTTGTCAGCGGTGGCAGTCTGCTGCTAACTTCGATGGTTATGCTGATGTTTTATATTAAGAATTATATTGATACCCACAGAAAAGAGCTTGGTATCTTAAAGGCTTTGGGCTATTCCAATCTGAAAGTTGCAAAAAACTTCTGGGTATTTGGATTGAGTGCGTTTATCGGAACCGCAATTGGCTTCGGAGGCGCATTTCTTCTGATGCCTGGATTTTATGCCCTGCAAAATGAAGATAAAATGCTTCCGGAGATAGCCATACACTTTCATCCGACCGTTTTTGTTTATTTTGTGATATTGCCCACAGCCGGTTTTTCCCTGCTTGCAATCGGTTATGCCTGGTTTAAGCTGAGGAAGCCTGTGCTATGGCTTCTGAAAAACGAATTTCAATCCTCGGTCAGACCCGGGAAATATCATAAAATTCACTCCGCCGGATGCTCTTTTACCGAGGAGCTGAAAAGGACTACTTTGAGAAGCAGGAAGGTACTTACATTTTTCATCATTTTTGCTTCGTTCTGCTTTTCTTCCATGATGCAGATGTCCTTCAGCATGAAAGACCTGTCAAGTGAAATGATGGGGGCAATGATGTTTGTAATCGGTCTTGCACTGGCATTTACCACATTATTCCTTGCCATCACTACAGTCATAAAAGGAAATACAAAGACCATCGCCATGATGAGAGTGTTTGGTTATTCACAAAAAGAATGCTGCAGGGCAATTCTTGATGGATACAGATCCATGGCCTACATAGGATTTGTCATTGGAACAGGATATCAGTACGCGCTGCTCCGGGTTATGGTTGATATGGTATTCAGGGATATGGAGGGCATTCCTGCATATGAGTTTGATTTCCCTGCCATGCTTGTCTCGCTGGTTATTTTTATGATAGTTTATGAAATTCTGATGTATGTATATTCCGATAAAATAAAGAAGATTTCAATGAAAGAAGTCATGATGGAATAAAGGGCATGATAAACCAATGGATACACTGCCTGTATGGGGCAGTAAAGCCTGTGGCGAATATTTGATTGGGGCAAAAGATATGATGGCGGTAAATGGGAGAGAAATAATGCCGGATATGGTGTTTTCTCCGGAAAAAAGAGGCAGGGTGGAAGAAAATCCCACAGTAAGGGAGCAGCCATGAAATATAATCAAATAATAGAATTAAAAAATGGTATGGAATGCTGTCTGAGAAACGGCACAGAACATGATGGACAGGCGGTACTGGATAATTTATACTTAACACATGGGCAGACGGATTATTTACTTTCCTATCCGGACGAAAATCGTTTTGATGCCATGCAGGAGGGCCGGCTTCTGAAAGAAAAATCCGAAAGTGAAAATGAGATTGAAATCCTCGCCGTAGTTGACAATGTGGTCATAGGAACCGCCGGAATAGAAGCGGCAGGCACAAAATACAAAGTACGGCACCGCGCCGAATTTGGCATCAGTGTGGCAAAAGAATTTTGGGGACTGGGGATAGGACAGGCCTTGATGAACGCATGTATTGACTGTGCAAGGGCTGCGGGATACATTCAGCTTGAGCTGGATGTGGCTGCCGAAAATGTAAGAGCTTTGACCATGTACCAGAAAGCCGGGTTTGCCGAATACGGCAGGAATCCCAAAGGTTTTCGTTCCCGCACGGCAGGATTTCAGGAAATTATCCATATGAGGCTGGAATTGTGAGAGACATGACATGTTCTGCCTGTGGAACAGAACGGGGATTTCAGAGAAGAAGACGAAAGGACGGCACGCACGGCGGTTTTTAAGCCTTTTGGGAATGGACAGGCCGTGGGGCATTATGGAAAAGGAATCCCTGTTTTTTTCATATGATTTTCCATGGTCAGCTCATGACCATGATCCCGGAGCCATTTCCGATAGATTTTGTATTCCGGCAGAACAGAGGCAACCATGTTCCAGAAATCTTTGGAGTGATTCATATGGGTCAGATGACAGAGCTCATGAACCACCACATAGTCCAGTATCACGGGGGGAGCGAAGATCAGGCGGTAATTGAAGGATAAAGTGCCCCTGGAAGAGCAGCTTCCCCATCTGGTCTTCTGGTCCCTGACCGTGATGGAGGTATACTTTCCTCCGGTCAGCGTATGATAATATGCCGTCCGGTTTTCAAATTGTTTCCGGGCATTGTCCCGGTACCGTCTTTCCAGGACTTGCAGCCTTCTAATCTCTGCTTCTGTAAGATATGCCGCCTGCTGTGTCATCTGTATCATCTGTCCTTTACACCATTTGTTTATCAACTTCGATGACAGTAAAATAGCTGGGATTCTGTTCCTGAATCCGTGTCTGTATCAATGCCGTCAGCTCACTGTCTGTCAGGGAAAAATCATAGGGGGTTACCACATCAAAAATCAGGTTGGTGTGGGTGGGGCCGGTGACAATGCGGAAATCGTGCAGGGTCAGCGTCTTGTCGATGCCGTGGATACAGTCCTGGGCCAGCGCCTTGAGCCGGGGCGCTTGCGTCAGATAGTATTCGATGAGCTTGGCCCAGCTTTTGCGCTCTTCCTGCGAGCACTTGGCGTAGCCGTAACCGGGCAGATCAGTGACGTAAAAACCTTCGGGCACAACCCGGAACAGGTTGACCGAGCGGGTCTTGCCCGGTGTGGAACTGACCTTTGCCAGTTGTTTGCGCCGGGCAAGCGCGTTGAGCAGGGAAGATTTGCCCACGTTGGAGCGCCCGGCCAGCGCGATCTGGGGGGAAGCGCCCATGTCCGCAAGAGCGGCCTTGAGCTGCTCCCGCGTAAAAAGCGTGGCCGCAAGTTCCAGCGTGGATTCACGCTTCACGGCACAGGGGGTATCTGCCGATTTGGCCGGCGGGGCCGCGGACGGCGCGGGGCGGTTCTGAGACATGCTACCTCACAAAGAAAAGCGGGGGCGCTCACTCCACACGGGGGGAACGCACTTGCCGCGCTGTTGACAAGACGGGCGGTATCGACAAAACTGAATATTTGTGAACACGAACTGGTTACGATGCTGAACATGACGCGATATCTCCCCCTCTTCATGCTCGCACTTCACGGATCAAGAGCGTACTGAAAAACGGGTGAACGGCGAATAAACAGCGAAAAGACGGCAACCGGAAGGAAGCGAAACGCTCCGGAATCCGGCGGCATTTGCGCCGCACCGGCAAGAAATCCGGTGGAGAAAATTCTAGCCCTGTCTGGAACAAAAGGCAACGCGAAGCCCCTCAAGCCGTCGAAATGGCGGAATTTAATGAAGATTCTGATACTTAACGGCCCCAACCTCGGCAACCTGGGCAAACGTCAGCCGGAAATCTACGGAAATGACGGCATGGATGCCGCGCTGGCCATGATTC
>OFGZ01001697.1_pt1 | contig 10975 bp, 8 predicted proteins | sample 1521871 | NCBI WGS metagenome assembly OFGZ01 (sample SAMEA3504091, study PRJEB24116) | mouse gut metagenome | biome: mouse gut; feature: mouse-associated habitat; material: faeces | place: Denmark | collected 2011
GTGAATATTTATAGTGCATCTTGGCCTAAATAGCTTTTCTACAAGGAGTGCGATTCAGGTTTCTGTCAGTAGGGCTACATTTTCGCTATCCCTTCTTCTCGCCCACACCTCACAATATAAACCTTGAGAGTCGCTATGAAGTTCGTCGGTAGCTACGCCTATGTGGACTCTCACCACAGAACACGGGCATGCCCGTTATACTAATATATAAAAATGTTTCACGTGAAACATTCTCATTTTAAATTAAGCTATCTTTAACTCATATTTAATCATTAAGCTTTTTGTTTAAGATAGATATCTGCATTTACTTATCTACAAGATAAAATAAAGAGTGTGAAGAGAAGGACGTAACATGAAGGATAAAACCGCAGAATAGAATTGTAGAATGAATATAGAGTCAATGCAATCAAAACCTGTTGGAGTAAAACCATGATTGTAGGATTAAGGTCTGGGGAAAAAAGGTTTCGGAATGAGATTGCAGGGTGTATATTGTAGGAGATAGAAAAATAGGAGAATTTGTAAAATGAATTATTATAGACGAGAGCTGGATGGGGATAATGGCAGGGTAAATAAAAGAAGGATACAGCTGCGTGAATAAATTATGGGCTGAATGTTGCAGGATAAAATTGACTGAGAAGGACAGAATGAATAAGAAGTAAAAATCTGTAGAGGAATTTAATGATTGAGAACTAAACCGTCTCAAAAAGCCGTCTTGTGAGCTTAAGTTTTATCAATATTTTAATGGAACAAGAGAACATAATGACTGTAATTTTATCAGTCTCAATTCACAAAATTTAATTTATATAAATGATAAAGTAAGTATCTATAACATGCTAAACTCTATAGCTTATTCTCTAATGAAAACGCAACTCTAAAAAAGTACTTAATAACTTAAAATGTAAATAAAAAACATATTAGTAAGAGCTGTTTTAAAAGATCAACAAATACAATTAATAATGCTAATAATTAATTCCATGAAATAACTTAATCCATTATCGGCACATACCTTTTTTTACTGCATACACTGCTGCCTGTGCCCTGTCAGACACATCAATTTTTCTGAATATATGAAACATATGATTTTTTACGGTTCTCTCTGTAATGTGAAGTTGTGAGGCAATCTCCTTATTTGACAAACCGTGAACAAGTTGTGCAAGAATTTCTTCTTCCCGTATTGTCAAGATCCCTTTATTTTCTTCATCTTCTTCCTGACTTTTCATCTCCGCATCAATATATTTATTTCCATCCAATACAGAATAAACTGCATTCTGCAGATCCTCCGGCGCAGACTCTTTGGTTAAATAACCATCCACACCCAGCTTCATAGCCTGTGTTAAGATACTTCTCTCCTTTCGGGCTGTAACCATCAATATTTTCATGGCTATTCCCTGTCCACGCAACTCCCTCAGAACCTCCATACCATCTTTTCTGGGCATGGAAATATCAAGAAGCAGAAGATGTGGCCGTTGTACCGTCACCATTTCGAGACACTCCACCCCATCTCCAGCTTCTCCCGCAAGTTCAAGTCCATCTATATCTAAAAGCAGCTTTCCAATACCTTTTCTAACCAGGACATGGTCATCCGCCAATATCACTTTCACACTCATACACTACTCCTATAAATCGGAAGAATCACTGTTGCACCCCATCAAGCATTTCCCTAAGAGCTCTGGTTACATAGGCAAACTCCTGTTTTGCCTGAGAAGTGTGATTTTGGTCAATATATTTACTCCCTGTCTCTACCCTGCGCAACATTTCCTTTAACTTATACAAAGAGGCATCACTCAGGTCCTTTCCTGAATTCTGCCTCTCTAACACTTTCTCCAATCTCCCCAGGCGCTTTGATAGAAACTCTCTCTCCTGAAGCAGATCGACATTTTTTTCCTCAAAAACTGCCTTATCCTTCCGAGCCTTCTGAATTTCCTCTTTATGGAGAACCTCCATTCTCCTGGGAGAAAATACCTTAACATCGTCTGATTCTGATTCTGTATATTTTTTTAAGATAATATCAGCCTCCTTAACTCCTCTGAGATTACATTCTATCCTTGCATCCAGATCAGCCAGATTTTGTCGAAATTCTTCTGCAATTTCAATCAATACACTATAATCTCCAAAAAACATATTTCCTCCTTAAATCGCTTTCTATTCTCCATTCCCATGAATTATTTCTCACTTCACTTTTGGAATGACATCTTTTCCCATATTTTTGCTGTAGCACGTTTTCCTTGCTTATTCATCCTGCAATTTCTTCATACAGTTTTTACCTTACTATTCATCCTAATCTATCCCTGCTTTCATCCTGCAGTTTCCTCTACAGCTTTTCCCTTCCTATTCATCCTGCTTTTCTCTGTCGTTTTCTTCTGCAACATTCATCCTACAATTTACCCACACAGCTTTCGCTTTCCTATTCACCCTGCATGTTGCCCACACAATTTTCACCTTTCCTATTACCCTGCATGTTAACCACACAATTTTCGCCTTTCCTATTCTCCCTGCATGTTTTAACCACGCAGCTTTCGCCTTACTTATTCACCCTGCCAATATCCCCATACAGCTTTCGTCCATCCTAATTCTTCAGCATTCTCCCACAATACACTTCCTGAAATACCATCCCAAAACCTTTCCCCAATGCTTAATCCTACAATCATGGATTTCCGCCAACAGATTTCGACTGCATAGACTGCATATTTCTTCCACGATTTTATCCTGCAGTTCAATCCTGCATACCCTTCATGTTTCCTTCTTCACTTCACACTCTTTATCCTTCTTCTCATAAAACCTGCAGCCACAACGTCCCTTTTCTTTCACTTCATACAGTGCAATATCAGCATTCTTATACAATTCATCAGAGAATCCATTCTCAGAAAACGCCGCTCCCACACTGAGAGAAATCTTCGGAAGCCCATCATCGGGATTTTTCAGCACCATATTTATCATTTCTATCTTGTTCAGAATCACAGATTTCATATTTTCTGAAAAATCAGTCACAATCACAGCAAATTCATCTCCCCCGATCCTCGCGGGAAAATCTGTGGAACGAAAGTTTTCGGACAGAAGGTTTGCCACTTTCTGCAGTATGCTGTCCCCCACCTGGTGTCCATAACCATCATTAATCTGTTTAAAATTATCTAAATCAATCATTAGCAATGCCAGTGGATTTGGATCTGACTTATGAATCTCCACCAGCCGGTTAAATGCCCCCCTGTTTATTATACCCGTCAAGGGATCATGATCTGCCTGATGGCTCAACATGGCCTTGCTTGCATTGTTCACCTCATAGATATGGTTATAAGTCATGGCCAGGTGATTCAGCTCATAGGATCCCGTGACATCAAGCATCTTTTCTTCTCTGATATTACGGGCATAGATCTGAAGCGGGCGGATAACCAACAAAATCACCATGCCGAAAACAATCATATTCACCCCGAACAGAAGCCCCACTTGTATATGCTGCCTCGCCACTATCTGTTCCATCTTTTCAATGCTCTCCTGCTGCCAGGAATGTGTTTCACTTCTAATACTCTTCAGAAAAGAATCCAGCTTCTGCCTGATAATCTCCTTGGATTTCTGATAATCAGAATCAAATACAAGACCGGCTGCCTTATCCAGTATTTCCTGCTTCTCCATCAGTAAATCCTCCTCAAACAGATCTACATCATACTCTCCATACGTGTACTGTTTCAAAGAATGTTTGCTGGAGTGAGCCACCAGACTTATGGCATATACTTCCTTCTGAATCAGCCTGTCTGACATCTCTTTTGCTTCCATAATATAAGAGTAGGCTTCATCACTGATGTCCCTATCCCTCAGATAATCCATGGCATGATGCATGCGCTGAACACTTCCCAGTTCCATGAAATAATTATTCGCATAAGTTATATCCTTCGTCACAACATACAGCCGAACCTGTTCCGTGAGATGATCAGAAGTATCTTTTAAGAGTAAAGCTTTTTCCTCACATCTCACATATTCTTCCATGGCCTCCACCATGAGATGATATCTCACCGACACATTTATCGTTGTCACTACAAGTAAAACATACAAAATACATGATACTACAAATACGATAAGATTAAGATTGTAGATTTTTATGCTCCTAAAATGCTTCTTTCCATCTTCCGTCATGTCCCACTCCGCCACCATACATATTTTCTCAAAATTGAAATCATTATACTCCACCTATCAAATTATTTCAATCACAAAAAAGGAGTTTATAAGGGTTCTTTTCCAGGAAGTCCGGCTTTTCTGGGATACTTTGCCGGAGTAGGTTTCACCTTCTGTACCATCACAAGACTTCTGAAAATATCAGAGTTCGGGAGCATAAATTCAGCCCTTCCCACTATCCTTCCCCCCAACAGTTCCACAGCTCCCCCAGCGGCCTCCAGCTCTTCGGAGATCTTCTCAGACTTATAGGAAACGAACATTCCATCCTGTTTTACAAACGGAATACAGTATTCTGACAAGGTGGACAAATTCGCCACTGCCCTGGAGACACATAGGTCAAAGCTCTCCCTCAGCTTCCCCTTCACCGCCCAATCTTCCGCTCTGCCATGAATAGCCCTCACTCCTTTAAGACCAAGCTGCTCAATAACAGCTTCCAAAAAACGGACTCTCTTCCCCAGGGAATCCAAAAGTGTTATCTCCAGGCCCGGAAAAGCTATCTTCAATGCAAGTCCCGGAAATCCCGCCCCCGATCCCACATCCACCCCCTTGACAGCCTCACTGATATTGTATGCCTTAACCAGGGTTAAACTGTCAACAAAATGCTTTTTCACCACATCGTCAAAATTTGTTATGGAAGTCAGGTTCATTACCTTATTCCACTCCAGAAGCAAATTATAATACTGGCAAAACTGCCCATACTGTTTCTCTGATAGTACCACCCCCAGTTCGCTCAGATCCCTGGCGAAATCATCCATTCTACACTGTTCCTCAGTCATATTCCCTCCAATTTATACTCAAGATCTAAAACATTTACCCGCTGCTACAATTCAGAACAGAAAGCGGCAAACAAGAGCCCTGAAATCTCTGAAATTATCCCCTGACAAGGCAGAAGGGATATTTCAAAATCCCTTGAAATATCCCTTGAGTATCCATCTGGCTTATTTCCCGTTGGCCATCTCACAGAGGTCATCCAGCATCTTAGGAAGCTGCGCATCCATATTTTCATTGCTGAACTGGCAGGTGCCCACCTTTTTATGCCCTCCGCCATTATACTTAAGCATCAGACTTCCCACATCAATGTCAGAGGTCCTGTTGAGAATACTATACCCCACGGCTGCTGAACAGCCCTGACCGCCACGACCGCTGACAATCCAGGCAGAAATATTCTGCTCCGGGTACATGCTGTAGATCATAAAACGGTTCCCTGTATAGATGGGATCCACTCCTCTAAGATCCGTGATAATCACATTGCCGTTTACCCTGGTATACTGAGATACCATCTTCTTAAACTTCTCCGTTTGTTCATGATACACTTCAATCCTTTCCTTCACATCGGAAAGATCCAGGATCTCCTGTGTGGTCAAATTGCGGCAGGCATGCATTAATTTCTCCATCAGCTGATAATTGGACACGGTGAACTGCCTCCACCTTCCTAACCCTGTCCTGGGGTCCATCAGAAAGCCGATAAGTATCCATCCCTCAGGATTCATTACTTCTTCTATAGAGAGATTTCCCGAATCCACCTTGTCAACCGCCTCCATCATCTCGCCAAACTGAGGAAAACGCTCTGCACCCCCATAATATTCATAGATTATCCTGGCGCAGGAAGGAGTCATACGGCTCTCCCCCTTATATTTTCCTTTCAGTTCCAACCTCTCATGCTCACTGGAGTGATGGTCAAACCACAGGCCGCAGCCCTCCACAAAGGGCACATTGGCCAGACAGTCATTTTCGTTCACCTCCACAAGGCCGTCCTGCAGATCCTTGGGATGTGCAAACTTCCAGGAATCAATGATCCCCGCCTCCAAGAGCAGCGCTCCGCACGCTAATCCGTCAAAATCGGAACGTGTTACCAGTCTCATTGCTGTTTCCTCCTTTTTTCTCCCTTTTCAGAAAAGTGTTCTTTGGCTTTAAGTATAGCATATTTTTCCTCCCCGCACAAACAAGAAAATCATCACATTTTGCCGTGTTTATGCCAGGGCATTGCCGCAAACAACGAATACGGCCTGGTCCGCACAAGGCTGTAACTTCCTGATTCCTTAAGTACAGCCCCGACCCAGATAGACCAACAGCACGGATACATCCGCCGGGGACACCCCTGAGATCCTGGAGGCCTGTCCCACGGTGGAAGGACGAAACTGCTTCAGTTTCTGCCTTGCCTCAAGTCTCAGAGAGGCGATGCCGTCATAGTCTATGTTCTGAGGGATCATTTTTTTCTCCATTTTCCGGTACTGCTGTACCTGTGCCATCTGTCTCACAATGTACCCCTCATATTTAATCTCAATTTGGACCTGCTCTGTTACATCCTGCGGAAGGGGCTTTCTTTCCCCGTCTATATCCCCCAGAAGTTCATAGGAAATCTCAGGCCGGCAGAGAATCTCCGCAAGGCTGGCGGCAGTCTTTAAGGTAGAGCTCCCATGAGCCTGAAGAAATTCCTGCACTGCCCTGCCGGCGCCCACCATGGTTCCCTTCAGACGGCTGATTTCTTTCTTTATCATATCCGCCTTCTCAAGAAACCTGTTATATTCCTCCTGAGACACCAGACCGGCCTGGTAGCCCTTCTCCCGCAGCCGCAGATCTGCATTATCCTGCCGCAGCAGAAGCCGATATTCCGCCCTGGAGGTCATCATCCGGTATGGTTCCCTGTTATCCTTAGTGACCAGATCATCAATCAGCACCCCAATATACCCCTCGGATCTGTCTATCAGCAACGGCTCTCTTTTTAACAGGCACATGGCAGCGTTGATCCCTGCCACCAACCCCTGACAAGCCGCCTCCTCATAGCCGCTGCTCCCGTTAAACTGCCCCCCGCTGAAAAGCCCTTCAATGTCCTTAAATTCCAAAGTTCTGTCCAACTGTCCGGAATCCAGGCAGTCATATTCGATTGCATATGCGTTCCTGACAATCCTGCAATGCTCCAGCCCCGGCACGGTTCTGTACATGGCCAGCTGCACATCCTCCGGCAGAGAAGAAGACATTCCCGCCACATACATCTCATTGGTGTGAAGTCCCTCCGGCTCAATAAAAACCTGATGCCTTTCCTTGTCCGCAAATTTTACCACCTTGTCCTCAATAGACGGACAGTATCTGGGTCCCGTCCCTTCAATCATTCCTCCATAGAGGGGAGATCTGTCCAGATTTCTGCGAATGATCTCATGGGTCTTTTCATTGGTGTAGGTCAGCCAGCAGGACACCTGCTCCTTCTGCACATTCTCCGGATCTGTGGAAAAAGAAAAAGGCACCACTCTCTTATCCCCAGGCTGCTCTTCCATTTTGGAGAAATCTATGCTCCGTCCATCCATTCTGGCCGGTGTTCCTGTCTTAAAGCGCCTTAGGGCGATTCCCATCCCCTTCAGGCTTTCTGTCAGTAGGTTGGCCGCCTGAAGTCCTCCCGGCCCGGTATAAGAAACAGCGTCCCCGCACAGACATCTGGCTCCCAGATATGTACCAGTACATAAAATCACTGCTCTGCACTCGTATACCATCCCGGTGAATATCCTGACTCCTCTCACCCTTTTTATTACTCTATGACAGGAGCTTTTTTCCTGGGATTCCTGAGAATTCCTTTCACAGCAGATTATTCTATTCTTTAAATTCTCATAATTTCCAGAATTTTTATCCAACAAAATTTTATCTTTTTCTGCTGTTTTGTCATTCAAATCTTTAAAATAATTATCTTCTCCATCGGCTTCTTTATCTGAATTTTCTTCACTTTTTTTTGCTGATTTCTCCTGATTTATACTCCCTTTACCAGGAAAATTCTCTGCAAAATCACCCGTATATCTGGCATTTTTTTCTGTATAACATACGCTATTTTCTCTGTTTTTTTCTTGCTGATTTCTGTCGATTTCCGCCGATTTTTCTTGCAGTTTTTCATCATTTTTAGCAGGTTGTTTTTCCATATCAGTATCATTTTTTATAAATTTTTTCAATATTTTTATATCACTATCAACAAGGTTTTTCTCAGAATTTTCAGCACTGTTACCAGGTGTTTTCTCGAGATTTTCGACACTTTTATCATGTCTATTTTCGAGATTTTCAGCACTTTTATCAGGTGTTTTCTCGAGATTTCCAGCACAATTATCAGGTGTTTTCTCCAAATTTATATCACTTTCAGCGGATACTTTCTGCAAATTTTCCTTACATTTAACAGCGCCTTTCAGCTGGTTTTTTTCCATTATTTCAGCATTTTTCTTTGCAGAATCACTCGAACAGCAAATATTTTTTCTTTCAAAATCAATGCTATTTTCAGCATTTTTTTCGCCTGAATTTACTGTCAGATCCCTATTATTTTCAGTAAAAACTTGTTCTGAATTCTCACTATTTTCATTTATTTTTCTCTCTAAATAAACGCCATTTGCAGAATTTTTCTCTCCCAGATCCCCATCGATCCCAAAGGTGTTTTCCCCGGATCCCTCTCCTTCCTCAAGGACTTCCTCCCACAAGATTTCACAGACTTCCGCCTGTTTTATAGAGAGATTTTCCTGGTTTTCCAGCACCCTGCGCATGGCTCTGGAGTATTCCTCCTTGTCCGCCTGGGCCCGGAGAGAGTGAACCGCCGGACCTTTGGAACCGTTCAGCATTCTGGACTGTATAAAAGTCCTGTCTATATTCTTTCCCATCTCCCCTCCCAGGGCATCCAGCTCCCGCACCAGATGACCCTTGGAAGTACCTCCTATATTGGGATTACAGGGCATCATGGCGATGCTGTCCACACTGACAGTGAACATTACCGTCTCAAGCCCCAGTCTTGCGCAGGCAAGAGCGGCCTCACAGCCCGCATGTCCTGCCCCCACCACACATACATCCACCTTCTCGCGATATGCTTCCATTTTTCCACCTCACTTTCCCATGCAGAACTTTGAAAAGATCTCTTCCACCAGGTCATCGTCCACTTCCTCACCTGTGATCCTGCCCAGGCAGGAGTAGGCTCCCATCAGATCAATGGAAAAGAAATCCTCGGGCATCCCCTCCTCTATGGCTGATGCCACCAGCCCCAAAGATCCGCAGGCTTCCAGCAGAGCTTCTTTGTGCCGCATACTGGTGATAACCACCTCTCCGCTGCTGGCCACATCACCCTGGAAGAACATATCCTTCACTGCCTTCTCCAGCAGATCCAGCCCCTCTCCACTCCTGGCACAGGTCTTCACCAGGGCACGGCAGGGCCTGCCTGCTGAATGGTCCTCCCGCCGGCTGTCAGAGAGCAGGCTGTCCTCCCCTGGAGCACCCTTTTCCCCGCCCCACTGCATCTGATCCCTGCCTTCCATAGCCTGCTTTTCCTGAGAGGAATTCCCTGTGTCTCCCTCCAGAAGATCCCACACATCCTCCTCCCTCACCGTTCCCGGCAAGTCACTTTTGTTTAACAGCACAATCACATTCTTATCCCGAATCAGAGCAGCCGTCTCCCTGTCATTTTCGTCCAGTTCCCCTGAGGCATCTACCACATACAGCACCAAATCCGCCTCTGCGGCATGCTTTCTGGCCCGATCCACACCGATCTTTTCCACCACGTCATCCGTGGGCCGTATTCCCGCCGTGTCCACCAGATTCAGGACCAGATCCCCCAGTCTCACCGTCTCCTGCAGCAGATCCCTGGTGGTTCCCGCAACATCGGTGACAATGGCCCTCTCCTCCCCTGCCAGACAGTTCAGAAGGGAGGATTTTCCCACATTGGGCCTCCCCAGAATCACCGTGTCGATCCCTTCCTTCCGGATTCTGCCGTTGTCCGCCGTGGCAGCAAGCTTTTCCAGCTCCAGCCTGAGCCCGGCTGCCTTCTCCAGAAGCCGTTTGGGGTATCCCTCCAGACTGTAATGTTCCGGGTCGTCCAGAGCAGATTCTATAAAAGCAGTCTCATGAAGAATTTCTCCCCTGATCCTCTCAATCTTTTTCCAGAGAGCCCCCTGAAGCTGGCTCACCGAAGCCCCAAGGGCCAGATCATTCTGGGAACGGATCAGATCCATCACAGCCTCCGCCCTGGTGAGATCGATCCTTCCATTCAGAAAGGCCCGCTTGGTGAACTCCCCAGGCTGGGCCATCCTGGCCCCCTGTCCCAGAGCTGCCTCCAGGATTCTTCCCATCACCAGCACCCCGCCGTGACACTGAATCTCCACCGTGTCCTCCCCGGTAAAGCTCCTGGGACCACGCATCACCACAGCCAGAACCTCATCTATCTCGGCACCATCCTCCGGATCAACCACAAATCCATAATACATCCTGCGGCTCTCTCCGTCCCACAATACCCTCCTCCCCGAAGGCGATCTGAAAATCCCATCCCCCAACTCCACCGCCCCGCTGCCACTTATCCTGACAATCCCAACCCCCGAATCCGTCATCCCCGTAACAACCGCCGCAATCGTATCCATCCCAACCCCCAACTCCGAGCCCTGCTCGCTCAAACCCCAATTCACCATAGCCCAGCCACCGCCCCTGGATGCCGTCCCTTCGCCGCAACCACCAAGTAGCCATCCTGCAAAAAACCGGATATCCCAACAATATCCGGTTTTCCCAACTAACGCTATTGTCTCCTGTAAGTGACAACCACCCTCCGAAACGGCTCATCCCCCTCACTATGGGTAGCAATATACTTATCATTCTGCAGCGCCGAATGAATGATCCTCCTCTCATAAGGATTCATAGGCTCCAGCGACACCGCCCTTCTGGTCTTCTTCACCTTATAAGCGATATTCTTCGCCAGGTTCTCCAGCGTCTCCTTCCTCCTGGCCCTGTAATCCTCCGTATCCACCTTCACCCTGATGTACTCATCCGATTCCTTATTCACCACCAGGGACACCAGATACTGCAGGGAATCCAG
>OFGZ01001707.1_pt1 | contig 10897 bp, 10 predicted proteins | sample 1521871 | NCBI WGS metagenome assembly OFGZ01 (sample SAMEA3504091, study PRJEB24116) | mouse gut metagenome | biome: mouse gut; feature: mouse-associated habitat; material: faeces | place: Denmark | collected 2011
CTGGTCCCCCTGGGCGAGCAGGTGGAGCAGGCACAGCTCGATCAGGTCCTTTTTCAGCATAGGGCCGCACCTGCCCCCGCCAGGCCCACGGCGGTGAGGACGGCAAATTGAGGCAGGTAGGGCCGGAACCAGCCGTCGTAAAGCGGATTGTGGGGGGTGCCGAAGTCTGAGAAGCTGAATATCATGCCAAATACGGCCAGGGACAGCACTGCGGCGGCCAGGGACAGGATATACACCGCGGCCCAGCGCCGGTCCCGGGTGCGGGCCTTTACCAGGGCAAACAGCCCCACCAGCCCTGCCAGGGCACAGCAGCCCCACTCCAGACGGCCTACTATGGCGATAAGGCCGGGGGAGGAGTGCGCGCCGTATGCGGAACCGATGCCTTTGCCGATGAAGGATTCGTCCACCGTCCATACGGTTAAAAGCTGCTCCGAATCGGCACAGAGGCGCCACACCGCCCACCAGGCATAGGCGAGCGCGGCCAGCATCAGCAGCCCGCAGAGAACTACCCCTTTGGGAATGGCGCCTTTCACCCGGTTCCTCCGGCGGAGAAAGCACGCCAAGCACAGGCCCGTCCCCGCCGCCAGCTGGAGGAGGGGCAGCACGGTCAAGATGTTGACAGGGGCGTCCACCAGATGATAGCTGCCGCCCCACTCATACCATTTGAGGAGCATATAGGAGGGGGAGGCGGGCAGAGGGGCCAGCGCCGCCGCCAGCAGGCACGCCGCCAGGGCGGCGAATACCGCCAGCCAGGCGTAGTACGCCTTGGGGGGCTGCACCAGCAGGCGCACCACCTGCTCGGGGTCGCCCACCTCCCGGCGCAGCTCCTCCTCGCTCCGGGGTGGGGAGCCCACGATGTCCCGGTAGTCGGCGATCACGTCCTCCGCCTCCTCCGGGGGCAGCCGCCAGCGGGCGGCCTGCTCTAGCCGGGCCATGTAATCCTTTTTCACGGGGACACGCTCCTTTCACTCGTGTAAAATTTGCTATTGTGAAAAATATAGTAGAGACAAGATGATAATACCACACCCCGGCGGGGCTGTCAAGGGGGAATGTGCCCAGGGTTGACAGCGGCGGCAGGGTATGATATACTGTCCTCAATCTCAGGGAAAAGGGTGAAAAGATGCGCAACAAGTAAGTTGAACTTCAAGCTGTGAACAAGAGGTTGGGGCCCATGTAACATGGGCCTGGGCTTTCATGGCGCGAAGGGCGGCTTGCTTGACCGGGGGGCGTGTCATATGCCCCTGCCTTTTCGTCATGTGATCCGTCTTTCTGTCATGAAAGACGGATTTTTTGCGTAAAAGGAGCGGATGCGTATGTTTCAGGTGAAAAACCTCACCGTCACCCATAAAAAGGACCTGACCACCCTGGTGGAGGGGCTGTCCTTCACCCTGGCCCCCGGCGACCGGGCGGCCCTCATCGGGGAGGAGGGGAACGGCAAATCTAGTGTGCTCAAGCTGCTGTATAACCCGGCGCTGGTGGAGCCCTATGCGGAGTGGACGGGGGAGATTGTGGACAGGGGGCTGCGGAAGGGCTACCTGGCCCAGGAGCTGAGGCCGTCGGAGCTAGAAGCACCGGTTTGGGAGTTCTGCCAGGCTGTTCCCGCCTTTGAGGGGGCCGGCCCCAAAGCGTTAGACCGCGCCGCCCGGCAGGTGGGGCTCCCCCCCGAGCTGTTCTGGGATGCCCGCCCCATGGACACCCTGTCCGGCGGGGAGCGGGTGAAGCTGCGCCTGGCCCTGCTGCTGCTGGACAGCCCCGACGTTCTATTGCTGGATGAGCCGTCCAACGACCTGGACCTTCAGACCCTGGAGTGGCTGGAGGGGTTTCTGCTGGGGTGTAAAGTGCCGGTGCTCTACATCTCCCACGATGAGACGCTGCTGGAGCGCACCGCCAACGTGGTCATCCACCTGGAGCGGCTGCGGCGGCGCACCCTGCCCCGGTATACGGTGGCCCGGACGGGGTACGGGGAGTACGTGGAGCGGCGGCAGGCGGGCTTTGTCCACCAGGAGCAGGTGGCCCGGAAGGAGCGGGCGGAGTACGACGCAAAGATGGCCAAATACCGCCAGATCCGGGACAAGATGGATCATGCGCTGGCCACCGCCACCCGTCAGGACCCCCACAACGCGGCAATTATGAAAAAGAAAATGCATACGGTGCTGTCCATCGGGCGCCGGTTTGAACGGGAAAAGGAGGACATGACCGCCCTGCCTGAGTGGGAGGAGGCCATCCTCACCTTTTTCGACGCGGGCCGGTCCGTCTTTCCCGCGGGCAAGACGGTGCTGCGGCTGGACCTGCCAGAGCTCACCGCCGGGGAGCGGGTGCTGGCCCGGGACGTGCGGCTGTGGGTGACGGGGCCGGAAAAGATCGGCATCGTGGGCCCCAACGGCGTGGGCAAATCCACCCTGCTGAAGCTGGCGGCGGACGGGCTGCTGGCCCGGGGCGACCTGCGGGCGGCCTACATGCCCCAGGACTACGGCGATCTGCTGCTGGGGGACAAGACCCCGGTGGAGGTGCTGGCCCCCTCCGGGCACAGGGACGACGTGACAAGGGCCCGCACCTTACTGGGCAATATGAAGTACAAGGCGGAGGAGATGGAGCACCCGGCGGCGGGGCTGTCGGGGGGACAGCGGGCCAAGCTGCTGTTTTTGTCCATGGTGCTGAACGGGGCAAACGTGCTGGTGCTGGACGAGCCCACCCGGAATTTCTCCCCCCTGTCCGCCCCGGTGATCCGCCGGGTGCTGGCGGATTTCCCCGGGGTCATCATCAGCGTGTCCCATGACCGGCTGTATCTGGACGAGGTGTGCACCCGCGTCCTGGAGCTGACCCCGGACGGGCTGCGCCAGTGCCGGTGGGAATAGGCCAATTCGGATTTATAGTATTGACAAATTATACTATTTATAGTATAATTATCATAGCCGGATTTAAGCAAAACCGACAAATATGGGTGCTGCTAATAACCACGTTTCAGGAGGTTTTATTTGTGGAAAAAAAGACATATCGAATCTTGTTTCTCTTGGCCGTGTGCGTGGCTTTGTGGGGGGGACTGTTATGCGCTTCCGCCGCCGATATGACCCCGGAATCCATTTACACGGTGGATGAACCCTATCAGTATCCTATTCTGCCGGGAACAGCAGAATGGCGGGCTCTGAACACTTTGGAGGAAAAGATCCAGGCTTGCCATGTAGACGAGGAACTGTTGGCTTCGATGACCACTCCGGCTCTGTTGGAGACGGTACTAACCTATCCGCTGCTCGCCAACATATATGCGTTTAACTCAATAGAGGGCGGCATAGAGAACGTTTCCATGTATTTTCCGGGAATTTCGCTCTTGGCTGTTCGAGAGGATGTGAATGACTGCTTGATTGAATGCGCACAGGCGGCAACACAAGGTCGAGAAGAAACATCTGCAATTTCAAAGTTGAATATAGATACGCTTTCCCGCTATTTAGGCGTGGAATTATCAGAGATTGGGGAGATTGGTTCCAATGACACATTTTCCGCTGCGGCATCTACCGCATATGGCGGGGCAACCTACTGGGCACCATGACTCAAGAAGCATAAGAGGAATGAAACAATTGACGCAATGGGGCCGGGGGATTTTTCCCTGGCCCCGTATTTTGTGTGGAACCTGAGGCAAAATTGATGACAGAGCCCCGGGGTTCCTTCAGATGGGGATAGCATGCCTGGGAATCAAAAATTTGCGCGGAGGCGGGGCTGCAAGAGGTATAGGCAAAAAAGGCCGCCCGGGGGTTCCGGGGCGGCTTCATGTATTCAGGAGGCGAAAATGTCCAGGGCCTTATAGTCCTCAATGCGCTGGGCCACGGCGGACCAGGTGGGGCCGGAGCGCACAAAATCATAATCGGCCCAGATGCGATCCAGCTCGGCCTTTACCTGGGGGATGTCCCGGAGGCTCCCGCCCGCAGTGCGCTGCCAGTAGTCGGGGACCAGGGCGCAGGGGATCAGCCCGCCGTCGTCCTGTACAGGCTCCCCCGTCAGGCAGAGAAGCTGCCCGTCCAGCAGCCCCTGGACGCTCAGCAGGGTGGACATGCCGTTGAGGTCAAAGACCTGCAGGGGCGCGCCGGCGGCGCAGGGGATCTCGCCCCCGGCGAAAAACGCCTCATCGTCGCTCAGGGCGTACAGGTCGCCGCACACGGTTTTGAGGAAGTTGAATTCCTCCTGGCTGATGGCCTCCTGGAAGGACTTCACCACCAGCTCCACGCACCGGCCCAGCGTGCCCAGCACCCCGCAGCCGGGCAGGGCGGCCAGCCGCTCCCCCACCGGCGCCAGCCGGGCCAGGGTGAGCAGCGACCATACCCGCACCTGGGCGTCCCCCAGCTCGCCCATTTTGTCCTCAATTTCCTCCACCATCTGATTAGCCAGCAGGGGGGCGTCCTCCAGCTCGCCGATCTTGTCCGAGCAGTCGTCGGTGAGCTTTTCCCCCAGCTGCTCATACACGTCTTCCCGGGCGCTGTAAATGGTGTCGGCACGGCTCAGCCACAGCATGGCCGCGCCCGGGTTTTCCGCATTCAGGGCGGAGAGGCCCAGGTCGTAATAGGCTTTGGCCAGCCCGGTGTAATCCCCGCTTTGCAGGCAGGCGGATACCCGCTCCTCCGGGGGCAGGGCGGGCTCCCGCTTCTTGAACAGATTGAACATGTTCACTCATCTCCAGCTTTATTCTAGATCGCCTTCCGGCGGCAGAGTTTATGATAGCACAGCCGCTCCGCCCCGTCAATCGCGGACATATGGGATTTGTGCGGGCATTCCCCTTGACTTGCCCCGCCGGGGGGCGTAAAATAAGCCGTTAAATGGAAACTGGGCGGGGCAGACGGGGCGCTCCCCCTGCCCCGGGGAGGAATTCACATGACTACAGGCACAAAATTTATCTTTGTCACCGGCGGGGTGGTGTCCGGGCTGGGCAAGGGCATCACGGCGGCGTCCCTGGGCCGGCTTTTGAAGCAGCGGGGGCTGCGGGTGCGGGTGCAGAAGCTGGACCCCTACCTCAACGTGGACCCGGGCACCATGTCCCCCTACCAGCATGGGGAGGTGTTCGTCACCGACGACGGGGCGGAGACCGACCTGGATTTGGGCCACTACGAGCGGTTCATCGACGAAAACCTCACCGTGAACTCCTCGGTGTCCGCCGGGCGGGTCTACTGGAACGTCCTCAACCGGGAGCGGGCGGGGGACTATTTAGGGGGCACGGTGCAGATCATCCCCCATATCACCGACGAGATCAAGCGGCACATCTACTCCCTGGAGGGAGAGGACGCCGACGCGGCCATTGTGGAGATTGGCGGCACGGTGGGCGATATTGAGAGCCAGCCCTTTTTGGAGGCCATCCGGCAGGTGGCTGCCGAGCGGGGGCGGCAGAACGTGATGTTTATCCATGTGTCCCTCATCGTGTCCATCCCCGGCTCCGGGGAGCTGAAGTCCAAGCCCACCCAGCACTCGGCCAAGGAGCTGCTCAGCCTGGGCATCCAGCCCGACGTGATCATGTGCCGCAGCGACGCCCCCGTTCCCCAGGACATTTTGAACAAGATTTCCCTGTTCTGCAATATCCCCGTGGACCACGCCATCCCCAACCTGACGGCGGAGCTGCTGTACGAGGTGCCCCTCATGCTGGAGCGGGAGGGGCTGGCGGACGTGGTGGTGCGGCGCTTAGGGCTGATCTGCCACGCGCCGGACCTCACCGAGTGGGCCACCATGGTCCACCGGGCCAAGCATCCCGCGGGAGCCGTCACCATCGCCCTGGTGGGCAAGTACGTGGGGCTGCACGACGCATATCTGTCGGTAGCGGAGGCGTTGACCCACGGCGGCATCGAAAACGGTGTCTCGGTGAACATCCGCTGGGTCAATTCCGAGGAGGTCACGGCGAATACGGCAGACCGACTGCTGGCGGGCGTCCAGGGCATTTTGGTGCCCGGCGGCTTCGGGAACCGGGGCATCGAGGGCAAAATTGAGGCCATCCGGCACGCCCGGGAAAAGAAGATCCCCTTCCTGGGTATCTGCCTGGGGATGCAGCTGGCGGTGGTGGAGTTTGCCCGGAATGTGTGCGGGCTGGCGGGGGCCCACTCCGCCGAGCTGGACCCCAGCACCCCCCACCCCGTCATCGACCTGATGTCCGATCAGGTGGGGGTGACGGCCAAGGGCGGCACCATGCGGCTGGGAAGCTACCCCTGCCGGTTAAAGGAGGGCTCCCTGGCCGCGGCTGTCTACGGTGCGCAGGAGATCAGTGAGCGCCACCGCCATCGCTACGAATTCAACAACGACTACCGGGAGGCGCTGACAAAGGCGGGACTGGCCCTGTCCGGCCTGTCCCCGGACGGGCGGCTGGTGGAGGTGGTGGAGCTGCCGGGGCACCCCTGGTTCGCGGCGTGCCAGTTCCACCCGGAGCTGAAGTCCCGGCCCAACCGGGCCCACCCGCTGTTTCGGGAGTTCGTGGCAGCGTCGATGGAGCGGAAACGCAAGGCCGATTCCGAAATTTGAGATACATGGAGGAAAGGGAATGGAAAAGCAGACATTACTTTATGAGGGAAAGGCAAAACGGGTCTATGCAACCCAAGATCCCGAACTGCTCATCGTGTCCTATAAAGACGACGCCACCGCGTTCAATGGAGCAAAAAAGGGGACCATCCAGGGAAAGGGAGTCATCAATAACCAAATGAGCAATCTGCTGATGGCGCGGCTGGAAAGACAGGGGGTCCCCACTCACTTTGTCCGGGAGCTGGGCCCTCGGGAGACGTTGGTGAAGCGGGTCTCCATTGTGCCGCTGGAGGTCATTGTGCGAAATTTGTCGGCGGGCTCCTTCTCCAAGCGATACGGTGTGGAGGAAGGGACGGCCTTTGATGAGCCGACTCTGGAATTTTCCTACAAAAATGACGAACTGGGTGACCCGCTGCTCAACGATGACCACGCGGCGGCATTGAAGCTGGCCACACGGGCGGAGCTGGCCCTGATTCGGGGCTATGCTTTTCAAATCAACCGGCTGCTCAGGGAGATTTGGGCGGACAGGGGCGTCATTCTGGTGGACTTCAAAGTGGAGTTTGGCCGTCTGCCCGATGGGACCATCGTGCTGGCGGATGAGATCAGTCCCGATACCTGCCGCCTGTGGGACGCCAAAACACGGGAAAAGCTGGACAAGGACCGCTTCCGCCGGGACCTGGGCGGAGTGGAAGATGCCTACCGCCGGGTGATGGAGCGGCTACGCGGCAGTTTTTGACGGAGACATAGCGCGGCCGGGAATGGCTGCGGCGGCAGGACGAGGGCGGACGGCGCCCCGCAGGTGGGCCGCAGACAGGGCCGGCAGATGACATTGACCCGTGCAGTTATTCGCTGCACGGGTCATTTATATTTCTACACCAATGTAAAAATAATGGTTGACATTTCTATTCCTTTGTAGTAGGATTGGATCATCCACAGTGGACGCACTGGGACAGGAGGGTGACTATATGGATCGATCCAAAAAAATGTCTGAAACAGAAGCTGAGATCATGGAGGTGCTGTGGAACTCCGAAGCGCCCATGTCGGCGGCTGAACTGATAGGGCATTTTGCCGAGCAGCGGGGCAAGGTCTGGAAAGCCCCCACGCTGGCCACGTTTTTGTCGCGGCTCAGTCAAAAGGGGCTGGTGGGCTCCGTTCGCAGGGGGCGGGTCCCCTATTACCACCCGATCCAGACACGGGCGGCATATCAGCAAAGTATCGCCCAGGAGCTGTTGGACACCATGTACCAGGGGTCGGTGACCAAGTTCTTTGCCGCGCTCTGCGGCGATACGCCGCTCTCCGCGAAGGACCGCGAGGAGCTGAGGGCGTGGCTGGACGAGGAGACATGAGATGGCTGTAAATTTGTTTCCTGCCGCCGTTATACTCAGCGTTACAGGTAGTGTCGGCTATATCCTGCTGAAACTGCTGGCGGCAGTCAGTGGCAATCATTTAAGCCAAAGCTGGCGCTATCATGGGATCGTAGCGGTATCTCTGCTGTTTGTTCTGCCCGTCTACAAGTTGTGGGAGTTTATCCCAGTTCCTTACAGCGTCTCGCCGCCTGTCATTTCGTTTGGCGGCGGTGTTGAACTAGCGTTCCTGCCGGGTTCTCCGGCTGGCGTGGATATGTTAACTCCACAGCCGTTACCAACTGCCGGGATCGACTGGGGGACGGTGCTTGAACGGGCCGCGGTTTTGTGGCTTTGGGTGGCCGTCAGCCTTGTCCTCTGGAATGTCTGGAGACTTCTGCGCTACCGCCGCCTGATTGAGCAGGCGGGCAACAAGGTAAACAGCCGCCTTCAACAGATTGCCGAGGAAGAAGCCCGTCTCGCTGGAATTGGCGGCGAAATTCGTTTGCTGGCCTCGCCCTTGGCGCAAAGCCCCATGCTGGTCGGATTTTTCCGCCCAACGATTTTACTGCCCTCGGAGCATCTGCCGGACGGCAACGCCCGGTTCATCCTGGCGCATGAGCTGACCCACTTCCGGCGAAAAGATCTGTGGAAGAAGCTGCTGTTCCTGATGGTGCGGTGTGCTCACTGGTTCAATCCTATCGTTTACCTGTTGAATCGGGATTTTAGCCGCTGGCTGGAAACCTCCTGCGATGAGCAGGTCGTCAGCTCCCTTGACCGTGACCAACGCAAAGAATATGGCCGCCTTCTGATCGATTGCGCTCCCGCCTCTCGGTATGCAGGGCCGAAACTGTATGTTTCACTTGCCTCATGCCGATACAAACTCAAAAGGAGAATTTCGATTATGCTAAACTCTGATAAGAAGTCCCGCTCCCTGCTGGGGTTGGTGCTTGCCGTTGCCCTCGTCGTGGGGTGCTTGGCCACTACCGCACTGGCCGCGTCTGTTGACAACGACAACGGAACAGATGACTTTGCGCTTAGTGCGCTTAGCTTTAGGGTCGAACAGAACGATATCATCAAAGCATATAAATGTGAGGATACCGGCATGGTCACCGTTGTCGATACCTCGGACGCTGAACAAGTGACGGAATATACCTCCACGCTCGATCTCTCGACAGCGGTTCGTATGGATTTGGTCAGCGATGCCAGCGACGCGAAAACCATCAGCTGGGACGCTCCTTCCGGCGCCAAAACTGCCGCCACGAAAGCGTGCAGCATGGAGGCTGGTGAAAAAATCAATGTCACTGTCGCAATCTCACCTGCGTCTTCCGATGTGCAGGTTGGCATTGTTGATTCCAATGGTGCTTTTCGTTATGTACTCGCTGCAAGCGGGTCTGTGAACCATGATTTTTCCATTGCTGCTCGTGGCGTCTACTATGTCTGCGTAGTAAATGGCAGTTCCAACGATGTGTCTGTGGTTGGATTCGTGAATTGTTGAGCCGCTGAATCATAGCGCAGGGCCCAGAGATTGTACCAGTCTCTGGGCCCTCTGCTCATGTATAGATGATCTCCGTATTTGCAGCCTCTGCTGCGCTGCCGCGAAACGGAAGCCGTTTCGCCTTGATGGAGCCGTCTGCCGCCGTATTTTACAGGTGCCCGCGCCGGATGATCTCCGCCCGCAGCGCCGCGCCCCGGAAGAGGACCAGGGTGGACAGAAGAACCGCGCTGAAGCCAACGCATACCACCGAGGGGTAGATCATCCACAGTGCGCCGCACAGCAGGGGGATCAGGGGGAGAAAGCCGGCAAGCACGCACAGGCCCAGATAGAGACGGATCTCCCAATGCCAGACTAACAGCCGGTATTGTACCTCGGTACGAGCCCGGCTGTTTCTTTGTTCCTATACGGCTCCGCGTCCACTGCCGTGGGCCGCCCCTTCGTCTGACTTTTCTAAAAAATCAGGCAAAGGAGGCTGTCCCGTGGAACAACGAAACGATGGTCAAAACGAAGCGTTCGCCCTGTAAAACTGCTTTACAGCATATCTTCTAGCATCTCTAAAGCGAAAAAGGCGCGATCACATCCAGAAACAGCACCGCGTTAAACAGTACGAATTTTCCACCGACTTTCCAGAGACTTTACTTGCGGATGATTCTGCCCGTGACACGTTGGATAGAGTTCCTTTTTCATGGCAATGTGAAAATCAAGTGCTGTTGTCGGCCTTGGATCAGTTAACAACGCGGGAGCGCCACATCCTGTTAACGCGTCCTGAATGAGCGTGGTTACAACGAGCTGGGCAGATCGCTGGGGCTGCGGTATAACGGTACGGCGGCGGCCTATCGCCGGATTATCATAAAGCTGCGGAAAAAGTTGGGAGGTGATTAGAGAATGAATTTCAAAGACATTCTGCCGCAAGCCCAGGCAGGCCGGGAAACCGCAGTAGAGGAGCTTTTGACACGTTACCGGCCGCTTCTGGTAAAAGAGTCCATATACGATGGCGTGTTCGATGAGGAGCTTTACCAGGAATTGTGCCTTATCCTGCTCAAATGCATCCATACTTTCCGCATCTGAACGCAATGGGACGGGCCCCGATGGAGGCCCGTCCCATTGCTGGTTTTTTAGATAGCCCGTGGCAACATATCGTTAACGCCAAAATAAATCAGAATTTGCTACTATAACCATCGGAGCAGCTTAAGCAACCGGATATGGGAATGGCATGATAAAAGCAAGTTACCAGCAAGTTAGGCTTTAGACATATATGGTACGGGTAGAGCTCGTTTTTCCACAATATGCAGTGGATTCTGAAATCAATTTGTTCATCTGGGGCTTATCCCAGCAAGTTACCAGCAAGTTAGATCACGCCCATACGGGGATATACTTCATATGTTTCGGAGCAGTGGCAGGATCAAGCGGTTTGATGAGCTTTGCTTCAACGGCTTCTTTGATTAACCTGGAAATACTGCTCGATGCAGAATCTTTCAGCCCAAACCGCTCACGCAACGAACGATTTGTTAGTTGTTCCCCTGTCAACGCCGATATGAAATTGTAAGAAAACGCCGAAGAAATTTTGTAGTTTTTC
>OFGZ01001712.1_pt1 | contig 10871 bp, 6 predicted proteins | sample 1521871 | NCBI WGS metagenome assembly OFGZ01 (sample SAMEA3504091, study PRJEB24116) | mouse gut metagenome | biome: mouse gut; feature: mouse-associated habitat; material: faeces | place: Denmark | collected 2011
GCTGGGGAACAGTGGTAATGAAGTGTTCCTGCAAAACAGACTGCTGAGAAGGATCCGGCGTGGATTCAGAACTCTTCAGCTGAGGAACGGTGGTACCGGTAAGTAGAAAGAAATTAATGTGAGTCTTTGAGAAGCATGCTCTCCTACGAAATAGATCTGATAATTGTTGCTGGGGTTGCTATCTTTCTTGCCTTGATCTTATATCATGGCTTTAATTGTCAACTCCCAAAATGTAAAGATACAAAAAATAGTATAAAAATAGTAAAAAACAGAAAATTAAGTCAATTTACCCTCCTCTCGAGGACTCTGAGTCGTTAGAATTGTCTAGCTCAGAGGATTCCGAATTATCAACAGGAGAGGAGGAAGATTTGAAGGAGGCTGCTGCGGAGTATGAGGCAGAAAGATCTGGTCCAATAGGGAGGAGTTTCAGTGCTCCCCCACCTACTCCGCCTTATGCAGATAAGAAAGCAATTGGCAATGGTCACTCTTTTTGCACTCCTAAAGGGTTGCAAAAAATATGTCAGGCTTTTCCTGTTTTTCAGGATCATGCTCAACAGCGATATTATGAGCCAATATCGCATAAACAAGTAAAAGAGCTAGCAGAGTCAGTAAGGACCTATGGAGTTAATGCCTCATTTACTCAGTCCCAAATTGATAGATTGGCTCACAATGCCATGACTCCTTTTGACTGGATGAGTGTGGTAAAGGCATGTCTTACGATGGGACAGTATCTAGATTGGAAGTCTATATGGCATGATCTGTGTTTGAGTCAGGCCCGTGCTAATGCTACTGCAGGGCAACAAGCATGGAGCTTTGAAATGCTTACAGGTCAGGGTATATGGACAAACAATCAATTAGGATACCCAGTGCAGGTCTATGATCAAATTAATCAGGCAGCAGTGAAAGCTTGGAAAGCATTGCCTAATAGAGGAGAGGTATCTGGTAACTTGACAAAAATTATTCAGGGAACTAATGAGCCGTTCTCTGAATTTGTGGCTCGCATGATGGAAGCGGCAGGACGTATATTTGGTGATGCTGAGGCCGCAATGCCATTAATTGAACAATTAGTTTATGAGCAATGTACCAAAGAATGCAGAAATGCTATCACACCATGGAAAGGGAAAGGGCTACAAGCATGGATGAAAGCCTGTAGAGAAATAGGAGGACCTCTTTCAAATGCAGGGCTGGCTGCCGCAGTTTTGATGGCGCAAGCAAAAGAAATAACCTGCTATAATTGTGGACAAACAGGTCATATGCAAAAGCAGTGTACAAAGGGTAGAAAGAGTAGGTTTGAAAAGACAGAACCAGGTACTTGCCCAAAATGTGGGAAAGGAAGACATTGGGCAAATGAATGTAGATCAGTCAGAGATATAAAAGGAAGGCCAATACCTCAGTTTAAAGTGCAACAGCCAAAAAACGGGGTGAGGGGCCCCCGTCCCCAGGGCCCCCAAATGTATGGGGCATTTCAGACCACAGTGTCCATGAGGCCACCCAGAGACTGAGGAGAGCCACTCCGGGTTCAGCAGGATTGGACATCTGTGCCACCTCCAGAGTAATTCTTACACCTCAAATGGGGTGCCAACCTATTTCATCAGACTTTAGAGGTCCCTTACCAAAGGATACAGTGGGCCTACTGTTGGGTAGGTCCTCTTCTGCTTTGAAAGGATTGATGATACATCCCGGAGTTATAGACTCAGATTATGAGGGACAAGTTAAGATTATGTGTTCTGCACCCCGAGGTATTGTAGCCATTTCTCCTGGAGATCGCATTGCTCAATTACTGATTCTTCCTAGTTTGCATAACATGTTCCCTAGTAGCCAGGATTCCCGAGGAGATAAGGGACTCGGTTCTACAGGAACTAATGTGGCCTACATATCTTTAGATTTGGATAATCGTCCCACTTTACAATTACAAATAGAAGGAAAAACCTTTCAAGGTATAATGGATACAGGAGCAGATAAAAGCATTATATCCAGTAATTGGTGGCCCGCTTCTTGGCCTGTTAATCAATCGTCACATAGCTTACAAGGATTAGGATATGAGGCTACCCCAACTATAAGTGCAAAATCCTTACAATGGAAAGATAAAGAAGGAAGAACAGGGCTTTTTCAACCTTATGTACTCCCTTTACCTGTAAACTTATGGGGAAGAGATGTGTTGTCAGCCATGAACTTTATATTGACTAATGATTACTCTCAGAAAAGCAAGGAAATGATGAAAGGAATGGGATATATACCTGGACTAGGTCTTGGAAAAAACTTACAAGGTAGAATTTCACCAGTTAAAGCCACAGAAAAAGTAGATAAGAAAGGGCTGAGTTTTTTCTAGGGGCCACTGAGGAGCCTTTGCCCATTCCATGGCGTACGGAGGACACGGTGTGGGTGCCTCAGTGGCCTTTACCCTCTGAGAAGTTAAAAGCAGCTAAAGAATTAGTACAAAAACAATTAGACCTGGGACATGTGGAACCCACTCAATCACCCTGGAACACCCCTATTTTCGTTGTAAAGAAGAAGTCAGGTAAATGGAGATTGTTACATGACCTAAGAGCCATTAATGCACAAATGCAAGTTATGGGTCCTGTACAAAGAGGACTCCCCCTACTCTCAGCTCTACCTAAGGATTGGAGAATTATAGTAGTAGATATTAAGGATTGTTTCTTTTCCATTCCATTAAATAAGAAAGATAAACCTAGATTTGCATTTACCTTGCCTTCTATTAATCATATGGAGCCTGATAAAAGGTACCAATGGCGGGTATTACCCCAAGGAATGGCAAATAGCCCTACAATATGTCAGTTATATGTAGGAAAAGCTTTGCAACCGGTTAGGGATGGTTTCCCCTCCTTAAAAATTTGTCATTATATGGACGATATTGTGATTTGTGGACCTGAAGAAGAAAGTATACAGCAAGCTTATGGCTTGCTTAATGAAACTTTAAAAAATAATGGCTTGATTATTGCACCAGAAAAGGTACAGCAGTCTAATGTTAGTCATTTTCTAGGAGCCACTATTACTTTACGATGTGTCACCCCACAAAAGATTAGTATAAGAAAAGATCATCTAAAGACATTAAATGATTTTCAAAAATTATTAGGAGATATAAATTGGATTAGACCTTATTTAAGGATCCCTACTTCGGAATTAAAACCTTTATTTCAAATTTTAGAAGGAGAATCACATATTACCTCATTGAGACAATTAACACCTGAGGCTTCTGATGTTCTTAGGAAAGTGGAAAAGGCGATCCAAACAGCACAGTTAACTCGTATAAATGAGCAAGAACCTTTGTGCCTATGCATATTACGCACCATCAATTTGCCAACTGCTGTGTTATGGCAAGATGGTCCTTTAGTATGGATACATCCACATATATCCCCTAATAAGACTATAGAGCATTATCCCACCATGGTAGCAAATATGGCCCACAAAGGGATAAAAACTTCAATTACTCACTTTGGAAAAATGCCTGATAGCATAATTGTCCCTTATACTGTCGCACAAATGCAAATATTGTGTGCTACTATAGATGAATGGGCCATTCTTAGATGCAGTTATTCTGGTTTAATTGATAATCATTATCCTAAACATCCGTTATTACATTTTATGTTATTACATCCAGTAATATTTCCAAAGGTAACGGCTAATACCCCTATAAAGGGAGCCATTGATATTTATACAGATGGATCCAAAACAGGAATTGGAAGTTATGTAATCAATGAAAAGGCTGTAAGGTTGCAATTTACACCAGGAGCCCCTCAATTGGTAGAATGTTTGGTGGTTTTAGAAGTTTTTAAAAGATTTCCTATGCCCATAAATATTATCTCTGATTCTGTTTATGTAGTTAATGCGGTTCTAGCATTAGAGACTGCCGGAAATTTTAAGCAGTCTAGTCCAGTATCTGAAATTTTGAGGAAAATACAAAATTGTATTTTGATGCGTGAGCATCCCTTTTATATTCAACATATTAGAGCACATACATCATTACCTGGACCTATGGTTAAGGGAAATGCAATTGCTGATTCAGCCACCAGAGACATGGTTTTCCTATCACAAAGTTCTATAGAAAGTGCTAAGAATTTTCATCAGCTTTATCATGTCCCTGCTTCTACATTACGACAAAAGTTTAAGCTCACACGAACAGAAGCCCGAGATATTGTCCTACAGTGTGGTAAATGTGTAGAATTTATTAATGCACCTTCCGTGGGTGTTAATCCTCGCGGATTGCGACCCCTAGATGTTTGGCAAATGGACGTCACGCATATCCCATCTTTTGGGAAATTACAATATGTACATGTATCCATCGATACCAGTTCTGGTGTCCTACATGCCTCTCCCTTGACAGGGGAAAAAGCAGTTCATGTCATATCTCACTGCTTAGAGGCTTGGGCTGCATGGGGCAAGCCCCTAGTGTTAAAGACAGATAATGGTCCTGCATATACTTCTTCTAAATTTAGCCAATTTTGCAAACAAATGCAAGTAAAACATATTACTGGATTGCCCTATAATCCACAGGGCCAAGGCATCATTGAGAGAGCCCACCGCACTCTGAAACAATATTTGCAAAAACAGAAAGGGGGAATAGAGGCTATGACGCCAAAGATGGCTCTATCCCTTACAATATTTACTCTTAATTTTTTAAAATTGGATGATGCTGGAAGATCACCAGCTGAAAGGCACGGACAATGGCCTCAATCGCCCAATGAAATGGTCAAATGGAAAAATGTCCTTGATAATAAATGGTATGGCCCGGATCCTATCTTAATCAGGTCCCGGGGAGCTATTTGTGTTTTTCCACAGGGTGAAGAAAATCCACTTTGGGTCCCGACGCGACTGACAAGGACCGTGAAAGAGCAAGATGAACCCCAAGATGATTCTCCTGCTCCTGATGATTGAAACCAGGATAAGTATACCTTTATGGGCCATAGTAAGATCATGGCCAGTACCTTTACCGGTACATTCCAATTCTTCTACCTAGCCTTTGTTTTTTGCAAAGGAATGTTTTTTGGATGTGCCTTATGCACGACAAACTCCTCAAGAGCCACGGGTGTATAAGAGTACTAGTTTTCATTTAAATTATACACTATGCTTTGTGCATAATGTGGATAAACCTTTTACACCCTGTATATTTTTAAAGAAAAAGATTATCTCTAATTGGGCAGATCCCATTAGCCAAAATAAAGTGAGCTCTGGAGTGTTATTTAATGCTTTAACGCAAGTTGCTCAAGGAGCACAATCAGGCTCAGGTGATGTTGAAAATAATATAACTTCACCTATAAACATCACCACTATTATGATAAAGGGAAAGGTGACCATTCCCAAAAGATCACGATGGCCTGTTGGCAATGCTACTGCTATACGCAGCATGCCTTGGTGTCATCCGGACCTTGCATTTCCTATAGTTTTTTCACCTTGTCAATCAAAAATTTTTCCTCGGAAAGAAATAGCAAAGGGTTTTGTTTTGTCACCCCCACTAGATTTTGCTATAATGAACGATAAAGGAGATGCTACAGGGAAAGAAAATATTTGGCCATATTACCAATGGATTTTAAGTAATGAGGCAGGTGCTAGTACCAGTTTGTCAGCCTTTGCATTGCTGACTGGAACCTTTCATGAGATATTGAATGTTTCTGCCACACTTTCCAATACCTCTGCTCATTTAGATAATGTGACAACTAATAGAATTATCAGAAATATGACTACTTCTCCAGTAGAAGTTTGTGTCAATCCTCCATTTTTCTTTATATTGGCTGAATTTCAAAATAATACAGAATGGTTAGATTGTACAAATGTCACTTGTTTTTTGACGCAATGCTGGAATGGAACCAAATTCTTAGCCTTAGTGGTTCATCTACCAATCTTTGTCCCTGTGCCTGTTGAGGCAGATCCAGAGAAGTTCCCAATCATGAGTCTTGTTCGGCAAAAGAGAGATTTTGGAATCACAGCTGCCATTGTTACAGCCATTGTGGTGTCCGCGGCATCAGCAGTTACCGCAGGAACTGCTATGGCCCATCAAGTTAATACTGCTGACACCATAAGTCAGATAGCAGAAAAATCCTCTGAAGCATTGCTTACCCTGCAAAGGGTGGATTCTCATATCACCTCAGGGTTAATGTTAGTGAATCAGAGAGTGGATATTTTACAACATGACATGGAACAGATGATGGATGTCATACAAATGAGTTGTGTGGCATCCACTTTGCATGTGTGCATTACTCCCAATAGGTACATTAATAATTCTTTTATTAAAAGTACAGACCTATCGAATTACCTGAAGGGGAACTGGTCGCAGGAGCTGGAAAGGTTGCAGACGAGGCTGCAGATGCAGATCCTGAACCTTAATGGGACCAGAGTGGAACCAGTGACCCTCGGAGACTTTACCTCTTGGCTTACCTCTGCTTTTTCTTACTTTAAGGAATGGGTGGGAGTGATTTTGTTTGGTGCTGCCATATGCTGTGGACTGGTGTTCATGCTCTGGTTGGTATGCAAATTCAGAACCCAACAAAAACGTGACAAGGTGATTATAACTCAGGCACTTTTAGCTATTGAAAACGGCTCCTCCCCTGAAATTTGGTTATCTATGCTCAAGAATTAGTCAGCATGAGATTAGATGAGAGAGACTCAACGATCATTGATCAGCCCTTGCTCATCAATAGGGTGATCATGATTTCCCCACTAATTCATTTTTTGGCTGGCCTCTTTTGCAGAGTTCGCCCTAGGTCATTTAGCAGTTATTGTCACACAGCACTGCGGTATCCAGAGACGGGCAACTTTCCTCGTGCACAGTCCAACCTAAGACATGGGGCCCGGTGGCGATAGGGTTACCCTATGACGGGTAAGGCTGTGACATTAGAGGAACGACCTAAAACAGGAGCCACGGCGGATGGGCATAATTGCACAGGCCTAGTCCAGCCTCATTTTATTAAAACAAACAGGGGGAGATGTGGGAAGCCACATGTGCCGTTGCTGAGTGGCACTGACTACTGCTGGCCACCACGCATAAGATTGGACAAACAACCAATGTGTACATATGCAGTAAAGTTTTTTGCAAAGACACTGCCTGGCCCAGGCATGATAATGAGGTTCTGTAAGGTACTGAGAGTATAACCAATCAGATGTGAGACATGCAAATGAGGTATGATAATGAGGTTCTGTAAGGTACTGAGAGAGAGTAGCCAATCAGATGAGGAACATGCAAATGAGGCTTAGTGCATAACCAATCCGGGTGTGAGACACGCCTCTCCTAGGCCTATATAAGCAGCACCAGTTCTGGGCTCGGGGTCTCTTCGCCTCTGCAATCAAGCTCTCCCAATAAACGTGTGCAGAAGGATCCTGTTGCAGCGTCGTTCTTCCTGGCCAGTTGAGCGCGCGCAACAAGTGGTGCCGAAACCCGGGACAAGAAACATCTTCAGGCACGAGCGAAGACCCCCTGCTACAGGGAGGATTCAGAACTGCATCACGGGGAAGGAGCGGTTAATAAAGTGTTCCCGTAAAACAGACTGTTGAGAAGGATTCAACTGCGTGAATTCAGAACTCTTCAGCTGGGGAACAGGGTACCCGTAAGTATAGCTTTACAAGGTAAGTCTGGTCTTGAACTTTCTAACGAAATTCAAGACAGTCTATCAGAAGTAAAGTGGGAAATAGCTTTACAAGGTATGTTTGGCCTTGAACTTTCTCTAGTGTTAGGAGCCTTTTTGTTCCTTTTCACATGTTATCAAGTGGTTAAGGCAGGGCTGAAAATTCTGGATGAAATTCAGGGCAATCTATCAGAAGTAAAGCGGGGAGAGAGAGTAGGAGCAAAGAGGAAATATGGTACACAAAATAAGTATACAGGCCTTTCCACGGGTCTTGAACCCGAGGAAAAGTTTAGGTCAGGTAAGAATACCTGGGGAGAGATTAGAAGGAAGGAAAAGAAAAAAGAAAAGAAAAAAGATCGATTAGCGGAGGTCTCTAGGAGATACTCGTCACTAGATGAGCTCAGGAAGCCAGCTCTTAGTAGCTCTGAAGCAGATGAAGAATTCTCCTCTGAGGAAACAGACTGGGAGGAAGAAGCAGCCCATTACCAGCCAGCTAATTGGTCAAGAAAAAAGCCAAAAGCGGCTGGCGAAGGCCAGTTTGCTGATTGGCCTCAGGGCAGTCGGCTTCAAGGTCCGCCCTATGCGGAGTCCCCGCCCTGCGTAGTGCGTCAGCAATGCGCAGAGAGGCAGTGCGCAGAGAGGCAGTGCGCAGACTCATTCATTCCCAGAGAGGAACAAAGGAAAATACAACAGGCATTTCCGGTCTTTGAAGGAGCCGAGGGTGGGCGTGTCCACGCTCCGGTAGAATACTTACAAATTAAAGAAATTGCCGAGTCGGTCCGTAAATACGGAACCAATGCTAATTTTACCTTGGTGCAGTTAGACAGGCTCGCCGGCATGGCACTAACTCCTGCTGACTGGCAAACGGTTGTAAAAGCCGCTCTCCCTAGTATGGGCAAATATATGGAATGGAGAGCGCTTTGGCACGAAGCTGCACAAGCGCAGGCCCGAGCAAACGCAGCTGCTTTGACTCCAGAGCAGAGAGATTGGACTTTTGACTTGTTAACGGGTCAGGGAGCTTATTCTGCTGATCAGACAAACTACCATTGGGGAGCTTATGCCCAGATTTCTTCCACGGCTATTAGGGCCTGGAAGGCGCTCTCTCGAGCAGGTGAAACCACTGGTCAGTTAACAAAGATAATCCAGGGACCTCAGGAATCCTTCTCAGATTTTGTGGCCAGAATGACAGAGGCAGCAGAGCGTATTTTTGGAGAGTCAGAGCAAGCTGCGCCTCTGATAGAACAGCTAATCTATGAGCAAGCCACAAAGGAGTGCCGAGCGGCCATAGCCCCAAGAAAGAACAAAGGCTTACAAGACTGGCTCAGGGTCTGTCGAGAGCTTGGGGGACCTCTCACCAATGCAGGCTTAGCGGCCGCCATCCTCCAATCTCAGAACCGCTCCATGAGCAGAAATGATCAGAGGACATGTTTTAATTGCGGAAAGCCTGGGCATTTTAAGAAAGATTGCAGAGCTCCAGATAAACAGGGAGGGACTCTCACTCTTTGCTCTAAGTGTGGCAAGGGTTATCATAGAGCTGACCAGTGTCGCTCTGTGAGGGATATAAAGGGCAGAGTCCTTCCCCCACCTGATAGTCAATCAACTGATGTGCCAAAAAACGGGTCATCGGGCCCTCGGTCCCAGGGCCCTCAAAGATATGGGAACCGGTTTGTCAGGACCCAGGAAGCAGTCAGAGAGGCGACCCAGGAAGACCCACAAGGGTGGACCTGCGTGCCGCCTCCGACTTCCTATTAATGCCTCAAATGAGTATTCAGCCGGTGCCAGTGGAGCCTATACCATCCTTGCCCCCGGGAACCATGGGCCTTATTCTCGGCCGGGGTTCACTCACCTTGCAGGGCTTAGTAGTCCACCCTGGAGTTATGGATTGTCAACATTCCCCTGAAATACAGGTCCTGTGCTCAAGCCCTAAAGGCGTTTTTTCTATTAGTAAAGGAGATAGGATAGCTCAGCTGCTGCTCCTCCCTGATAATACCAGGGAGAAATCTGCAGGACCTGAGATAAAGAAAATGGGCTCCTCAGGAAATGATTCTGCCTATTTGGTTGTATCTTTAAATGATAGACCTAAGCTCCGCCTTAAGATCAACGGAAAAGAGTTTGAAGGCATCCTTGATACCGGAGCAGATAAAAGTATAATTTCTACACATTGGTGGCCCAAAGCATGGCCCACCACAGAGTCATCTCATTCATTACAGGGCCTAGGATATCAATCATGTCCCACTATAAGCTCCATTGCCTTGACGTGGGAATCCTCTGAAGGGCAGCAAGGGAAATTCATACCTTATGTGCTCCCACTCCCGGTTAACCTCTGGGGAAGGGATATTATGCAGCATTTGGGCCTTATTTTGTCCAATGAAAACGCCCCATCGGGAGGGTATTCAGCTAAAGCAAAAAATATCATGGCAAAGATGGGTTATAAAGAAGGAAAAGGGTTAGGACATCAAGAACAGGGAAGGATAGAGCCCATCTCACCTAATGGAAACCAAGACAGACAGGGTCTGGGTTTTCCTTAGCGGCCATTGGGGCAGCACGACCCATACCATGGAAAACAGGGGACCCAGTGTGGGTTCCTCAATGGCACCTATCCTCTGAAAAACTAGAAGCTGTGATTCAACTGGTAGAGGAACAATTAAAACTAGGCCATATTGAACCCTCTACCTCACCTTGGAATACTCCAATTTTTGTAATTAAGAAAAAGTCAGGAAAGTGGAGACTGCTCCATGACCTCAGAGCCATTAATGAGCAAATGAACTTATTTGGCCCAGTACAGAGGGGTCTCCCTGTACTTTCCGCCTTACCACGTGGCTGGAATTTAATTATTATAGATATTAAAGATTGTTTCTTTTCTATACCTTTGTGTCCAAGGGATAGGCCCAGATTTGCCTTTACCATCCCCTCTATTAATCACATGGAACCTGATAAGAGGTATCAATGGAAGGTCTTACCACAGGGAATGTCCAATAGTCCTACAATGTGCCAACTTTATGTGCAAGAAGCTCTTTTGCCAGTGAGGGAACAATTCCCCTCTTTAATTTTGCTCCTTTACATGGATGACATCCTCCTGTGCCATAAAGACCTTACCATGCTACAAAAGGCATATCCTTTTCTACTTAAAACTTTAAGTCAGTGGGGTTTACAGATAGCCACAGAAAAGGTCCAAATTTCTGATACAGGACAATTCTTGGGCTCTGTGGTGTCCCCAGATAAGATTGTGCCCCAAAAGGTAGAGATAAGAAGAGATCACCTCCATACCTTAAATGATTTTCAAAAGCTGTTGGGAGA
>OFGZ01001715.1_pt1 | contig 10847 bp, 9 predicted proteins | sample 1521871 | NCBI WGS metagenome assembly OFGZ01 (sample SAMEA3504091, study PRJEB24116) | mouse gut metagenome | biome: mouse gut; feature: mouse-associated habitat; material: faeces | place: Denmark | collected 2011
CACCCCCTCCCCGCACGCCCACAGGCCGTACATGACGGCGGGGAGTGACAGCAACGCGCCAAGGGTCAACGTTGCGGCGGCATGCGTGAGCAGAGAAAGAAGACGGTAACGGAGCCTTAGCCAACGTGACGAATGAAGAAAACGGAAAAGATCGATCATGGGGGGCCTCGAAGATTTGGGGGATTCAGGGATTGAGAGGCACGGCCCTATATGTCCGGGGATGCGTTGTAGTGGTGATACGGGGGATTGAGCGGCGGCTGTGGTTCTCTCCTGTGTTGAAAGTGTTTAAAAATTTCCAAACGATTCCAATTACGGTGATTCACCGCATAGGCAAAAGAAAAGGCGGAACAACGCTCCCCGGCTCTTCGAAAGCCGCCTGAGTCTCACGAACATCAGGACGTTGTTTCCGCCAATATGTAACCACGTCCACAGGATGCACCTGTAGCGCGTTGGTGGCTGCTGAAACAAGAAACCGTTCTTTCCTTCCCGCTTGGGGCGGGGGGAGGCGTCGGTCACGCCTTCGAAGATTAGGGGATTCGAAAATCGGGGAAAGGCCGGGAAATGTCAAGGGGGGAGGGTATCACGTCAATCATGATACCCTATCACCACTCCTCCCACGCCTCCTTCTCCCTCTCCAGCCACAGGGGGAAAATAGCCTGTTTCAGGGCCGTTTGAAGACCGGCCCGTCGCATCATGTTTTCCAAAAAAGGCCCATGTATGCCCCTTAAAAAGCCCATTGCAGGGGAGTCCTTACCGTGGGTCATGTTTTTGTGTTCAGGGTAAAAATATGCTCGTGCACCGCAGGGATTTTGACGGGAAAAAGAGGAGGAGGAAGTGGTGGTGATGGGACGCCTTGCGTTGTGGTGGTGGTCGTGCATCCCGTGGAATCGGTATAGTCACCGCTCAGCCCCAAATTGGTCTCAGTGGTGCGTCGGGGGTGTATTCAACGGGCTGAAAGTTCAAGGCGTTGTCGTGGTGGCGGCGGTGTGGATGGTCGTGCGTCCCTTGGAGTCGGTATATTCATCGGAGTAAAAATTTACCGCGTTGAATTTGTCAGATTCCAGTAAGTTGCGAATGTCCCGTACATGGACCGTTTTTTGTCTTGTGCGTCGGTGTAATAACTACTCACTTGAAACTTAAAGTCAGCGGTGAAACCTTAGATTCCAGCAGGTTAGGAATGCCCCCCGTACTCTCGGTGTAGTGTGTGCCAACCCGCTGAAAGTTCAGCGCGTTGTCATGGTGATGTATTCAACCAGCGCAACATTGCGCTCGTTGTGTCGTGGCGGCGGGGATGACCTCACCTAGAAACCGTCCCGGCTCATGATGTACATGGGGCGCTCTTCACCTTTTGCGTCCATGTAATGAACCAATCCAAAATTGGATTGGCTGAAATCGTCAGATTCCAGCAAGTTGCGAATGTCCCTCATAACATGAAAATGTTCCTTCCCAAACGCCTCCGCCACTTGAAGGCTGGGTGTGACGGCGGGGAGGATGTCGCGCGTCACTCACTCACTCACTCACTCACCTTTGGATTATCATCAGGATTGCTGAGGGTAATCTTTTCGTCTTCATCAAGGTAGCGGGGACTCAGGTACGGGGATGGTCGGGAGGGGTGAATGACACGTGCAGCCCTTCCGCTTCCCTTTCTCCTTTCACGACGGTTTAGAATCGATTCATCACAGAAAATCAGAATATGTTGCCAATCAGTAACAAAAAATAGAGACGCCGGGGAGGAAGGCAGGGCAAGGAAACAGACCCCCCTTGTGTTTTCACAGGAGGGGGTATCTATTTCCTCGCTCAGCTCTCCAGCCAGCGTCTCTATATGGATCGGGAAAAAAGGGAGGAGGAGATGACGCCATGACGTAGTGGTCGTCGTCATCAAACCATTGATGTTAACGCGGTTGCTGTTGGCATCTCACCACGTCGATCTTGTGCTGTTTCCATGCCTTCCGCACGTCGAACCCGTACAACAGGCCACCATGCCCATTATCCTTGAACAGAGGATGCGTGAAATCGTATGGATGAAATGGGCGTTCCATGACGTCATGAAGGAAGTTCTGCATTGCCATTCTAGCGGAAAAGGCATTAACGAGAGTGACGGTAATAGGGTCAATGCCGTCAAAGATGTAATAGGTGTCGGTAGTGGCGTCGTCGGTAGCAGTGGTGATTGTGGACTCCCCCCGGTTCTGGTCCGCGTCATCGTCATCATCAGCGCCACCATCTGGAATCAAGACGCCACTACCATACCCGTCCTTGCGTTCAAGATATTGATACTTCGCAGTCTGAGGCAGGCAAAGAAGACGATAGGTAGGGAAGACCTCGACAACATCGGTTTCAGGGGTAACAACGCCCTCATTTTTGAGGATGTGCAGGGTGTGCGTAGGAACCTTTGCGGCATACATGATTTTCATCAAAGCCTTTAAAGACAACCCGTAACCGAAACGCTTCACAGCTTCCGATAGGGTTATGTAGCCGTGGGGAATGAGAAGACGCCAATCACTGTATCCCCCTTCATTCAAGGGAGCGTCAATAACCGGGATGCTCTTTCTCTTGCAGCGGCTTACAACGACCATACCCTTGACGCCTTCAATGACGGAATTGTTGGACATGATGGAATACCCCTTTTGAATGTGTTGTAGATGATGAAGACCTTTGACGCTGTTATATGGATTGAACATTCCCCCAATTCGTTGTGTTCAAAAATGAAAGAGCCCATTAACGTCTGTACAGATACGTCAATGGGCTCTTTCATTGGACAAAGGGCATGTTCTGTCCAGCAATGTACGTTAAGAATGATGATTATGACCTATGATAAATGGCTGTCTATCAAGTGTCCATCGTCTGTGTAAGTTTTTAAGATTGTCTTATGTTCACATAACCACCATAAATATAAGATGCTTTATGTCGATATAAGGTCACTTAAATATCTTACGTCATCCATGCTTCTTTTTACTTGAAAGGCAGGTCTTGATTAAGAAGTGCTATAATCAAGGAAGCGTAAGACGATGTAAAGAAGATTGAAAATAATCTTAAAAAGACTTAAAAAGTTTTTAAAGACTCTTTAAGGAAGTTGAAAGGGAAGAAAAGAAAGGTGGGAAAAGACCCCCCTACCCCCCACGCAAGTTTGCATGGTGGTAAGGACACATGCACAGGCCAATACAAAACTGTATTCACCCCGTGCATGTGGAACCCCCCTATCCGTGAAGAGGACAGGGAGGCGTCTTTTCTGCAAAAGACCCCCCAAAGAAAGCACGAAAGAAAAGAAAATGGTTGGATGAGGTAGACGCCCTCCCTTGTTTTAAGGGGGGGCTCTCTCCGTAGGTGGAACCTAATTCCAACCTACTTTTGATATTGAAGAACTGAGAAAGCGACAACTTGAAAGTTCAAGCCGTCTCTCTTTCCGAAGGTGGGACCTAATTCCAATATTGCGTAACTATTGAACTATCCCATTTCGGGAGAATTGAAGGGAAAACCCCGTCTCTCTCCGTAGGTGCACGGTAATTCCAACTAGGTTTGATTATTGAATTATCCAGTCTGAAGCGATTGGAAGGAAAAGCTGCGTCCTCTTCCGTAGGTGCAACCTAATTCTAACCCACTTTTGATATTGGATAAAGAAGGCTATCCCGTACATTGTACGGGGCAGAGGCAAGGCAGGGGTAGAGGCGTTTGTCAAAGGGTGGGCTGTACAAACTTTAAAAGGACAGCGGCAGAGGGAGAAGGGGGGTCTCCGGTGGCGACTCCCTTTCCCCCTTCCCGTTTTCCCTTCAAAAAAACCGGACCCACGACCGTATTTTCCCTTTGAACGGGAAAAGATGACCTTGGGTAAGGCTTCCCGCAGCAATGCCGTTTTCAAGGCGTGTTCATGGGCTTTTTTCAGAGAAGATGACATGGGGTAAGGGGTCCCCATGAAACACCCTCTGAAAGGCGGCTATTCCTTGCCGTGGCTGGAAGGAGAAGACGCAAAGGAGGCAAGGCTTTCCTTGACGGCCTGTTCAAGCCCTCCTTTCTCCATCCCTTCACACAAGGCCCGGAACAGCACGGGCATGGAATAGCCCATACCTTCCGCGTCCCGTCCGTAGCTGTCGGCAATGCTGGTGCCCGCGTGCCCTTGGAGGGCGTCCGTCAGTTTTCCGTCTATCCCCGCATCCCGCATGGTGCGTTTGAATGTATGCCGGAAGGAATGGAACGTCTTTTGCGGCGTATAGACTCCGATGCTGCTGGTGTACCGCCGCCACCACTTCGAGAAAGGCGCGGTCAGGGTGTCTGTTTTTGAGGTGAGGGTAGGGAAGAGCTTACCCCCGTCACCGCCGCCGCGTCTTTCCCCTTCATGGATGGTTGGTAGAAATCCCTTCTCCAGCAAGAAAGGATGTACAGGCACCTTGCGCCGGGAAGTCTTGTTTTTGATGCGGCGGCCTGTGGCACTGTCCGCATGGATGAAAATGTAGGTGATCCCCGCTTCTTCCCGGATGTCTGCAACATCCAGTTGCCCTATTTCCTCAAGCCGCGCACCCGTGAAGATGCCCAAGAGAACAAGGCGTTGATAGTCCCGGCGCTCCTCTGGAGTAAGGCGTTTGGTGATTCCGTTGGAAGCCGGGCCTTGTTCCTGCTGAAAAAGGGGAGAACGGAGAATGCCCCGGATGTCGTCCATATCATAAGGGATGCGGGAAGGCCCCGCCTTGTCTGTATCGTGCTGCGTGAAGTCAACAGCCCGTATCTGGTGCGCCGGATTCGTTTCAATGAAGCCGTTGTCAACGGCATGGCTCAAGACGGCCTTGATTGCCGTCAGCGCCTTGTCATTGATGGTCTTTGGTGAAAGCGTTCTGGGGTATGGTTCTCCCGTCTTTCCGCTTTCAAGGCGTTTGATGACCTTGAGGATAGGAAGCCCTTGGAGTTCTTTGGGAACACGGGAAGGGCACTTGAGGAGGGTATCTTTGAACACGCGGACATGCCGCGCCTTGATGCTTTGGACGGGCAAGTCCCCGTTGATTTCCATGAAGCGGCGTACAGAGGCCCCAAAGTCCTGCGCTGTCTTGGGGGCGGGCTTGCGTTCGGCAAGGTAGCGTTCCCAGACCTCCGAGAAAAGGGGGTTGTCGTCATGCGGAGAATCGGGGGACACCCTATTCCCCTCAGAACTGTTGAGGGCAATGGGGAGGGTGCGCACCTCCACCGCCAGCGGTGTTTCTACCCATTCCCCGGAGAGTCTCTTGAGAATGGCCTCTTGCGCCTTGCTTTCCGTCCGCATGATGGCAAGGGCAAGCTGATAGTAGGCGGGGCTTTCCTTGGCAATGCGCAGGTGTTCCCGCTCTATCAGGGCGTCCACAAGAGGATGCACGGGGTAGGTTTCACCTTTGGCTATGAAGAAAGGCGCGTCATGGGTGAAGCGTTCGGCATAGGCGCGTTTGGCGTCCGTTTCCTCAGCCGTCAGCCCTACAGGACGGATAACGGGAGGCGCGGCGGGAGGCGCGTAGGTGATGCCCTGCCTTTCGGAAAGTTCCCGTATCAGGTCTTCTCTTTCCTGCGCCTGTTGGCGTTCCCGTTCAATGGTTTCAGGAGACTTGGGGGCAACGCGTGCCGCCTCGTCGTCCGCAAGGACATGGTGCAGGTAGAGGAGGGAAAGCCGCTCAATCTCAAGAGGTGGGAGGAGAAGGTTTTCAGCGGAGGGGGACGGCATAACGGCGGATTGCCCTTGATTCACCACTGCTTGGCTACGGCGCGCTTCCGCAAACTGCTGGTCAATCTTCACTCGTTCAAGATTCCCTTTGCGCTTGGCTTCGCGGGGGGCTTTGGTCTTGAGGCTGTAGGTGATCTCTTTCTTGGGGGCGTAGTAGTCCAACAGGTCGGAGGGAACCCGGACCCGGATGTAGTAAACAGCCCCGCGCCGCACGATGTTAGAGGATAAAGACAAGGCGTCCATGCCCCTCTGTGTAACACCTTTGTGTAACACTTGGAACAAGAACGCCTAAAAAGAAAAGCGGTTACTGTAAAAGCAACCGCTTATATTCTCATGGTGCCGAGGGCGGGACTCGAACCCGCACAGGAATTCCCACTACCACCTCAAGATAGCGTGTCTACCAATTCCACCACCTCGGCGCGAAAAGAGGTATATGCAAAAGCGAATCGGCTTGCAAGCTTTTTTTTGCCTTCTACGCGCAAAAAAATTTTGTTCGGGATCAATTTTTATTCTAACCTCTGAAGAATCAATCTTTTTTATTTTTCCACGCCTCTCAGGGCGACAATGCGCGGCGGCGTGAACCATCCTTTCGGCTTTTACGGCAGCGGGCCGGGGTACTCCGGGGCTTGCCAGACAGCACGCGGGCGTGCCAAGGAAAGGCCATGCCGAGAATGAGGTCGTAACCCATGAACATATCTTTTGAGTACTATAAGGTGTTTTACCACGTGGCGCGATTGGGCGGCATCACGCTGGCGGCCAAGGCCCTTTTCCTTTCCCAGCCAGCCGTGAGCAAGTCGGTACGTCAACTGGAGTCCCTGCTCGGGTGCGAGCTTTTTTTCCGCAGGCACAAGGGCATGGACCTCACCCCCGAAGGGGAGGTTCTTTATCAGCACGTGGCGCAGGCCTGCCAGCAGCTTGCCATCGGGGAAAAGAAAATACAGGCCATGCTTGATCTGGAAGGGGGAAGCATCAATATCGGCTCTTCCGATATGCTCATGCACGCCTTTTTGTTGCCCTATCTGGAACGCTTCCATAAGGCGCACCCCAAAATCCGCATCACCACCGTCACTTTGAGTACGCATGAAACCCTCGCCGCCCTGCGAGCCCAGAAGATCGATGTGGGCGTGCTTTTCTCCCCTGTCTCGAAGAGCGATGACGTGGAACTGCGGCAGGTCTGCACGGTTCAGGATATGTTCATCGCGGGCAAACCCTTCCGCCATCTGGAAGGACGGGTTCTTCCGTTGGCCGAGATCGTGAAGATGCCCATCGTCTGCCCGAGGAAGGACACCAGTTCTCGCCAGTATCTGGACGCTTTTTTTCACGCTCATGGCCTTGTCTTGGCTCCCGAGTTCGAGCTGGCAACAACGGTTCTCATCGTGCCTTTCGTCGAGCGCGGGCTCGGGGTGGGCATCACCGTGCGCCGTTTTGCCGAGGAGAGCCTCAAGGAGGGAACGGTATTTGAACTGCGGGCTTCCGAGCCCTTCCCCCCGCGCACGGTTTCCGTGGCGACCCGAAAGAAAGGGCTCCTTTCTTCTGCGGGGCGGGAATTTCTACGCTGCCTGACCGATACCCCTCCTGAGCCTCCCCACGTCTGAGGCAGGTCGGCTGGTTCAGTCATCGTTAACTAAAAATTATAGTATTCATGACCATATTTCATTTTACGCATGGCTGACCGGGGCGTAGGACGGGCCTTGTGAGGGCTTGGTCAAAAGGACACCCGACAGGAAAGCTCACTATGCTGTGCCTGTTTTCCGACGATGAGGAAGCGGTTATGAAAAGAGGTTATGTGTTTATCGCGCTGGCCACGCTTTTTTTCAGCACAATGGAAATCGCGCTGAAGGTGGTGGCCGGACAGTTCAATCCCGTACAGCTCAACTTGACGCGCTTTTGTATCGGCGGCCTCGTGCTGATTCCCTTTGCCCGCCGGATGCTGCACAGGCGCGGCGTCCGGCTGGAGGCATCCGCCCTGTGCCGTTTTGCCCTGCTTGCTTTTTTAGGCATTGTGGTCAGCATGACCCTTTACCAGCTCGCTGTAGAGAATACCAACGCGTCCGTAGTCGCGGTGCTTTTCAGCTGCAATCCGGTTTTTGTGCTGGTCTTTGCGGCGCTTATCCTGCGGACGCGGATACGGGGCCACCATACGTTGGCGTTGGTTTTGGAATGTCTGGGCATCCTTATCCTCATCAATCCCTTCAATACCCACATCGGGATAATGGGCATCTTCTTCACCCTTCTTTCCACGGCCACATTCGCCCTTTATACCGTATTGGGCACGAAGCTGTGCGCCCGCTATTCCGGAGTGGTGGTCACCTGTTGCAGTTTTCTTTTTGCCAGTGCGGAAATGGCGCTCCTCGTCGCCCTGAGTCGTCTCCCGGCCATTGCGGACGTGCTCGGAAGGATGGGCCTCGGCCTTTTCGCGGATATCCCTCTCTTCAGCGGCTATACGCCCGTCAGCTTGGTCATGATGCTTTATATCTGCGTGGGTGTTACCGGTGCGGGTTTCGCCTTTTATTTCATGGCAATGGAAGCCACTTCTCCCATTACGGCCTCACTGGTCTTTTTCTTCAAGCCTGCGCTGGCCCCGCTTTTGGCGTTCCTTTTCCTGCACGAGGCCATCCCCTTCAACATGGTTGTGGGCATCCTGCTTATTTTGGCGGGATCGCTGGTTTCCTTGATTCCCGCCCTGTCTACGGTCCCCATGCTTATGGCAGGCCGTGCATGGGCATGGAAGCGCAGCCGGGCGTGACGTTTCGGTTCTTGCTCTTGCGTGGAAGACGCCCAAAGGAAAAGGTTCTTTTGGGTGTTTTTTGTGGACTGTTAAATGACTGAAAGGCCCTCTCATCCCTCCTTTGTATGGTGATCTCTTCCGGCTTTTGGGGACAGCACATTGATGGTGCGTCCTGAAAAGGGAGAAATGATGTTCTTTTTGCCCTAAAAAAGCGGACGTTCCTAGAGAAATCGTTGTTTCTCCAGAAGGGGGCCCTTGGTCGAGGCGTTTATCGGAAAAAGGGGGATTCATCACGCTGGCCGCTGCTTGTCATCGGGGAAGGAACGGTGGCCGCCTGTACGTAGGGGGAATGGAAAAAAGCGGAATCGGTGAGAAGCGAAAGGGACTTTCTCGATATGCCTGAGGGAGCCTATCAGAAACATTTTATGAGGCTAAGGACACGAGGGGCTGTAAAGGAACAGAGGAGAGGAGGGCACATCGAGTTTCAAATGTATCCATAGGCAATAAAACGCATGGCAAATAAAAGACACATTGAAATCAATGTATTATCGTGACCACGGAGAGGTTTGGACCGGGGAGTTTTCGTTTTATTTTGCCTTCATCTTTGCTATATTGGCAAGAATGACAAAGGGGAACAGAAGCGTTTTTGTATCCCCATGCGAAGCCGTCCACCATACAAGGGAAGATGATACCATGTGGAAATATTATGCGTTACTTTCCGCCGTGTTCGCGTCTCTGACCGCCCTGTTTTCGAAAATGGGAGTGAAAGATATTGATTCCAATCTGGCGACGGCTTTGCGGGTGAGCTTTATTCTCGTGCTGGTGTGGGGAATTGCCTTCATATCCGGGGCTGTGCGCGAGATACGCGACATTGCCCCGCGTACGTTGCTGTTCCTGTTTCTCTCCGCCGTCGCCACGGGACTTTCATGGCTGTTTTATTTCAAGGCGTTGCAGCTTGGCGACGTTTCCAAAGTCGCCCCCATCGACAAGCTCAGCGTGCCTCTCACCATACTGCTTTCGATTCTGCTGCTCGGGGAAAGCCTTAGTTTCAAAGTCGTTCTCGGCGGGGCGCTGATCACGGCCGGTTCTCTCGTCCTCCTGCTGTAGCGAAAATGTGCCGTGCTCTGAGTTCAAAATTGATATCTCCCGTTCTTTCTCGGACGACACGGGACGCAAAAAGGCCCTCAAACCGTTGGTCTTACAGCGATAAGGAAGTATTACAAGAAAACTAACTTAACGGCTGACAAACAGGATGCAATGAAAACAGCGTATGCCACAAAAAAAGTATACGCGTTTTCTCTTTTCTGTTACGCAGTAGAACACCATTTTTGAGGGCATGAGTATAAAATACTGTTTAAGTGATTTTCATGCTCTGAAAGCAGCATAAATCAACAGAATTTTTCCCTCTACTGCGTAACATTAATATTTATTATCCTAATTTTTTGAATATAGTAATTCATACAACTTTTCTGCAATCTCTTTGGGTGTCATAAATGCTGTATTCATTGCCATCTTTCCTGCCAGAGACGGACTAAAATTTTGTACTTCTTGTTTTGTAATATTGTGCCATATTGGCAGAATTAATTTCCCACTATTTGATTCTCTTTGAAAAAGACCTTCTAATTCATAGTTTGTCCAGTATTTACCAATATAACTACGTGACAATATGACGACACCAAATTTTGATTTTTTTAATCCTTTATCAATCTCTGTACGAATACTATCTCCCCATTTAATAGATATAGCATCATACCAGACTTTGAGATTAAAATCGTTTTGCAATAACTGAACAAATTCGTCTGCAAAACTTTCCTTATCTTCTGTAGCATGTGAAACCAAAACATCATATTCCTCTATAGAATTACTTTCAGATATGTGCGGTTCTTCTACAGAAGCTGTTTCCTGTATTTTGATTTGCTTAGTTAGTTCTGCTATTTGTCGTTCATACGCTGTAAAAATATTTTGTTGCTGTTTAGCTGACTTTTTCGTTTGTGCAATTTCTTCCTTCTGCAATTTATCAACGGCGACAATCCTCTTTTTTCTCTTATCTGCTAATTTTTGATTGATACTTGCTTTATCAGAAACTATTCTGGAAATATCCTTTTGATAATTTTCAATCTGCCGCATTTTTGATTGGTATGTACTTGATAATGTGCTTTTTGTAATACTACGTTGTACCTCTCCAATTTTCTTTGTTTTTTCAGCTTCTTTTTTTACTAAGTCCGCCATTTTCTTCTCTAAGTCTGCAATATCTTTATCAATTTGATTAACAGTACGTTGTGCTTGTTCAATACTCATAATATACCATCTTAAACTATCAGGTTCAAGGGCTTTTCGGATTTTATCGGATGTCTTGAGGCTTCCAAGTGGCGGAGAGGGTGGAATTCAGGTTTAACCACACTAACTCATTAAACTTTATACCTGCATGGCTGTGTTCGTTGCACAGAC
>OFGZ01001721.1_pt1 | contig 10806 bp, 8 predicted proteins | sample 1521871 | NCBI WGS metagenome assembly OFGZ01 (sample SAMEA3504091, study PRJEB24116) | mouse gut metagenome | biome: mouse gut; feature: mouse-associated habitat; material: faeces | place: Denmark | collected 2011
GTTCGTGAAGAAGCGGGCAGCGGGCGGCCCGCAGGGCCGCAGAAACCTCACTCCTCGATCTCGTTAAACGTAGTGCCCCCCTCCAGCACCCTGGTATTAACATACCCATAAAATTTAAGCCTGTTCTGTGTAAGATACGCCCTCTTCCCCTTGGCACAGACAAGAAGCAGCTTATCCTCCCTGCCCAGCCCGGGGACCTCCCCATCGACCTTTGTGAGATTCAAATACTTCTTCCCCGGCAGGGAGGGCTCGATCGCACAGTCAATGATCTCATACCCCTCCGCCGCACCGGCGGCAAACTCCGCCGGCGTGAGGGTCTCCAGCTCCCCATCCAGCTTGTTCATCAGAATATTGACACTGTGTGCAAAAGGATGTATCGCCGTGGAGAAGGGCGGTGCGTAAGCAAAGTCCATGACCGCCAGCTGGTCCACCGTGGCCCCTAGAGAAATCGCCGTCACGCCGATATCGGTAATCTTATCCACCGCCCCGGCGCCCAGCACCTGAACGCCCAAAAGCTTCCGGGTGGCCTTATCTGCGGTGAGCTTGACGATGAAGCTCCCCGCGCCGGGATAATAGTGTGCCTTGTCGTCCACCACCGTGACGACGGTCTCCACATCGTAGCCCTCCGCCCGCGCGGAGGTCTCCGTAAGCCCCGTGCGGCCTGCGTTCAGCCCGCCGGGCAGCCTGGCCACGCCGGTACCCAGTACGCCGGGATAGGCAATCTCCTTCCCCGCGATGTCTCTGGCCAGAATGCGCCCCGCGATATTGGCGGTAGATCCCATGGGGGACCAGGCCGCCTTGCCGGTCTGCCGGTTGGTGACCATGGCGCAGTCCCCGGCGGCGTATACGTCCGGCACATTGGTGCGCAGATGCCGGTCGGTGAGGATGGTCCCCTTGAACATCTCAATACCGGAGCCCTCCAGGAACCCGGTGTTGGGCCGGATGCCGATGGCCAGCACCAGCGCGTCGGCCTTCATGCCCCGCCTGCTGGTGAGGACCTTCTCCACCTTTCCGTTGCCCTCCACGCCCTCCAGAGATACGCCGGTCAAGGGCATGATGCCCTCCTCAGCCATTCTGTTCTCTACGAACTCGCTGAGTTCCGGGTCCAGGAAATTGGGCAGTACGTGGGGCGCAAAATCAATGACCGTGGTCTTCACGCCCTTGGCCGCCAAATTCTCCGCCACCTCCAGGCCGATGAAGCCCCCTCCGGCCACCACGGCCCGCTTGATCTCCCCGGCCTCCACCGCCTCCCGCAGGCCGATAGCGTCGTCGGGCGTGCGCATCACGAACACGTTCTTCAGGTCCAGCCCCTGAACAGGCGGCACAAAGGGAGAAGCGCCGGTGGCAATGACCAGCTTGTCATAACCATACTCGGTTATCTCGCCGGTTTTCAGATCCTTCGCCTCCACAACATGCCTGTCCGGATGGACGGCCACGGCCTCGGTCTCCGTCTTCACTCCGGCCCCTGTGAGGGCCGCGAACTTCTCCGGTGTGTTGACGATCAGCCCGCTCTTATCCTGAATCACCCCGCCCACGTAGTAGGGCAGGCCGCAGCCCGCGTAGGAGATGTCCTTCCCCTTAGTAAGGACCGTCACCTCGCAGGAGCGGTCTTCCCGCATCAGCTTGGCGGCAACCTTGGTGCCGGCGGCTACGCCGCCTAAAACCAGTACCTTCATTGCTCTTCTCCTTATTCAATAAATATCTGTTCCCAGAATACTCGATTTCCGCCGGGTTGTCAACGGGAAACGTCCCCCAGCCTGAGGACCGCCGACAGCTGCCGGATATACTCCGGCGTGGTGCCGCAGCATCCCCCCAGAACGCCCGCCCCGGCTCCCGCCAAGACACCCATATGTCGTGCAAACTCCTCCGGCCCCATGTCGTAGTGGGCCTGTCCCATTTCATCCATTACCGGCAGTCCCGCGTTGGGCTTGGCAATCACGGGAATGTCCACCGCCTCCCGGATGGAGCGGATAACAGCCTCCAGCTGATCCGGCCCCACGGAGCAGTTGACACCCACGGCGCTGGCTCCCAGCTCCTGCGCCATGGCCGCCGCCTCCCGGACCGTCCCGCCGAACAGCAGTCCGCCGTCGGCTTCCGCCGAGAAGGAGACCATGACCGGCAGTCCAAGGCCCGACGCCGCGTCCAGAGCGGCTAACGCCTCGTCCGCCCCCATCAGGGTCTCCAGGGCGAACAGGTCCACTCCGGCCTCCGCCAGAGCCTCCATCTGCTCCCGGTAGACGCCGTAGGCCTCGCCGTAGGGCAGGTCCCCCACCGGCTCCAGCGGACGCCCCAGGGTGGACAGGTCCCCCGCCACCAGCGCCCGGTCTCCGGCGGCTTCCTTCGACAGGGCGGCCAGCGCGGCGTTCAGCTCCTTCAGACGGTCCTCCAGACCGAAATGCCGCAGCCCCGGCCGGTTGGCGGAAAAAGTAGGGGCCATGATGACCCTGCTCCCCGCCTCCACATAACCCCGCTGAAGTTCCAGCAGAACCTCCCGGTGTTCCAGCACCCACAGCTCCGGGGAAACGCCCACCGGCATCCCCGCCGCGCGGAGGCTGGAGCCGGTAGCGCCGTCCACAAGGAGCGGCCCCTGGGCGGTCAGCTGAGAAAATCCCTCTTTTGTCATGCAGTCCTCTCCCTCACTATTTTACTGCCTCGCGGTAGAACGTCAGGATGCTCCCCATAACCCCCGGGTCCAGCTCCCACTCGCGGGATTTGTCGATGGAGGCGTAGTAGTCCCGCAAAACCTCCTCCGGAACATCCCCGTCATACTGCTCGTCCAGCCGGCTGCCGGTCTCATTGACCTCGGCCACGTAGTCCATGGCAGCCGGGGAATAGAGCAGGTTGTTGTGCCCGTCCCGGCGGTCCTCGCTGCAGACAAGATACCGCACGTTGGGGTTGGTTATTTCATCTTTTTTTGCAATAATACTCACGGTATCGTATCCCACCGTGGTATCCCCGCTCCCGTGGAGAATCAGGATGGGGGTATCCGTGCTGTTGATGGCATCCACCGCTGTCAGACCAAAGGTGCCGCCGAAGGTCAGCTTCTGGTTCAGCCAGATGAAGGGATACTCCAGATAGATCAGCGGCCCCGCCATCCCCATGCCCCACTCCATAATCATGGGCATGGCCTCGTTGAACCCCGCCACACTGGCGGAGGCGGCAATATCATGGTCAAAGTGGAAGATAGCCGCTACGGCATACCCGCCCCAGCTGTGCCCGAACAGAAACACCGGCAGGCCGTCAAACCGGCTCTCTCCCTCTACCCAGGACAGGGCAGCGTCCAGATCCAGCACCGACTGATTCAGGCCGATGCAGTTCTTCCCCTCGCTGTCCCAGCAGCCGGTGTTGCTGTAGCACAGCACCTGATAGCCGTGGTCCGCGAACCAAATCATCTCCGGCAGGTAGCTCTCCTCACCGCCGCCCAGACCGTGGGAGATGACCACCAGTCCCCCGGGGTTATCCCCGCCATAAAGGTGCCCCGTCAGACGGTTCTCCCCGGAGAGGAAGCTCACCGCCTCCCGGTCATACCGGTCCGTGATGTCCTCATAGAGGATGCTGGAGGTAAGCCCTGCCTCCGGCGGCTCCGTGCGGGCAAAGGTATCGTTCATCAAAATCTGCACCACAAAGGGAGACACGGCGCAGAACAGGACCAGCAGGGTCAAGAGGACAATGCCGGTGATTTTCAGGACCTTTTTCTTGGTTTTCATTGTGTTGCCTTTCTTTACGCAAATTGTGGGACCGTCATTAGGCCTGCGGCCCAACGACCGGTCCGGCGGCGCACGCGCCGCCTCCCTGCCGCAGCCGCCACCGCAGCCCGCTGTACCGCCGCTGCTGCTTGTCATTGGCGGCCATGCGGCCCAGCGCGCCATCGTCGCCCACCACCACCAGCAGCTCCCTGGCCCGGGTGATGCCGGTATACAGCACCCCCCGCACCATCAGCGCCGGGGCGGCAGGCAGGGCCACCAGCACCACGGCCCTGTACTCGCTGCCCTGGCTCTTGTGCACCGTGACCGCGTAGGCCAGCTCCAGCTCCCCCAGCATGTCCGCCGTATAGGTGGCCGTTCGATCGTCGAACCGGATGCTCAGCAGTTCCCCGGCGGGGTCGATGTCCTCCACCACGCCCACGTCGCCGTTGAAGATCCCCGACCCGGTGACCCCGTCCCCCCGGACCCACAGCACATCATAATTGTTCCGGATCTGCATCACCCGGTCCCCGGTGCGGAAGGTCAGCTCCCCCCACACCTTCTGCCGCTTCTCCGGCGCGGGCGGATTCAGCGCCGCCTGAAGGGCCCGGTTCAGCGCCCCGGTGCCCCACTCCCCTTTCCGGGTGGGGCACAGCACCTGAATCTGCTCCGGCTCGACCCCCATATTCTGCGGCAGCCGGGTCTTACACAGCTCCACCACCAGATCCACCGCCGTCAGGGGGTCCCGGCGGCGCATAAAGAAGAAATCGCTTCGGGCGGTGTTCCGCAGCTCCGGAACCTGCCCCTCGTTGACCGCGTGGGCCGCCCGGATGATGGCTGAGGCCTGGGCCTGCCGGAAGATCTCCGTGAGCCCCACCGTCTCCACCCGTCCCGAGCGGATCAGGTCCCCGAACACGTTCCCCGGCCCCACCGAGGGCAGCTGGTCCGGGTCCCCCACCATAATCAGGCGGCAGTCGTCCTTGATTGCGGACAGCAGCGCGTGCATCAGCGGCAGGTCCACCATGCTCATCTCATCCACCACCACGGCCTCCGCCAGCAGGGGCTCCTTCTCATTTTTCTGGAAGGTCAGCTCCCCGGAGTCCTCCCGCCAGCTCATGCCCAGACACCGGTGAATGGTCTGAGCCTCTCTGCCGCACAGCTCACCCAGCCGCTTGGCGGCCCGTCCCGTGGGCGCCAGCAGCAGGGTGCTGCACCCCATCCGGTCCAGCATCGCCACGATGCCCCGGACGGAGGTGGTCTTGCCGGTACCCGGCCCGCCGGTGAGGAGGACCACGCCCTGCCTGGCCGCCAGCTCCACCGCCCGCCGCTGGGCGGGGGCGTAGGTCAGTCCCTGCTCCTCCTCGATCTGGCCGATAATGGCATCCACCCGGTTGGCCACGTAGTCCGGACGGTCCGCCTGACAGCGGAGCATCCGCTCCAGCTTCTCCGTGACGCCGGTCTCCGCGTCATACAGCCGCCGGAGGTAGCAGGCCTCTACCCTTGCCACCTGCTGGCAGCAAACGGCTCCCCGCCCGATGAGGGCGTCCAGGGAGGTCTCCGCCATATCCGCCGGGCAGTCGATGAGCTGGGACGCGGCGGCGATCAGCTTGTCCCTTGGCAGGAAGACATGGCCGTTGTTCAGATTATAAGTCAGCTCAAAGAGGACCGCCGCCTCCACCCGCCTCCGGCTGTCCCCGGCAATACCCATGGACAGGGCGATCTCGTCCATGACGGCAAAGTCCACTCCATACAGCTCGTCCACCAGCAGATAGGGATTTTCCCGCACCGCGTCCAGGGCCTCGCCGCCGTACCGGCGATACAGCCGCAGGGCCAGGGACAAGGGCAGATCGTTGGAGGAGAGGAAGGACATCAGCCGCCGCATCCCGGTTTGATAGCGGAAGCTCTCCCCGATCTCTTTGGCCCGCCGGGGGGAGATTCCCTTGATCTTGGTCAGCTCTCCCGGATCCTCCTCCAGCACCATCAGGCTGTTGGCCCCGAAGCGCTGGACGATGGCGCTGGCGGTGGCGGGCCCCACGCCCTTGACCACCCCGGAGGACAGATAGCTCAATATCTCGTTTTCCTCCGTGGGCATATACCGCTCCACCTGATGAACCTCCACCTGGTCTCCGTGGACCGGATGGCTCACCCACCGTCCCGTCACCACCAGGTCCTCCCCGGGCGCGGCAAAGGGGATGGACCCCACCGCCGTCACCGCCTCGCCGTCGGAAGTGACCAGCCGGAGGACCGTGTAGCCGTTCTCCTCGTTCTGATAAATAACATGGGAGATGGTCCCGCTGATCGTGCATTCATTCATGGTGCGGAACCCCCTCCCTGTAATCAAAAAAGAAAACTATACGGAAATACATTGGAAACGGTAAACAAATGAGAAACCGTTTCCCTGTGCGGCTCATCCTGTCAGAAAATCTGCCGCCTCGTCCCTGCCGCAAAGAATCACCCAGCGGTATCTCCCCGACAGGAGGCGGGCCAGCTTACAGCCCTCCTCGGTGAGGCCGCAGTCCACCAGAAGCGCCCTGCCGGACAGCCCCCGCTCCCGCCGCAGTCCATCCAGAAACCGGAGCTGTTCCTCCAGCCGCTCCCCGTCCCCCTGGGCGGGCAGCACCAGTCCGATCTCCCTCCGGCGCTCCGGCCCCGCGAACAGCACCGCCCGCACCGCCGTCCACACCAGGGACGCCAGTCCGATGGCCGCCAGCAGCGCCACCACGCCGTCCTGCCATAGCTGCATAGCTTCCTCCTTCCGCCGCCCGGGGCGGCTCTCCGATTCGTTATGCCAGTCTATGCGGGACAGTCCGGATTTGACAGCCTCCGGCCGGCCTTAGATGAGGCTGGCTACGCCGAAGGTCAGGATGCTGATGGCTATCCCTGCGGCCAGCACCCCGGCAAAGATGGAGGGAATGGCCTTCCGCAGGGGCATGTCCAGAAAAGCGGCGGCCAGGGCCCCCGTCCAGGCCCCCGTCCCCGGCATGGGGATGGCCACAAAGAGCCACAGACCCAGATACTGGTATTTCTGCATCTTCTTGCCCTTGAGGTGGGCCTTGCGCTCCAGCTTGTCCACAATGCCGTTGAGCTTTGGGAGATAGCGGCGCATCAGCTCGAAAATGCGGCGGATGTACACGATGATGAAGGGGGCGGGCAGGGCATAGAGGATCATCAGCGCGACCTGCAGCCCCTTGTCATAGGGCACTATGCGGAACAGCACAAAGCTCACCAGCGCCAGCAGCCCCCCCATCACCGCCAGGCGGCACACCACCGTTACCGCCACAGGCCGCAGAAGGCTCTTATCCAAATCCAGCTCATAGCCCACCACCAGCAGCACCAGCGCGCTGGTGGGCGCGGTCAGCATGGAGATGGTCCCTGTCACCACCCCGGCGGCGGGGCCGGCCAACACCCATTCCCCTACGCCCAGCACCCCCAGGAGAATGCCCAGGGCCATGCCGATGCAGCACTTGTTGGTCACCATATTCTTCACCAGGCCGCCCACTGTGGGCCTGCGCCCGTCGGTGAGGGAGAGGAAGCCCAGAAACGCCGTGTAGGCAAACACCGTCTGCCCCAGGTCCACCGCGGCAAAGCCGGACTGCTCCCCCATTAGCACACCGTACAGGGCGTAGCCCAGCATACCGCCCTCCGCGCTGGCCAGCAGAAAGGGGAAAAACTTCCCGTGGGGGGCTGCCAGCTTCCGCAGCGCAAAGCCCAGCCCCAGGGCCAGGGCAAACCCGGCGTACACCAGCACAAAAATCAGCGCCACCGACAGGGAGTATTTGGCGGTAAAGAAGGCGTTGAACAGCACCACCGGCAGGCAGATGTCCCCCACCACCGCCTTGAGCCCCGCCAGCCCCTTCATGTCAAAGATGTTTCTCCGGCGGCACACCATGCCCAGCGCCAGCAGCGCCACGATGGGCAGCACCATTTGAAGCACCTGCAATGCCATAAACATTCCTCTTTTCTCAATATATCAGATATTCTCCGCCCCGTGGGGCGGAGAATATCCCGATCAGCCACAAGGGGAGGGGAAAGGCCGCTGTCTTTCCCCTCCCCCGCGTTCAGTTCCTAGAAGCTGTACCAATAGACCCCAGCACACATCCTTGCGGCCCAAATTGCCGCCAGGCTGCGTTAAAAAATCTTGAAATACACAAAGTATTCCTGCGGTTTTTTGCCTTGCCACCGGCAATTTTTCCTCGCAAGTCTGCATACTTCGGCTATTGGTACAGCTTCTTACTTGTGAATCTCGTCTTGGAAGAACTCCAAAGCCTCCTTGTCGGTGGCCCCCTTGTGGACGATCATGGACACCGCCTGGGCCATGGCCACGGGATGGGTGCTCTGGAAGATGTTCCGGCCCATGTCCACGCCGTGGGCGCCCTTCTGGATGACGCCATAGGCCAGCTTCAGCGCGTCCGGCTCGGACAGCTTCTTGCCCCCGGCCACCACAATGGGCACCGGGCAGGCGGCCACAACCTCCTCAAAGTTCTCGCAGTCGTAGGTCTTGACCACCTGGACGCCCATCTCGGCGATGATGCGGGTGGCCAGCTTAAAGAAGCGGTCGGTGCGGGCCATGTCCTTGCCCACGGCGCACACGCCCATGGTGGGGATGGAGTAGCGCATACCGGCGCTGATGACTCGGTTCAGGTTGTCCAGGCTGCTCAGCTGGCCGTCCGCGCCGATGAAGGTCTGCACCGCCATGCAGTCGGCGTTCATGCGGATGGCGTCCTCAATGTCCACCGCCACCACCTCATGGCTCAGATCGTCCTGGAGCATGGAGGAACCGGAGGTCACCCGCAGGGCCACGCTCTTCACAATCTCGGGGGGGACGCAGGTGCGCAGCGCGCCCCGGGTGCCCATAAAGCAGTCCACATAGGGGGCCAGCTGGGGCAGCAGCAGGTCAAGGCGCTCCAGCCCGGCGGTGGAGCCCATGAAGTAGCCGTGGTCAAAGGCAAACATGACGGTATTGCCGCTCTCGGGGTTGAAGATGTTGGCCATGTGCTTCTTCATGCCCCAGTCCAGGCTGTTGCAGCCCTTGAGATAGAAGCCGTTCTGATTGGCAAAGGGGGTGTCTACGTGATAATCCTTGGAAACTTTCAGACCTTCCAAATCAGCCATAAATATATCCTCCTTGTATCGGTGAATTGTCAGCGGCGGGAACATGCGCCCCCGCTCCCAAAGAAGCGCCGCAAAGCCGGCGCCCCTTTGGGAGCGGAGCGGGGCTGCGCCCCGCTCCGCCGTGGTTCTCAGATCACAACCGCAGACGGCCTCTTAGAAGTCGTAGTTGTTCATGGTCTCGGCGTTGAAGACGGCGCGCTCGGGGAGCAGCACCACGCCGTTATTGGTGTCGGCGGTGGTATCGTCGGGATTCAGACAGTTGTTGGGCATGACCTCAACGGAGCCGATGCCGGGCACGTCGATGGTGTCGCCCACCTTCACGTCGTTGCCGGCGGCGATGTAAGCGGCCACATAGCAGCCCAGGGCGCCCTGCACCTTGCAGTCCCACAGACCCCAGTTGTGCAGGATGTTGGCGGTGCAGTAGGGCTTAATGGCGTTGGGAGTGGCGAAGCCGGTGATGGTCACGTCGTCCTTGGTCAGGCCGGCCTGCTGCGCGGCCTCCAGCTGGCCGGGAAGGGCGGTGGAGTCGTTGCAGATGATCAGGTCGATGTCGGCATGGGCGGCCAGCACGGCCTTGCCGATGGTGACGGACTTCTCAGCGTCCTGCTCGGAGTAGTAGTTGTCGGGCTGGACGTTCTCCCAGTTGGGATACTTCTCCTTGATGATCTTCTCGCCCTCCACCTGCCAGGAGTTCTGGTCGGTGACGGTGGCCTGGGAGTAGTGCCAGCAGTACTTCACGGGGTCCTTCTCGGGGTCCACGCCGCGGGCCTTCAGGCCCTCGACGGACAGATCCACCAGCATCTGGCCCAGCACCTCGGGGGTGCCCTGGGAGACCATCAGCGCACGGTCGCCGGGCTTGGAGTCAGAGTCCCAGGTGGAGACAGCGATACCCGCAGCCTGGGCGGCCTGGAGGGCGTCAGCCACACCGGCGGCGTCCACGGTGGAAATGCAGATGGCGTCCACGCCCTTGGAGATGGCGTCGTTGATGCACTGCACCTGGTCGGCCACAGTGGCGTTGGGGGAGCCGATGTAGTCCACGGTGATGCCCCAGTCCTTGGCGAACTCCTGGGCGCCGGTGTTGGCCACCTCAAAGAAAGCGTTGCCGCTGACTTTGGGGATGAAGGCCACGGTCTTGCCCTCGACGGAGCCGCCCGCAGGCGCGGGGTCATTATTGCCCTCGTTCCCGGGCGCCTTGCTCTCCTCCACAGGGGCGGAGCTCTCGGGAGCCTTGGACTCTTCGCCGGTCTTTTCGCCGCAGGCGGCCAGGGCGAAGATCATGCACAGGGATAGAAGCAGCGCTACGAGTCTTTTCACTTTCATGTTTTCATACCTCCATAGATATTTTATATTCAGGGGCGAAGCCCCGGAATATACCGTTCTCTTATTCCAAAGGCGCAGCCTTGGAATAAATTTTTCACGCACCCGCCCTGCTCTTTTTTTTCGGGCGCAGCCTGCCCAGCCATGCGGCCACCGCCGGGTTCCCGGCCACGGCCCGGCCCACCACCACCACTACCAGCAGCACGCCGATGGGGATGTCCAGATACTGCTTATTGATGCCGAAGCACAGCGGCATGCCAAAGCGCAGCAGGGTGATGGCCACAGCCGCCAGGGTGGTGCCGATGACGGAGCCCTTGCCGCCGGTGGACAGGGTGCCCCCCAGCACGCAGGCGGTGATAATCATCATGGTGAAATTGCCGCCCAAATCGGACTTAGCGATGCCCAGCTGGGAGGTCATCACCACGCCGGTGATCCCTGCCGCCAGACCGGACAGGATGTAGGTGCTCATCACCACCGCCCGGGCGTTGATGCCGGAGTACTCCGCCGCCTGGGGATTGACCCCCACTAAAAACACCTTGCGGCCATACTTGCTCCTGTGGAGCAGCAGGTAAGCGCACAGGAGCATCAGCAGGAAAATAACGATGGGCAGGGGCACAACGCCGAACAGGGTGGTCTTGGCCAGGGCCTTGAAGCCGTCCGGGAAGCCGCTGATGCCGTTGTAGGCCGCGGTGCC
>OFGZ01001724.1_pt1 | contig 10797 bp, 10 predicted proteins | sample 1521871 | NCBI WGS metagenome assembly OFGZ01 (sample SAMEA3504091, study PRJEB24116) | mouse gut metagenome | biome: mouse gut; feature: mouse-associated habitat; material: faeces | place: Denmark | collected 2011
CGGTGTGGAATATCTGTCGGCTTCTCTTCGGGCAATCTGCGCTCCGGCTGTGTTGATCTGCCTCACGAGATGGTCGGTGGAATATTCTTTTTGTGAGAGCCGGGTGGCATTGAATGTATTGGTCTCTATGATGTCGGCACCGGCTTCAAGATATTCGCGGTGGATGCCGGCGATAACTTCGGGGGAGGTCAGACACAGGATGTCGTTGTTGCCTTTGAGCGGTTGCGGATGCTCTGAGAGCAAAGACCCCCGGAAATCATTTTCGCCGAGGCCTTTGCTCTGGATCATCACACCCATTGAACCGTCGAGCAGCAGGACTCTCCGGTCAATACATTTATATAGCAGTTGCGTTCTTTCTGTCATTCACGTTCATGTTTCGTTTTACTCTCAATATACCCGTCGGGCTATCTCGGCCACGCTCTGGGCTGCGTGCATGGCATAGAAATGGATGCTCGGCACGTTGGCTGCTTTCAGCTCTGTTGCCTGTCTCGCTCCCCATTCGATGCCTAACTGCCTCACCTCTTCGTCGCTCTTGCATCGGAGAAGAAGTTCTGACAGCTCGGTAGGGAAGTCTATGTGGAAGATTCGTGGCAATAGCGACATCTGACGCAGTGATGTCAGTGGTTTGATGCCCGGCACGATAGGCACGTTGATCCCGGCTTCACGACATCTTTTCACAAAGTCAAAAAAACGTGCGTTGTCGAAAAACATCTGGGTCACTATGTAGGATGCTCCCCCTTCCACTTTTGCTTTAAGATGCTGGAGATCCACATGCAGGTTCATAGCCTCTTCATGCTTCTCGGGATAGCCTGCAACGCCGAATGTGAATGGTTGTGCCGGGGGTGTCATGGTGGATCCGTCGCTCATGCGTCCGTTATTGAAGTCACAGATCTGCGTGGCGAGGGATGCGGCGTGGGTGTGACCGTCGGGGCTCGTGGTGAAGGTGGCGGCGTTGCGCTCGCGGTCGCCGCGCAGGGCAAGCACGTCGGTGATCCCGAGGTAGGAGAGATCTATCAGTTGATCTTCGATCTCACGGCGGCTGTAGTCACCACAGATAATATGTGGCACCGGCCGCACTCCGAATCGTTCGCGTAGCAATGCGGCAATGGCAACGGTACCGGGGCGTTTCTGTGCCGTGCATGCCCGGTATGACCCTCCGCCTACATGGTTGTAGGTCACTTCGTTGCGGTGGGTCGTGATATTGACGTATGCCGGGGCGAATTCCATCAGCGGACGTATGCTGTCGAGCGTGCGCTCTATGCTGCCGCCGCGCACGGGTGGCAGGATCTCGAACGACAGTGCTGTCGGATGCTCTGATTTCAGGAATGATGCTACGCTTTCCATTTTTTAGCAGGATGTTTAGAGTGTATTTAATGCTTGTTCAAGATCGGAGATGAGATCGTCGATATGTTCGGTGCCGATGCTAAGGCGGATAGTGGAGGGGGTGATATGGGCTTCGGCAAGTTCTTCGGGCGACATCTGTGAATGTGTTGTGGATGCCGGATGGATCACGAGGCTTTTGGAATCGGCTACGTTGGCCAGAAGGGTGAATATTTTAAGTGAGTCGATGAATTGCCATGCGTCTTCTTGTGTGCCGTCGATCTCGAATGTGAAGATGCTGCCTGCTCCGGTGGGGTAGAGGGTTTTGTATAATTCGTGGTCGCGATGGCTCGGAAGGGAGGGATGGCTCACTTTTTTTACTCTCGGATGTGAGGCGAGGAATTTCACAATCTTCAGCGCGTTTTCAACGTGTCGCTCAACTCTTAATGACAGTGTCTCTATGCCCTGTATGAGCTGAAAGGCATTGAATGGGGAGATGCAGGCTCCCTCGTCGCGAAGGACAACGGCGCGTATGCGTGTGACAAACGGCGCGTCGGGGGCGGCATCTGCGAATATGGCTCCGTGGTAGCTTGGATCCGGTTGGGCTATTGTGGGATATTTGTCTGCGTTGGCCTTGTAGTCGAATCGTCCGGCATCTATGATTAGTCCGCCGAGCGTTGTCCCGTGACCTCCTATGAATTTGGTGGCGGAGTGTACAACGATGTCGGCTCCATGCTCTATCGGGCGCAGCAGATAGGGGGTGGCGAATGTGTTGTCGATCACGAGCAGTGTATTGGCGTCGTGGGCTATTTTGGCTATTGTGTCAATGTCGGTCACATCGCTGTTGGGATTGCCGAATGTTTCTCCGTACACAATCTTTGTGTTTGGACGGATGGCTTTCCGGACAGCTTCGAAGTCGTTGAAGTCCACAATGGTGTATTCCACGCCTCGCGATGCCAAGGTGTGGGTGATCAGATTGAATGATCCGCCGTAGAGATTGTCGGCGGCCACGATATGATCTCCGGGGAGAAGTACGTTTTCAAGTACATAGGTCACTGCGGCAGCTCCGGAAGCCACTGCCAGTGCGCCTTTTCCGGACTCAAGCTGGCAGATGCGGTTTTCAAGCACTTCCTGTGTCGGATTTGTCAGACGACCGTAGATACAGCCCGGTTCTTTAAGTGCGAAGCGGTCGGCGGCCTGTTGGGAGTCGTTGAATATATAAGCTGCGGTCTGATATATTGGCACTGCGCAAGCTCCGCTCGGATTTGCGTTGTTCTCCAGTCCGGCATGGAGTTGGAGCGTCTCAAAATGCAGTTTCTTTGTTTCCATCGTTCTTGTTTAAATCAGTCCTTTCTGCAAAGTTACGCCCAAACAATGAATTATTCTAATATTTTCGTTAATTTGGTCTGAATGTTCTGTTGGGTGTTTTGTTATTTGCATATTTGTTCTATATTTGCATTTGGAATTAGTTGATATAGAACAAATGAAAGATCTCGATTCAATTGATGTCGATATTCTGAGGGCGTTGCAGGAGGATGGCCGCCTGTCTGTGCGTGAGTTGGCATCTAAGGTTCATCGATCGGCCACACCTGTGTTTGAGCGGCTCCGGAGGTTGGAATCCGAGGGTGTTATCAAGTCTTACACCGCTGTTGTCGATCAGGATAAGATTGGCCGTGGATTCACGGTGTTTTGCAATGTGCGTCTGCGGCATATCAACACGGAGATACATATCGATTTCGCCCGGGAGGTGCAGCAGATGGCTGAGGTGTCGGAGTGCTACAATGTGTCAGGCGGATTTGACTATATGTTGAAGGTTCAGGTGCCGGATATGAAGTCCTACAGGCTGTTTGTCACCGAACGGCTCGGGCAGCTGCCGATGCTCGACTCTGTGCAGAGCGTTTTCGTGATGGAAGCTATCAAGCAGTCTATCGTCACAGTCTGATCCCTTTCTGCATAAGCAAGGCGGAATGTTGTCCTGTTGCAACATTCCGCCTTGTATGGTTCGTATTTGTGAATGCTCAGAATTTGAAGCCTAAGCTGAGCACTATGCTGTTGTTGTTATCCTTCACTTCGGCTGTGTAAGGATTTGCGGTATATCCGTTGCTGCCGGTGTAGGGATGGAACTCACTCGTGCGCGACTTGTGGACGTAGGCGGCATCCGCATAGAAGTTCTTGTATCGGTAGCCAAGGCCACATGTGATATACTGCGTTGAATTGTCAAGCGTGTACGACGGGGTTGTGCCTGTATCGTAGGGCGATGATGTGTAGACCATCATTTCGTCGTTGCGCACCTCTGCTCCGGTAGGAGTCGATTCGTAGGCATAGCCGGCGCGGACGCTGAAGTTTGGCGTGACGCGGTATTCTGCACCAAGGCAGATTATGTTGGCTGCTTTGTAGTAGTTTTTGATATCGCCATTGACATCGTTGCAATCGTCGCCATCGGCAAATTTTGTAACCATGTTCTGATAGGGGCGATACTCATAATCCACGCTGACAATGGCGCTTGAGCCGAGGACTGCCGCTGCGCTCACCATCATTCGCCATGGGGTGCGGAATTTCCAGCTGTAGGATTCGATAGGTGATTCCGTGTAGCCGGGCTTCAACGGATCGGTGTTATAACCGTAACCGTAGTCAACAATGCCGTCATTGCTTTGATTCAGGTTGTAGTATGTGGGAGAATGTACCGCGAATCCTAAACGGAGTTCATTGATTGGCTTCACGATCAAACCGGCTTTTACATTTACACCGGTACCGTTGATATGTTTGTAGCTGTCGAGTCCGAAACCTACATCTCCGGGTGTTTGCTGAGGCTGTCCGGCAACCACATTCCCTCCCTGATCTATCACAGGAATGCAGGCATTATTGAGATATTCCTCGTAGTAAACGGCCTGCTGGTAATCGATGTCGGTGATGCCTACGCCGATACCCCAGTAGACTATGTCGTTGAAGTTACCGCCGAGGTTGATCTCATACTCGTCTACAAACCCTTTTTCCTCTACATCGAAGTCGGAAACGCCGTATGTGGCTCCATTTTTCCATAGTCCGTTGTACTGGTTTGTTGTTCCGCCAACCGGATTGATCATGAATGAATTGTAGGCAAGAAGGCTCAGCCATGGTGCGTGGTTGCGATCCCAGTAGTTGGCCTCGCTGCTCTCCAGATATCCTGAGTCCCATCCGTCAGCTGTGGTGAATCCTGCTATGTAGTTCGACAGGGAGCCATTCATGTCAACGCTGCCGCGGTAACGGCGGTTGAAGGAGTTGACACGGCCGTATGAGAAGCCCCAGTTGAAGAAGGGCATTATGTCTGAGCCGGTGTAGGCACTCCCTACATAGCCAAAGTTGTTGACTCCCACCTTGGTCTGGCTCTCTTTGATCTTATCGATAGTGCTTTTGGTCTGCGTTGATTGCATATCGATATCGAGGGTGAAACCGATCTCACTCTTGCGGTACACGCCGATGCCGCCGGGGTTCTGGTTGAGGGTCGACAGATCACCGCCGAGTGCGCCGAACGCACCGCCCATCGACATGAAGCGTGCCGTGCCGCGGAGGTCGTAACGGGACAATTGATAGGCATCTATTGCTGTCTGTGCCATGACCGGCAGCGCCAGGGCGGCCGATAATGCAAATAGAATACGCTTGTTCATATAATCAAATTTAGTTGATTGGACTGTTTGAAATTTGTTTTGTTTGATCTTGGCCGGGGGAATTAAGGCCGGATGTTACTATTAATGACGGCCTCGTCCGCCACCGCCGCCACCACGGCTGCTTCCACCGCCTCCGCGATAACCTCCACCCATGCTGCCTGAGCTTCTGGAGCTGCCGCTGCTACGGTAGCTGGGTGAGCTTTGGCTGCGGTTTGAATTAGAGCCGGGACGGCTGTATCTATTGTTGCTATTGTTGCTGTTGCCGGGACGATAACCGCTGCTTGAATTGCTGCGGTTGGTGGTGCCGCGTCCGGGTCGGTAGCCTGAGTTGCTTCCTGCGTTGCCTGGGCGATATCCGGATGTCGTTCCGGGTCGATAGCTGCCGGGTCGTGAATTTCCGTATGAGGGAACGTTGCCTGGGCGGTAGGCTGGACGCACATTTCCGCCGGGACGATGTGCCCACGATGGACGGTGGACAGGGTGATAGCCACCCCAACCCCACGATGGTCCCCATGCAGGTCCCCAAGCCCAGCTTGGACCCCAGCCCCACGACCACGACGGACCATAGCCCCAGGTCCATGGATTGTATGCCCAGCTGTTGTAGTACCACCATGAGCGCGGTGTGCCCCAATACCAGGGTGAGTTGTAGTAGGGTGAGTAGCCGTAGCCCCAGTAGCCGGGTGTGTTGATCACGATATTCACCTCTGCCGGCTCGGCGTAGTAGTACTGGGCGAGCTCTGCGTCGGGCGATTCAATGACCACACGAGGGTTATAGAACCGTTCGATCTGTTGGGTGCATTCGAAATTGGATGTGGTGCCGGTAGTTGCCGCAGCTGTGTCGGCTGCGAAAACACCTCGGCGGTTGTAAGCGTCGATGTCAATGTTGACGCCGCTGGTCGAGGAGGGGGTATAGGTGTCGGCAGCCGGATAATCGGTCACGGCTGTAGCCTGCGTCGATGCCTTCTTGGCTTCGGTTTTGGCAGCTTTCGCTTTCGAAGGGTTGTAGTAGATGTCGTCATCGTCGTATCCCTGGGCGGAAGCAATGCTGTAACCGCCGATCAATATCAGCGCGAGCAGAGAAGTGAGTCTGGATTTCATCATAGTTGGTGTTTTGTTTGAATAATAGCCGTTGCAAGAATTTTCCTTTTCCTCTCAGACTGATTTCCGTCGGTTTGGTTTAATTCTTCCTCTGGCAGATTATACAAATTTAGCTATTGTTTTTCACAAATCGTGCTTTTCTGCGCTTTTAACATCGAATTTTATTACATATTAACAAACACACTGCCGCCGACGGGGCATCGTTTGCTCGACGGCGGCAGCTATGTTGTTGATTTTTCAGTAGGTTATTTGTTTCCCACCGGTTTGAGATCGGCACTGAGCATCGACAGGCAGAAGCCCCAGTATACGAATGCTATGGCTGTCAGTATGTCGACCATTTCCATCTGTTTCATTATGTTGGAACACATGAGCATGCCGCCGATGATTATAAGCAGGATGCCGTTGATGAGATAGAGCCACCAGTATTTTCTTCCGGTCATGCTGACGGAACTGAATACGGCGCTGATCCCCCAGAATAGGAATACGATAGCAACAAACATCGGGAACACGGCGGTCGACAATAGGAAGTTACCAACAAGCATGAAGCCTACGAACATGTTGATGATGCCTCCTACAAGCCACCAGCCCCAGCCACGCGGACGGTTGCGACCGGCCGAAACACACAATGCCACTACTCCGGCAAGCACGCATAACCAGCCGAATATCTGTGATGCTACGATTGAACCGATGATGGGCCAGAACATGAATGCGAAGCCGCATAGGACAATCAGAATGCCGATTACGAGGACTGCCCACCAATAGCGCGACGTTCCCCAGAAGTTCAAATTTGAAGTTTTCATGACGATATTTATTAGTTAAAACTTAATTCGTTGTGTTTAACTTAATAACATCCGGTGTCTTAAATTTGTTGAAATCTTTGTAATTTTGTGGACTAAAACTTTGAAATGATTTATCCCGATAATTTTGAATATAAGATTGGCTTTGCTGCTGTCCGCAACGGTATCCGGAGCCATTGTGTCTCAGCCTCCGGTGTGCGCCATTGCGACGGTATGGCGTTCATGACCGGTTTCGATGAGGTCGAAAGCTCTCTTTGCGAGGTGGCTGAGCTTGTCGCCATTCTGAATGGCGGTGAGGATCTGCCGTTGCATAATGTCCGCGATATTGATCCGCTGTTGCGCACTCTCGATATCCCAGGAATGTTCCTGACGGTTGTACTTCAAAGCGCAGCCCATATGGGGACACCGGGGCGCGGTGGGGGTCAGCAGATTTACTGCCGATTCCAACAGGTTCACCGCCAGCTGAGGCCGCAGGACGGTCCGTCCCGGGTCGAAGAGCCCATCGTAAAGGCTCTCCCGGCCCAGTACCAGGTCTGTCAGCAGCGCTGCCGCCGCCATGGCCCCGGTCATGCCCCACTTGTTGAACCCGGAGGCGGCGTACAGCCCCGGCGTATTTCCGCCGTACCGGCCAACGTAGGGCATCCCGTCCAGAGACATGCAGTCCTGGGCCGCCCAGCGGCAGACGGTCCTGGCCTTGGGATAGTACCTCCGGGCTGCGTCCTCCAGTTCCTGCCATCCGCCGCCCTTTTTCCCCGTCCGGTGGCCTCCGCCGCCCAGCAGCAGGAGTCCCTCCGCGCTGCGCAGGGACAGCCCTGTCTTCTCCGCACCCACGTACATCCCACCCACGTCCGGGGCATTTTCCAGGGCAACCACGCAGGAACGGGACTGGTACAGCTTGAGAAAATAGGCTCCGTGGTTGCTGACAAAGGGAAAATGGGTGGCGGCGATCATTTTCTCCGCCCGGATGGTCCCTCGTTCCGTACGGACGCTCCCCGGCTGCCACGCCAGCACCCGGGTATACTCATAAACAGGCAGGTCCTTTGCAATAGCGGCCAGGAATTTCAGCGGGTGGAACTGGGCCTGCCAAGGAAACTGTACCGCCCCGGCCACCGGGAAGGGCAGGGGCGGCTCCCGGATCAGAACAGCGGGCGCTCCGATCCGGGACAGGGCTTCCAGCTCCTCTTCCAGCGCCTGATGGTTGGTCAGGGAGTAGACAAAGCTGTCCCGCTCCTCAAAATCGCAGCCGGTTTCCCGGCACAGTGCCCGATACCGCTCCAGGGCCGCCTCCTGAGCCTGCCGGTAGAGCCTGGCGGCTTCCGGGCCGAATTCCCGGAGCAGCCGCCGGTAAATCAGTCCGTGCTGGGCGGTAATCTTCCCGGTGGTGCCTCCGGTGGTTCCGCCGCAGATGCGTCCCGCTTCCACCAGGGCGCAGTCTGCTCCGGCCTGCTTCAGCATCCAGGCGCAGAGCAGGCCCGTGATCCCGCCGCCGATCACCAGCACATCTGTTTTCAGATCGCCCTCCAGCCTCTTGAAGCGAGGAAGACGAGCCGTCCTGGTCCATATCGAATCGATCACCGCGCATACCCCCCTCCATTTGGTGTAGTATGCGCGGTTTTTCTGCAATTATCGGTCAATATGCCAGATAGAGATTCATCCGCACCCGTCCGGGCTCCACCACCACGCTGGACTCGTCCAGCATCTGACCCACCAGGGCGATCTCACCCTGTTCGGTATACTGATCCTCTCCGGTCAGCTCGCCGTAGGTCTCCACCAGCGCCGGGTCCCGGACAAGGGGCTGGAGGAGCTTCGCCATGCGCTCCATAACCTGCTGGTGTTCGGGATGAAAATCTCCCTCCAGCCGCAGGCGCAGCCCAGCCTCCTCCCGGCTGAGATGCAGATCGATCTCCTGCCCTCCCGCCATCAGCAGGGCGTGGCTCAGCTCGGAGATTACCCGGTTCATCCGGCGGCGGGCCCGGTACATGCGTTTTTTCATTGCGGTCAATCCTCCTCAGGCTCCGGCGAGATGGACTTGATGATGGGAATGAGCAGAATGCACACCAGTCCCGCCGCGAAGCCGTTGTTGTATAGGTTCATCCCCCCGTGGAGGATGCTGGTATTCTGTACGATGGTCATGTGGATAAATCCGGCGGCCAGTCCCCAGCCCCAGCCGAACTGCCCCGCCACCGGGGCCAGGCACGTACACAGCAGGGTGGCCAGCAGCACGCCGGGAGAGGTGACGGGCACCGCCACCAGCAGCAGCGCCGTGGTCACCAGAGCGGCGGCGAAGGAGCGCCGCACCCCCATTCCCCGCCGCAGCTTCTGCACCGTGGGCTCCACCATGGCGCTCAGCGCCAGGGCCAGCAGGAAGGGGAGCAGGGGCGAGAGCAGACACTTGAAAAACACCACTGCGCCCCCCAGCCAGAGCAAGGCGGTGATTGTCCTCTGTAAAAAGACACTTAGCTGCGACATATAGACAAACTGCACCTCTTTTCCCCGCATACCGGCGGAAAGTTTGTGGAAAATTGCAAGACTTTGTGGGTTGTATCCCGGTGCCAAATGTGATACAATAACGCCAATTAAGGACATATGGCCGTAGGAGGAAAACAACATGAGTGCAAAGACAAAATACTACATTGTGGCCGCCGAAGCGCTGCCGGAAATTTTCATCAAGGTAGCAGAGGCCAAGCGGATGATGCAGACCGGCGAGGCCTCCACCGCGGGGGAGGCGGTCCGGCTGGCGGGGATCAGCCGCAGCGCCTTTTACAAGTATAAGGATGCGGTCCAGCCCTTCAACGACATGAAGGCGGGTCACATCATCACCTTTTACGCCATGCTCAAGGACAACCCCGGCGTACTCAATAACGTCCTGTCTATCTTTGCCGGGAGCGGCGCGAATATACTGACCATCAACCAGTCCATCCCCACCAACGGCTGCGCGGCGGTGACCGTCTCGGCGGAGACCAGCGAGATGGAGCTGAGCCTGGAGGAGCTGATGGCCCAGGTGTCCTCGGCGGAGGGCGTGGTAAAGTTTGAGATTCTGGCGGGCTGAGCCCTCCAGGACAGGTACATACAGAGAAGGAGAGAGAACAATGGCGAATGTTGCGATTATGGGGTTCGGCACCGTGGGCAGCGGCGTGGCGGAGGTGCTGCGCATGAACGGGGAATCCATTGCCCGGAAGCTGGGAGAGCCCCTCCGGCTTCAATATATTCTGGATGTGCGGGACTTATCCGCCACGGAGTACGCCGGTGTGGCGGTAAAAGACTTCTCTGTGCTGGAGAGCGACCCCGACCTGGACGTGGTGGTGGAGTCCATCGGCGGGGCCAAGGTGGCCCTGGACTTCACCCGCCGGGCCCTGCTGGCGGGCAAGCACGTGGTCACCTCCAACAAGGAGCTGGTGGCCGCCCACGGGAAGGAGCTGCTGGCCATCGCCCGGGAGAAGAACGTCAACTACCTCTTCGAGGCCAGCGTGGGCGGGGGCATCCCCGTGCTGCGGCCCCTGTTCCAGTGCCTGGCGGGCAACCAGATCGAGGAGGTGGTGGGCATCCTCAACGGCACCACCAACTACATTCTCACCCGCATGGTCAAGGGGGGCGTCCCTTTTGGAGAGGCCCTGCAGGAGGCCCAGGCCAAGGGCTACGCCGAGCAGAACCCCGCCGCCGACGTGGAGGGCCTGGACGCGGGACGGAAGATCTGCATCCTCTCCGACCTGGCCTGGGGGAAGGAGGTCCTGCCGGAGCGTATCCACACCCAGGGCATCAGCGGACTGGATCTTCAGGATGTGGCTATCGCCGACAGGGCCGGATACCGGGTGAAGCTTCTGGGCCGGGCCCTGCGTCTGGCGGACGGCAGGCAGGCCGCCTATGTGGCCCCCCATCTGATTCCGGAGGTCAACCCCATCGCCAACGTGGAGGACGTGTTCAACGCCGTCATGGTCCGG
>OFGZ01001726.1_pt1 | contig 10792 bp, 11 predicted proteins | sample 1521871 | NCBI WGS metagenome assembly OFGZ01 (sample SAMEA3504091, study PRJEB24116) | mouse gut metagenome | biome: mouse gut; feature: mouse-associated habitat; material: faeces | place: Denmark | collected 2011
CCACTCCTACTTTACTTTTGTTCTTAAAAATGATAAAATAAAAGTAATATAGGTAAAAAAGTGTTTTTATAATAAAAATAATGTTATTTATAAAAGTTAATAATACTTTGTATTGGTTTTAAAATCTTATAAGGAATAATATGAAAATTCAAGAATTGTCTAAAAATTTAAAAATAGCTGTAAAGCCGTTTTATATGATAACAGGCGACGATTTCTATTTTAAGAAAATGGCTACCGACCAATTAAAAAAATTGGTTGACGAGAGTAGTTTTGATTTTAATATTACTTACTTTAATCCTCAAATGTCGGCAGAATCGTTGTATATTAATTTGCAAACACCTCCGCTTATGAGCGATTATAGGATTGTAATGTTTATCTGTGACGGCAAAAAAATAGATAAGGATAGGGCAAAGCAATTAGAAGAAAAAATAAAAGAATGGTTAAAAAATCCTTGCCCGGGTGTTGTATTAGTGGCGGTAAACGATGAGGATAGCCTTAAATTTTTGACGAAAATTGCTGAAGTAGTGGATTGCTCTAAACAAAACACTATCGAACTAATGTCTCCGGTTACCAAATATATCAATGAAAACGGCTATTCTTCCAATGATACAGCGGTTAAAGAATTGATAACAAAATGCAACAATGATATGATGATAATCACAAATGAACTTGTCAAATTGTTTGCATTATCCGAAAATAAGATAATAGATTACGATATGGTTTGCAAAATTGTTGTCAATAATATAGAGCAAAGTGTATTTAAGCTAACGGATAGCATAGCACAGGGGAATATTGGCGACGCTTACTTTATTACGGATAATTTGCTTGCAACAGGCGAACAACCGTTAAAGATATTGGCGGCAATTACAAGTCAGTACAGGCGTATGTTTATAAGCAAAGTTTCGGTAGATAGTGACAATGTGATTGCCGAGCAACTTGGGGTAAAGCCTTATGCGATTTCCATAGCAAAAAGGACGGCAAAAAATTATAAGCCTATGCAATTAAAGCGATTGGTAGATAAAATGCAACTTATCGAGTTTCAAGCAAAAAACGGCGAAATAGGTATGTTGGAAGGATTAAATTTAGCGCTTATGTATGCGGTAAATAGGAGGTAAAATGAATTTTTTACGTATAGAAAACAATAAAAAAAGTACAGTGCTTACAACTTTGAGTGTGCTGTTGCCTTTTACATTTGTTTATAAATTATGGTTTGAGGCAGAACTAATTTTTAATACTGTAGCTTTAGGTTTAGGTAGCTATATGGGTAGGGTACTATCCTATTGCGTAAATGGTGCGATAGGTTATCTATTGGCATTTGCTGCAATCGGATGGTCGTATAATATTTTTGCCCGTTCAAAATATTCTCCTTGTGACGAAAATTTTGTTTGCAAGATAAATAAACCTACTTACACCGCGATAGGATATTTTGTTGTATGTATAGCAAATATTTTGGGTGGAACACTTAATTTTATAGCTTATGCGGCACCTATCTCCATAGTATTTGTAACAATATTGTTGCCTAAATTGGTAACAATTATTGCAGTTTGTACTTTTGTAGCTTTATTGTGTTTAGCTTGCAAAAAGGAAGAGCGTAGGCAGTTGCTTACAGCCATGGCAATCCCTTGTATAATATTGCTTTTATTGTTGAGGTAGGATATGAAAAAAAGATTGATTTTGATTTTAAGTGCGATTTTCAGCGTGTTTATATTGCTTTTTGCTTTAACAGGCTGCAGTAATAATGTGGGAAATACTGATGTAAGCAAAGCAAATTTTGTGGCAGGGACGACACCTTACGAGACTTTAGAAGAGTTTGTTTTGACTTATCCCGACAGGACCTCGACACAGTCTTACGGCTTGGATAAAGCAAAGGAAGCTGCGCAATGGATAGCAGGAAAATTTGCCGAGTTCGGATACGAAACTAGTTATAATATCAACAGCGAAAACGAGGGATTGGATATTTTCACATATCAAAACAATGTTACCAATAAATCGGAAACAGCTTACAACGTTGTGTTTAAAAAGGAAAGTTCATCTAATAAAAAAGTTGTAATCGGTGCACATTACGACAATATATATGATATATCCTATAACGGAGTTAAGTTTTATACTGACGGAACATATAACAACGGAGTAGGCATTGCAACACTTATTGAAACAGCACGTGTTTTAAAAGATAAAGATTTGCCTTTTGATTTGGAGTTTGTGGCGTTCGGGGCAGAAGAGTTCGGTTGGCTTGGCAGTGATAGATACCTTAATAACCAAACGGATAAAGAAAATATCATTTTAATGATTAATTTTGATAGAAACGCAATCGGCGATTATGTTTATATGTACTCAAGCGAAGCAAAGACTGAACATAACAAGTTTTTTTACGATGTTGTAAATGAAAATAATTTGTGCATTGCAGAGCTACCATCGTATAGAAGTCCGTCGTTAAACGGCGTGCCAAGTAATAGCTATGTTTCCAACGAATTAAATTGGTCGGATAGCGATAAGTTTTTGGCGGAAGGGATAAATATTATTAATTTTTCGTCAATGAATTTTTTGCCGTCAGGCGTAGTTGAGAGTGAGGGAAAACAAAATATAGCTTATACGCGTGACGATAATCTTACTTATGTTGAAAGTAGATTGGGTGGCAGAGATAGTGCAAAAGCAATTATTGATAAACAAATAAACAGTGCTATAAGCAGTATTGTTTATGCCTTTGAAAAGGAAAATTTTGTCGATGTCATGTCCGCATCTAAAGCAAATAATGGTATGGACACATTTGCAAACAGTACTATTATATTGCTTATAACTTATGGAATAATCGCACTTTTGATTATTATATTATTAGTATTATATTTTACTTTGGGTGTAAAAACAAAATCTCATGATGTTTATATCAATACACCGTATGGAAGAATAAACAAAACTACGGGTAAGCTTGAAAATGCAATGCCACAAGATAAAAGCGTCGGTGGCAATATAGGCAGTGTGTTTGGAGAAGATTTTGACCCTAAGAATAAGGAAAACATTGACGGTGAGATTGGAAAAAATAAAGATAAAACAAATGATATATTCGGAGACTTTTAATAGCAAATTGCTTTATTAATATGTAAAAAAACAAACGAAAATCGGGGGTAAATATAAATGAATGAATACGAATTGAAATACTTTGAGTGCTTGTCCGAAAAGTTTAAAAACAAAAAACAAGTACTTGCGGAAATTATAAATTTAAAAGCGATTATGAATTTGCCTAAAGGAACGGAACATTTTGTAAGCGATATTCACGGTGAGTACGAAATGTTTTTGCATATTTTAAAAACTGCATCGGGCGTGATTAAAAGGAAAATCGATGAAGAACTTTCCGCCGATTTGTCCGAGACTGAAAGGGCACAACTTGCATGTTTGATATATTATCCCGATGAAAAACTTGCTATTACCCAAAAAACGGATGATTGGTATAGGATAATGCTTTACCGTTTGATAAGGGTAGCTAAGTGTGTCAGTGCAAAATATACCCGCAGTAAGGTGCGAAAAATGTTGCCAAAAAACTTTGCTTACATTATCGACGAGTTGCTTAACTGCGACAGTCAAAGCATTAATAAGGAAAATTATTACAAGGGAATTATAGAAAATATAATCACTTTTGATTTGGCAGAAGACTTTTTAAAGGCACTTTGCAGTTTGATTCAAAGTTTGGCGATTGACCATTTGCATATTGTCGGAGATATTTTTGATAGAGGTCCGAGGGCGGATATAATACTTGACTATTTAAAAGGGGTACGTTCGCTTGATATCCAATGGGGTAATCACGATATATTGTGGATAGGTGCTGGACTTGGCGACAGCGGTTGCATATTATCCGTGCTTTGCGATTGCTTTAAGTATAATAATCTTGATTTGTTGGAAGACGGTTATTCAATCAATTTACTGCCTATATATAATTTGGCGGAAAAATATTACAAACACAGTGATTTAAGCAATTACAGAACTAAATACAACAGCGAAAAGATTGCAAGACTTTTAAAGGCTGTCAGCATTATGCGGTTTAAAGTAGAGGATAGTTACAAGAAGAAGTATCCGTCATTTAACATGAGTAATTTGACTGTGCTTGACAAAATTGATTTTGAAAATAAAAGTTGGAATGGTTATCAAATGAAAGAATGTGACTTTCCAACAGTAGATAAACAAAATCCTTGCAAATTGAACGAAGACGAGGAACAAGTGCTTGCAAAATTGATACATAGTTTTATAACTTCTTCCAAATTAAAATCGCATATAAAATTTTTGCTTGATAAAGGCTCGTTGTACCTTTGCTACAATAACAATCTTATGTTTCACGGTTGCATTCCGCTTGATGAAAAAGGGGAGTTTTTGGCAGAAGAGTTTGAAGGACAATACTATAAAGGTAAAGCTTATATGGACTATTGCGACAAAATGGTAAGGCGAGCATATCTTACACGCAATAAAGATGACATTGCTTTTATTTGGCAGTTGTGGTGCGGTAATAAATCGCCTGTGTTCGGAAAAGACAAGATGGCGACATTTGAAAGAATATACATAGAAGACAAGAAAATGCATGAAGAGGCCAAGCAAAATTATTTTAATTTGCAAAACAATCCGGATGTTTGCGATAAGATTTTTGAGGAGTTCGGGTTGGATAAGGAAACCGCACATATCATAAACGGACATATCCCCGTAAAACAAACTAAAGGGGAAAGCCCTATAAAAGCAAATGGAAAAATGATTGTCATTGACGGCGGTATGAGTAAACCATATCAAAAGGTTACGGGTATTGCGGGATATACGCTTACTTATCACTCATACGGTATGGGGCTTGCTGCTCACGAGCCGTTTTTGGGTAAGGACGAAATAGTGCTAAATGACCGAGAAATGCTGACCGTAAAATATGTTGTATCGAGATATAAAGATAGGATAACCGTAGGTCAAACGGATATCGGAGAAAGGCTAAAGGAGCAAATTGCAGATTTGACTACACTTGCATATCTTTATCAAGAGGGGATAATAAAAGAACGCGGTTGATTGTTTTATTGGAGAATAGTAAAATAGTAGCGATTTTTGACGGTTTTTTCTAAACGATAGAGATATTTTGCGAATAAAACTTGTAAAATCATTTTTAATAATAGCAGAACATATTATCAACAAATCAAAAAATACTTTGTAAACAAGCGGTAATTTTTTATAATTTTATTGTGTTAGTCTTTACAATATAAAAATAATGTGTTAAAATAAATATGTATACATATACGTCATATATGTATAAAATAATTATTGCGAGATAAGTTTATGGATATTTTGGAGCTTGCAAAAAATATTGATAATGTCAAAAGCAACATTGCAAAAGTATGTTTGGATTGTAACAGGCAAAATGATGTGATTTTGGTCGGAGCAAGCAAAACTATGTCCCAAGATGTAATCGATGCTGTCAATAATAACAATTTGCTAAACGTTTTGGGCGAAAACAGAGTGCAGGAACTGATTCAAAAATACCGTGACGGACAAAACTTCGAATGGCATTTTATTGGTAAATTGCAGTCTAACAAAGTAAAGTACATTATTGATAAAGTCAAACTAATACATTCGGTCGACAGCGTTAGTCTTGCAAAGGAAATTGACAAGCAAGCAAAAAAACACAATTTGGTTATGCCTGTGCTTTTGCAGATTAATATGGGAAAGGAAGAGAGCAAAAGCGGCTTTTTTATAGAAGAAATCGAAAATAGCATTTCGGAAATATCTAAGTTTGAAAATATTGCAATCAAAGGACTTATGGCAGTTATGCCTATTTGCGAAGAAAGCAAAACTATAGAACTTTATAAAATGTTGAAGATAAAATTTTTAGAGTGTAAGGAAAAATATAATTTTGAGTATTTAAGTGCAGGAATGACAAATGATTATTTGCTGGCAATAGAATATGCAGGTGCAAATATCGTCAGGGTAGGAACTGCGATATTCGGAAAAAGGAGCTACGATGAGAAGATTTAGAGATAGGGAAAATTACGATAATTTCGAACGCGATAATTTTGACGTTGGCGGTTACGACAGAAACAGCGGTAGCCGTGACAACGGAGACAATAATTTCGACCGCATGTATGACTCCAGAGAATATTCAAGGAGTGATGACCGCCGTTTTGACGATAGGACAAATGCTTATGGCAGAGGGCAAAACTATCCGCAAGACGGATATAGATATGGGGAGCAGCCAAGGGGATACGCTGAGCAACCGCGACGTGACTATCGAGAGGAAAGGTTTGCAAGATTTGAGGATAGACCTGTAAGCGATAGCGGATATGAAAAATATCCTCGTACTATGCAAGAAAATGCAAGACCTAATATGATATCCGATAGTGAGAATAAAGTTGTGTTTTGTTCGCCGCAGTCTTACGAAGATATTCAAAAGCTGATTGACAGTTTGAAAAAAAAGCAGTCTTTAATAGTAGATGTTTCGGATTTGGATGCTAAAAATACACAAAGATATTTAGACTTTTTGAGCGGTGCAATTTATGCGCTTAACGGGTCTTACCAAAAGATAGATAATAAAAAGTTTTATTTTGCACCACAAGGGGTTTCTATTACTATCCCTTATGACTTAAGGCAGAAAAAGGAGTAAAAAATGATAGCGATATTGTTGGAAGTCGGATTGTTCGCATTGTTATTATTTATAGATTTGTTTTCAAAAGGTATGATAATGCCGTTTTTGGATACTGTAGGCGGGCACTATACCTTGATTGACGGCGTGCTTGGCTTGGAATGGGCAATCAATGACGGTGCTTCATTCAATTTTTTGAGCGGACATCAAGGTTTGTTGATGGCGATTTCTATTATAGTAATTATCGTGTTGTTTGTTGGGTTAGTTTTGACTGACGAAAAACCAAGATTGCTAAGATACGGTGTTGTTACTATCATTGCGGGTGCAATGGGCAATTTGATTGACAGGATTGCTTTTGATTATGTACGCGACTTTATCGATTATACTTTTTTCCAGACTTGGTTTAATGTTCCGTTTGCGGTAGGTAATATTGCGGACATTTTCTGTTTGGTAGGTGTATTGATGATATTGATATATCTTTTGTTCGAATATAGAGAAGGCGATATTTCTTGGAGACATAAAAGGCTTTTATTATGGCGGAAGAAATAGTATTGGACAGCACTTTATCGGATTTTGAAAGCGAGCTTATTGCGGATAAAAGTGTATGTGGTCAAAGACTTGATATGTTTGTGCTTGAGGGGACAGATAATCTTACTCGTTCACGGATAAAAACTTTAATCGAGTCGGGCGAAATTAAGGTAAACGGCGATATTAAAAAAAGCGGATATTCGTTGCGTGCGGGGGATGTTGTCAGCATTGCTATAAAACCGCCTGTCGAAATGTCTATCGAGCCGTATGATTATCCGTTGGATATAGTTTATCAAGACAATGATTTGGCTGTTATAAACAAGCCGAGAGGTATGGTAACTCATCCTGCTCCCGGTAGTCCTAAGGATACGCTTGTAAATGCATTGTTAAGCAATTTAGACAATTTGAGCGATATAAACGGTGTAATAAGACCGGGTATTGTCCATAGATTGGATAAGGATACAAGCGGACTTATTATGGTCGCAAAAACCAATAAAGCACACTTGTCTTTATCTACACAAATTGCAACAAAGGAATGTCATAGAAATTATATTGCGTTGGTTGATGGTGTAATCAAATCGGACGAGGGCGTAATCATCGCAAATATAGACAGAAACAAAAAAGACCGTAAACTTATGACTGTGAGTCGTGACGGCGGAAGATATGCGGAAACACATTATACAGTGCTTGAGAGATATCAAAAATACTGTTTGGCGGAGTTTGAGTTAAAGACAGGAAGAACGCATCAAATAAGGGTGCACTGCAAACATATCGGACACCCTATTGTTGGGGATAGTGTGTATGGCGGAAGTACAAAGCTCTTTGATAACGGGCAGCTACTCCATGCATATAAAATTTCGTTCAATCATCCTGTAAGTGGTAAGTTTATGGAGTTTACTTCGGATTTGCCTGATTATTTTAAAGATGTAATTGAAAAATGCAAAAAAATGATTTAGTTTTTAGTAGATTGTAAAAAATAAATTGTTATTATCAAATAAAACTTACTGTTAATAATGTCGTAGGAGACTGCAATGGGTATTAAAGCAAAATTAATGGATAGCGGTGCAATGGATAGAGCATTAACCCGCTTATCGCATGAAATTGTAGAAAAAAACGGCGGTACCGAAAATGTCGTTTTGATTGGTATAAAAACCAGAGGTGTACCTTTGGCGGTTCGTGTTGCGGACAAAATAAAGAGAGCTTATGACGTTACAATCCCCGTAGGTGTGCTTGATACTTCGCTATACCGTGACGATAGAGAAAATACATTTGACAAAAAACAGGATGATACTAACATTCCTTTTGAAGTAGCACTAAAAAATGTAGTGCTTGTGGACGATGTTTTATACACAGGCAGAACTGTACGGGCTGCTATTGAAGCAATAATCAAGCTTGGCAGACCAAGCATTATCGAGCTTGCCGTTATGGTTGATAGGGGGCATAGAGAACTTCCTATTCGTCCTGATTTTATCGGAAAAAATGTTCCGACAAGCAAAATTGAAAATATTCAAGTTAATTTGACTGAAATAGATGGCGAAGATAGCGTTTTATTGCTTGATAATTAAATATTAATGTAATATATAATAAAAAATAATCAATGCCATTGATTATTTTTTATTTTTAATAGAAGGGAGAGTTTTATAAAATTAAAAAAATTATTAATCGGTTTGGTCGTAGTTATTATGTCGATAAGTTGTGTTATTTTGGCGGGATGCCAAGGTAAAATACGCAGTAGATATGAAACAGTTTCAACTAAATACAAAAATGGTGTGACGGATTTTGAACACGGATGGTCTAATTATAACAACGGCTATGATAAAGACGGCGAAATTGTGGACAAACTACTTGAGTGTCGTCCTAATGAAAGACAATTATTACATACTGACAATGAATATTATTACTTTGTGCACTTTGGTATGAATACAATGACTGATAAGGAATGGGGCGATGGCACCGAAACCGTGGATATGTTCAACCCCGAAAATGTGGATACCGACCAATGGTGTAAGGTGTTTAAAGATAGTGGCAGCAAAGGAGTGATTTTACTGTTAAACATCATGATGGTTTTGCTTTGTGGGATACCAAAACAACTGACTTTAACGTTATGAATAGCGGGTATAAACGCGATATTATGCGAATGGTGGCAGAGTCATGCAAAAAGTACAATTTGAAATTTGGCGTTTACTTATCGCCTTGGGATATACACGAGCCTACTTATGGTAAAGCAGGAGGAATAAACGATATAGGCAGTTATAACTACGTTTTTTATAATCAAGTTAAAGAAGTTTTGGGTATTGTTAAAAATGTAGGAGTGGAATTGTTTGAGTTTTGGTTTGACGGGGCAAGAGCAGACGATGCGGAAGTTGACGAGGGCTTTGAATATGCTTGGAGTGACATATTCAAATTGATAAATGAGGAATTTCCTAAATGCGTAATAGGTAATTGCGGAGACGATGTAAGATGGGTAGGCAATGAGGCAGGTTATGTTAGAGACTCCGAATGGTCTGTAATTTTGACAAGCATACCCGAAGATAAGCAACAGTCGAGTGAAGACGATGCAAAAAGATTAGGTTTGCACTATGAGTCTACCGACAGGGGTAGCCGTGATATTATAAACGCCGCTGACAAAATAAGCAAAGATTGGCAGGTAAAATATTATCCTGCCGAATCGGATGTTCGTATTCGTTCGAAATGGTTTTGGCATAAAAACGATAAAGTTAAAACGGCAAACCAACTAGCAGATTTGTATTTTACAAATATAGGTATGAATTCGCACTTTTTATTAAATGTCGCACCTAACAATAAAGGAGTAATTGAAAGTAAAGATATCAAGTCTTTAATGGGGATGAAAGAAATCGTGGATAAAACAATGGCAAAACAGCTTATGCCGTTAAATGTTTTTACAAGCGGCTACAATGGCGACGGCATTGTATTGGTTGATAACTCAAATGCACCTTGTGCTGTTTTGAGTGATGGTAATTATGGTACGACTGCTTACACTAGTTACAAATTGCCTGATAACGGATATATGATGGACTTTGTTTTTGACGGCAACCAATCAATAGGAAGAGTGGATATAAGGGAAGATTTGACTTATTCGCAAAGGATAGAGGCGTTTGAAGTTTGGGCAGTAGTTGGCGGAAAATGGAAGTTGGTTGCAGATAATACTATAGTAGGTAATCGCAAAATCTTTATATTCAAAAAAATTACTTGCTCCAAGATTAACATCCGTTGTCCATCTAGGACACCAGAGAATTTTATATCTCGGATCATCCTCCATCCAAAAATGACCTTTTATCCCCTTGCTCTTTCTAATATTGTCTAATGCCGGATAACCTAAATAATATGCATTTTTTTGTTTTTTCGCTTTTATTCTTGTTTTATTATTTTTTCGTCATATATATCTTTAAAAATTTTATCTTAAATCATATAACTTTACTTATAATATTACCATAATAATCTCTTTTCATTCCAAAATATCTAAAACTTATAAAAATATCTTCTTTTAAAATAATAGTGATGTACTTTCCCACTTATAGAAGTAGGAGTATTCTTGCTATTTTAAGGATAAAAAAATAAAACATACACTTTGACCAAATAGTTCGCTCCGAAAATACCTATTCCAACGAAGCCGCGCTCTCGCTCCGTTCCAGACGTAGCGGACACTAAATT
>OFGZ01001735.1_pt1 | contig 10726 bp, 10 predicted proteins | sample 1521871 | NCBI WGS metagenome assembly OFGZ01 (sample SAMEA3504091, study PRJEB24116) | mouse gut metagenome | biome: mouse gut; feature: mouse-associated habitat; material: faeces | place: Denmark | collected 2011
CCGTCAGCTACTCCCCGGAGCGGATCGCTTGATATGGTTTTGGACAATAAAAATGCGGAGTGCCCTTCGTGGGAAACTCAAATCCCATAAGGCCACTCCGCATGGTCGGAGTGCGGGGACTCGAACCCCGGGCCTCCTGCTCCCAAAGCAGGCGCGCTACCAACTGCGCAACACCCCGATATGATACCTATCCAAACTTTGCCCACAAGCAGGCAGTGTGTGAAAAAACAAATACTGCATAAATCAGATACCGGCGCGGAAACAGGAACATAAATAGGAAACTATGTTTCGCAGAATGACCACCAGACATGACATACCGAATGCTTTGTCTCACCTTCGCTTGCTTGGCGGCCATCACTATTTCGCTGTTCGAAGCAAAATCCTTCTTTTCAAACAGCGTTTAACTATATCCCTTATTAACCTTGTTCTGCCCCTTTATTCAAAATTGCACATACTGATACCATATCAACATCGGGAAATTTTTCCATATAATATATTTTCTCTACCAGTGCAGTTCACATTTGCCTGTGGCATTTTTAAATTCCCAACGCAAGTAGTATATGCTTTTCCCCCCCCCTAATTCTGCCCTTCCAGTAGGAAACTGCCGATTTAATTTCAATAATTGTTGCTTGTGCCTGTCTAGTAAGAATACCTCTGCATCTCCTTTCGACAGTTGACAATCAAAGGTAAACTCGTATGTTCTGTCTCCATGGAATCTGCCCACATGTCTGACCCAACCAGTGCAGGAATCCAGTGTTACCCTGTCTGCATCTTTCCCTGGTCGAAATACACACAAAATTGCCTGTATGCTTTTTGATACCGCAAGACCTTTGATATACAGAAGATACATCACAGTGCAGAATAGCAATATGAAGAAGCATATCCACCAGTCCATGGCACGTCCTTCTCTCAAATTCTGCTTTATACAGTAAATTAGCCGATCATTCACTTTTTGACAACGCAATGCGCAAAATAGATGTGGGACTTAACCATTATACTTGATTGCCTTGCATTTTGCAAGTACCCATGATAAAAAGAAAGAAAATGTGGAGGAAAAATGCCCCGCATAGACCATAGCACAGCAAGACGGTACGCAGAATTGCCCAAGAAACTAAAGCACTCTATTGCGGGCCTGCCTTTTTTACCTCCCCCGCTGCTATTTACATGTTTCCTCCATCATTTTCTTGCATTTTACCACTGGCAATGACACTCCCCGCCCTTGTGGGCAGGATTTCTAACTGGGCTGACCCGGCGATGGAACGCCCTTCGGTCGGCGGCGCTTCCCCATGCGGCCGCGCGCATTCCACTCAGGCGTGATAGCAGCCTCCGCCGATGAACTCGAGCATCAGGGATGTCTTGGGGATGTTATCCGCAGGAATGGGCAGGAAATAGTTTAAAAATTTCAGCAGCCTTTTGGCCTCGATGTACTCCTCGCTGTCCCGGGGAACGCCGAAGAGCAGGGGCTGCACGTAGGTTTTCAGCAGGGCCGTCTCGTAGATCAGGGCGGAGTTGAAGATCATATCCGCGCTGTCCTGGAATGGGAAAATGTTGTTCTCTTCGCCCCGCCGGACAGAGGGCCACATTTTAATGGTGGCCTGGGCGCTGTAGCCCCGGGTCCGGGCGTCCCGCTCGATCCGCCGCAGAAGACGGGCGTCGGTGGAGGGGATGCGGTTGTGGTCGTCAATATTCAGCGTGGTGAGGCAGCTGATGTAAACCCTGTACTTGCTTTCCTTGGGAAGCGCGTATGTGAACTGATCGTTAAGGCAGTGGATGCCCTCAATGACCAGGACATCCCCTTCCCCCAGGGCCAGGAAATTCCCATTGTACTCTCGGATTCCCTTTTTGAAGTTGTAGGTGGGAATCTCCACCGTCTCACCGTTCAGCAGCCGCACCATGTCCGTGTTGAACTGCTCCACATCCATGGCCCCCAGGCCCTCGAAATCGTATTGTCCGTTTTCGTCCCGGGGGGTCTTATCCCGGTTTACAAAATAGTTGTCCGTGGCGATGGCGTGGGGCCGGAGCCCGCAGGCCCGCAGCTGGGTGGACAGCCGGTGGGAGAAGGTGGTCTTGCCGGAGGAGGAGGGGCCCGCGATCATGACAAAGCGAACCTCCTTGCGTGCGGCAATACCGGCGGCGATATCGCCGATTTTCTTCTCCATCATGGCCTCGTAGGCCAGAATGAGGGGCGTCGTATTGCCCTGGGAGACGACGGCATTCAGCTCCGCCACATTGGAGACGTTCAGCGCTCCGGCGCGCATATTGGATTCGGACAGCTCCCGGAACACCTTCATCGACGGAAGGAAATCCCCTAAATGGTCAGGGTCGCCCCGGGTAGGCAGCCGCAGGACAAAGCCATCCTCAAACAGCTGCAGGCCAAAGCATTTGATATAGCCGGTATCCGGCACCATATAGCCGTAGAAGTAGTCCACAAAGCCGTCCAGAGAGTAAACGTTGACATGGGAGTCAATCCGGAAGCTGAGCAGCTGCGCTTTATGGAGCAGCCGCTCCCGCTGAAACAGCTCAATCGCATCGTCGGTGCCGATGGAGCGTTTTTCGATGGGCAGGGCCTGGGCGGACAGCTCCCGCATCCGCTCCTCCACCCGCTCCAGCAGTGCCTGATCCAGAACAAAGCCGCCTTGGGCATGGATAAAAAGGGCACGGCTGAGGGAATATTCCACACAGATACGCTCCACGTTCTCCCGGCCCACCACGTCATAAAACGCCTTGAGCATTAAGAAAACCGCGCTGCGCTCATAGGTCTGAATGCCGGGGATGTCCTGGGCGGTAATCATTTTCAGCGAGCAGTCCCGGTCCAGGGGCTTGTGGAGTTCGCAGAGCTTTCCATCCCGGTTGACCAGCAGGATATCACCGGGAAACCGCTGCTGAAAGTCCGCCGCAATGACGCGGTAGGGCACCCCCTGAGGATAGGCGTATTCCGCACCGTCTACTATGACCTTTATCATTTTCTTTTCTTCCATATGACAGCCTCCTATATGTGATTACCTGGTGACTTGAGCATCGGCGCCTTCCATGCAGCTTCCGCCCTCATGGGCGGCGGGTATATCTGCTGCCCAAACAACTCCCGATGATCTGTTGATCCTATTTTATCAGATATTGCCGGACAATGCAATTCTTTGTTGTGGAAAATACATATTTGTGTGCCTGCCTTTTGAGACGGAGCTGTAATAAATCGCCAATCAAACAGTATGTCCAATGGATTTTGTCAACGCCAAAGTGAAAATGTAAGAAAGCGCCAAAAAATTTTGCAGTTTTTCGGCAGAGGGTGGGGTAACAAAATTAAGCGTTTCCTTGCTCAAAAAAAGTGTTCATAATTTGCTGTTTTTGGCGTATAAATTCTTTTCGTTTCTTCAGCCGGTAAGATTTGCCCTTATCGAAAAAGATGCCCCTTGACAAAATTGGAGGCATCAGTTATGCTTTTTGTGATAGTCTTAGTTATGACATACACTGCAAATTGTGAACAAAAGGCGGAGAAAAATACCGAAAAGGCCAATAACAATTGGCGGAATTGTGCGCCTTTTGCTGCTTTCCCAGATAAAATCTCATCAATCTTCCGGAGGAAAACGACGATGTCCAGAATGTGCGGCACAACTGAGAGCGGGAGGACCGATCCTGCCGGACGGCGGGCGCGGCGCCTGACGGAGACCGCTGTGATGACGGCCCTTCTCATTGTGCTGCAAGCTGTGACGAAGCCCGCCGGGCAGTATATTACCGGCACCTGCGTCAATGCGGTGCTGGCCGTCTCCGTGCTGGCGGCGGGACTGCGGAGCGGGATCGCGGTGGCCCTGCTGTCTCCCCTCTTTGCGTTCCTGCTGGGCATCGGGCCGCAGCTGCCGCCCATTGTGCCCTCCATTGCGGTGGGAAATCTGGTGTTCGTGCTGCTGCTGGGCCTGCTGGCGGGAGGCGGGGAGCCGCCCCTGTGGAAGCGGACTGCGGCATGGCTATTGGCGGCAGCGGCGAAGTTCGGAGTGCTGTATCTGCTGGTTGTGAAGCTGTTGTGCGTGGTGCTGCCTTTGCAGGAGCCGCAGGCCGCGGCTTTTTCCACCATGTTCTCCTATCCGCAGCTGATAACCGCCCTGGCAGGCGGAGCCGCCGGTTTGTTTCTGTCGCCTCTGCTCCGAAGGGCGTCAAGGAGGTCACCGGCCCGTGATTGAGGAACCTTTTTGCTGGAATTGCCTTGCCTGCCGGACGGACGGTCAGAGCGCAGAGGGATCGGGGTGGGCAGGTATGATGATAGAAGCGGTGATTTCCGATACCATCATGCAGGCGGCGGAAATTCACTCTGAGAGCTGGAAAGAATCCCATAAAGCCATCTGCTCTCCCGCGTTTCTGGAGCGCCACACTCCGGAGTATCAGAGGGTTCATCTTGAAGATCAGGTGGCGAAGGGCGCACGGCTCTATATGCTGAGCGTGGAAAAGCCGGTTGGCATTGTTTCTGTCCATGGCAGCCTGATTGAAAACCTGTATATTCTGCCCGGTGAACAGAACAAGGGCTATGGAACGCAGCTGCTGGCTTTTGCGGTCCAGCGCTGTGTGGGGACGCCAGTCTGCTGGGTCCTTAATACAAACGATGGAGCGCGAAGGTTTTACGAGAGCAATGGATTTCAATGGACCGGCAATCGCGTGGACCGCACGGAGACACTGTATGAGCTGGAGTATCGCTTGTGCCGGATATAAATTCCATCCGGCCGATCGGACAAACGCCGGGAAGGGCGCGCTATGAGAGAATTTTCCATCGGAAAAAATGATGCGGGACAGCGGCTGGACCGCTTTTTGTCGAAGAATATGCCGCTGCTGCCCGGGCCCCTGCTGCAAAAATATATCCGCATCAAGCGGATCAAGTGCAACGGAGCCCGCTGTCAGCGTGACCAGCGCCTGGTGGCGGGGGACGTACTCCAGGTATACGTCAACGACGAGTTTTTTGAGCAGCCCCGGGAGGACAACCTGTTCCTCACCCTTTTCCAGCCCCATCTGGATATTCTGTATGAGGACGAGAATATCCTCCTGGCGGACAAGCGTCCCGGACTGGTGGTCCACGCGGATGAGACGGAGAAAGTAAACACCCTCATCAACCACATCCAGGCCTATCTCTACCAGAAGCGGGAGTGGAACCCCAAATGGGAGAACGCTTTCGCCCCGGCCCTGTGCAACCGCATCGACCGCAACACCGGCGGCATCGTGATTGCGGCGAAGAACGCCGAAGCCCTGCGGGTACTGACGGCAAAGATCCGGGATCGGGAGATTACCAAAAAATACCTCTGCGTGACTTTGGGAACCATGAAGCCGCCGGAGGGGAAGCTGGAGTGCTTCCTGTTGAAGGACGAGGGAAAAAAGCGGGTTGCCGTCTACCACCGCCCCATTCCGGGGGGGAAGTCCGCCGTCACCCTCTACCGCACCGTCCGAAACAAGGGGGCGTTGAGTCTTGTGGAGGCGGAGCTTTTGACGGGCCGGACCCATCAGATCCGGGCGTCCTTCGCGGACGCGGGGCACCCTCTGTTGGGAGACGGGAAGTATGGAAAAGGGGATGTCAACCGGCAGTACGGCGAGACCCGGCAGGCGCTGTACAGCTACTATCTGCGGTTTGACTTTCAGACGGACGCCGGTCTGCTGGAGTATCTGCGGGGCCGGGAGTTCCGGGTGGAGCGGGTGCCCTTTGCGGAGAAATATTTTGGAGAGAAATAGGCAGACCCCCTCCCGCAAACCGGGAGGGGGCCTTTCTGTGCATTAACGTGTTTTTCACTCCCTGGGCTCCCTCTTTGGGGGAGCTGTCAGCCGCAGGCTGACTGAGGGAGTTTAACCAAAATACTCCTGCATCAACGCCTTTTTCAGCACTTCCAGTTTGGCAAGGCTTTGCTGGATGGTCAATCTTGATTTATCGATTTGTTCAACAAAATTCCCATACTGGTTTTGCAATTTTAGCGGCGGCAATGGAAACTTAAAATTTTTTGCATCAGCAATATTAACATGTGGAACGGTCGATCCCGCATTGCTTTTGTCTGCTTGCTGCTTTACCGGGTCAGAACGCAATACTTGATGCAAATAAATTGATGTGCATTTATTACGATCTGGCCGGAATAGCATTGTTCGCTGGCCTAGACAAAAATTGCTTCCGGCGGGAAGTATAACACAATCTCCGTATGTACCTTCACGGGCGTATACTATATCGCCGGCAATAGGGACCAGGCGCTTCGTTCGCTCTAAATATTCGGAATAGTCCACATACTTCATTGACCCCCAATCGATACGTCCGTTTTTTATTTCAGATGTGCGAATGGAAGGATAAGCGAGTGCTATACCATCATACTTTGGCGTTGAATGAGGACAATCTACAATGTGGGAACACACAAAATTAGCGGAGACTATGGGGTAATCATCATGAAACATCTCCACGAATCGTGCCTTGACCAATTCATCCAGCTTGGCGAGCTGCCGTTTTCGAAGGGAGATTAAATCGCTTGCTCTATCCAATACACTGGAAATACGGTGCTGTATATCCAGTGCAGGCAGTGGAATGACGATAGAATTAAGCTGCTTTGCCGAGAGGTGTTTCACAGTAACAAAAGGTGTTTGATTTTCAATTCTTTTTAGTGCTTGGGGCATAAAATAGTATAAATAGTCTGCATCAATTTTGCTGCTGGGAATAAGGCGGCATACTCGCTGGTTTAATAAGGCACGGCTCCCTTGCCAGCGTGCTATGTTAAATTCTCCATCCATGCCAATTAACAGGTCGCCATTATCTACTATGTAGCCGACAAACGTCAGGGAGTTTCACTTCCATCATAACATCCCCTCCACTTCTTTACCAGGCTCCTGCGTCTGATGTAATGATATTGTCCTTCTGAAAAGGCGAAGTTTTTAATGTGCGTATCTTTCAAAAAACCGGAAGGTCATGGGCCAGACGCACCCGGCAGTCAAAACCGTCAGGAAGTACCGGACGGCGTGCGCTGCCTCGTGCCCCCCGCACAGCGCCAGCAGAGGGGCTTTCAAGAGGCTCTTCACCAATACCACCAGCACCAGCCCGCCCAGAAGCTTCACGACCTGTCCCCACCAGGGAGCGCGGGTGGGGAACTGGAGGAGCCGGCTGTCGAAGACACTGACCACCAGCATTCCCCCCACGGCTCCGGTCATAGAGTAGGAATTTTTGACCGCCTCGGCCAGATTGGCGGGATCGATGTCCGCCGGGAAGGGGAAGAACTCCATGAAGCCTGCGAAGGCCAGACTGCACCCCAGCAGCACCCCCAGGATGATGTAGATCCGGTTGGGGAACCAGAGGGTGCTTTCCATCAGGGGATACATGACGAGTACCAGCACCGCCGCCGCCACGAAGGAGACGCCCACGTCCGCCGGCGCATGTACCCCCAGGAGGATCACGATGCAGGCAACGCGCAGCCAGAGCCGCCCCGTAAACCGGGCCACGCCGCCGAAGAAGCCCACCGCCGTCTGGGTGTGCCCGCTGGGGAAGCTGTACCCCGCCGCCTCCGCCCGGGCGGATTCGACAATGGTAAAGCCGGGGTCCCGGACCCAGGGGCGGGGGACCCGGCAGATGATTTTGAGCCATTGGTTCACCAGCACGCCCACAAAACCCACGCTGAGCAGATAATAGCCTTTCCGCTTGTCCACGCACCAGAAGACCAGCAGCGCCCCCACCATGAAGAAGGTCTCTTCTCCCAGATGGGTTACCAGAGACATGAGGACGTCCAGGACCGGGTTTCGGATGGATTCGAACCAGTAGAGCAGTTCCATTTCACGCGCCTCCTTGCCGGAAATTTCCTGTTCCCATTATAATACGGAGGCGTCGGGAAAGCAAGAAGAAATGGCGGTCCTACTCCCCCTACTCCCCCTTCTCCTCCTTCTGTTTCCGGTACTGCCCGATCATCCCGTCGTACTTTCTGCCGGTGATCCGGAAGTAGATGTCGAACCCAATGGTCATGCCGATGAATGTCAGGAAGAACATCCCAAAGAACGTCACCCAGGCCCCGGCCTGTTCCATGGGGAACCACTTGCCTCTCCAGGCCATCAGGACCAGCAGGGGCAGAAACAAGGCAACGAACAGCAGGCTCCGCCGGGTATAGCGCATCTTCTTGATGATCCAGTCGGAGAAGCAGACCGCCTGGATCAGCGAAGCGCACGCGCTGGCCCAGAACAGTGTCCACAGCATACCGGTGGATACCTCCCGGGTGCCGTACACCCAGCAGAAAAACAGATAGAAAAACATGGCGGCGGTAAAGATCATGCACGCCGACGTCTTCCACTCCACGACGCCCTTCAAAAACTTCTTCATTGCAAAAAACTCCTTTCCACTTCCCGCAGCTTGTCCTTGAGTTCCCCGGCGTACTGGCGGGACACGTACACCTGCTCTCCGTTGTCCATGGTCACCAGCATCCGCCCGCCCAGCTCCGGACGGATGGACTTGATCCGCCGGAAGTTTACGATGACGGACCGCCCCGCCCGGAGAAAGTCCAGCTCCCCCAGGGCGTCCTCCAGTTCGTAGAGCCTGAGGGCGGACTCATAGACCGCTTTCTCCGTGTAGAGGAAGGTCTTCTTGTCCGCAGCGTCGATGTAGAGGATATCCTTTACATCCAGCAGATGCTGTTCTCCGTCCTTCATGCCCACCAGCTTCTTCTGGTAGACCCGGAGCATGGCCACCAGCCGCAGGATGTCCTCGTCCGCCTGGGGGCAGTTGATGACCACCTCCGTCTCCGGGAAGGACGGGTCCTGATTCAAGGTGATTTTCATGTCGATCCCTCCTTTCAAGTCCATTGTAGCAGGCGCGGAAAAAATGGCAAGGCGTTTTGCCTCAGCGGTGATTTTTAGGGCGTGACCGGGAGTTTTTTACGGATGACGCAAAGGGGGCCGTCCCGCCGGACGGACCCCTTTTGCGTATTTACGAAGCGCGCCCACGACTCGCCCCATGGGCGTCCCGGCGGCTATGGGCGGTTTCTCCGCGAAAACCGCCTCCGGTAGCACCCGTCGCAGAGGCGGCCGTGGTGGTACAGCGGCAAAGCCTTCCCGCAACAGGCGCAGGACGCTCTTCCGATCTTCGCACAGCCGCCCCCGGTGGTACAGGGGCAGAGCGCTCCCGCAGCGGTCACAGAAGCGGATGTTGCTGCGCAGGCGGTGGAGCAGAATCTCGTTGATCTCCTCGGCCACCCGCTCCCGGCTGTCGTAGAGCTTGTCCTCGTCCACCGGGCAGTCGAAGGCCTTGGCGAAGGAGAAGTACAGATCCAGCTTCCGGCAATACTGTTCCAGCTCGGGCAGGGTGGGGTCCCCCTCGGGGAGGCCGGGCTGTTCGATGCCCTCCCCCTGCTGCCAGCGGTGGAGGAAGTGGTAGAACAGCTCCCGCAGGGCGTCCTCGGTCTCGTCGAAGGGGATGTTGGCACAGCGCAGCTCCTGCTCTTTGGTGAGGAGGAATCCCTGCTCCCGGATTCTGGTGATGAGGGTGATATACCGGGTGATGTCCAGCTTCCGGTAGGGTTCCACCGTAGGCATCTGGTTCCACTGGGTGAGGACCTCCAGCAGGTCGAAGTCCGCCTGGAGGACCAGGTCGGAGAACCCCGCCACGGCGTACTCCAAGGGCGGCACCACCGCCTCCAGCCCTGCCCGGATGGCTCCAAGATTCTGGGTAGCCCCCACATAGCCCCGGTTGTACATGCCGAAGCGTCCGGCCCGTCCGGCGATCTGCTTGATCTCCTCCGGCTTCAGCTCCCGGCGCTCCACGCCGTCGAACTTCTCCGTCTCCATGAAGATGATCCGCCGGATGGGGAGGTTCAGCCCCATGCCGATGGCGTCGGTGGACACAACGTACTCCATCTCTCCCGCCAGAAATCCCTCCATCTGCTTCCGGCGGGTGGAGTAGGGGAGGGCTCCGTAGATAATGGCGGGCTCCTTCCCGTGCTGGCGCAGATCCTCCGCCACGCTGAGTACGCCAACCTTGGAGAAGGTAATCAGAGCGTCCCCTGGCTGGATGCGCTGGGGGTCCACCGTGCGGGACATGCAGACCAGGGGGGTGGTCCGCTGGTGGACTTCCAGCTCATAATCGTCGCCGCAGCTGTCGATCAGACGGATGAGCAGATCCCTGGCCTCCGGAGCGGCGCACAGATGCACCTCCGGAGCCAGCACCCCCAGGATGGCCCGGGTCCAGGCGTAGCCCCGCTGCCGGTCCGCGATCATCTGGCACTCGTCGATCACCGCCACATCCCAGTACCGTTTCAGGTCCAGCTTTTCGGCGGTGGCGGCCATGTGGGTGTCCTCCTCCCGGAAGTCCTCCTCCTCACCGGTGGAGAGGCTGCAGTTCACTCCGGCGTGGAGCATGGTTTCCTGGGCCTCCAGGGCCAGCAGCCGCAGGGGAGCAAGATAAATGCCGGTTTTTGCCTGCCTCAGCCGCTGGAATCCGGCGTAGGTCTTGCCGGTGTTGGTGCCCCCCAGGTGCAGGATAAAGCGCCGGTGCATGGCCCGGGCCTCCGGGTACTCGTCTTTGGGGTCTACTGCCAGCAGCTTAGTCAGATCCCGAGAGATACTCTCAGGAACGTAGTATGTGACGTAGCACTGGTACAGTCCCTTCTTCATCGGGTAGTCAGCCCGGGCAGCGGGGATGCTCAGGACGTCTGCAATAGGGATGGTAACATCCCGCCTCCGATATGCTGCCAACTCTGTCCCTACGAGGATGGCGAGGATTTGGAGGGATTCATTGGCCATTGCTGCCGTATCC
>OFGZ01001740.1_pt1 | contig 10684 bp, 9 predicted proteins | sample 1521871 | NCBI WGS metagenome assembly OFGZ01 (sample SAMEA3504091, study PRJEB24116) | mouse gut metagenome | biome: mouse gut; feature: mouse-associated habitat; material: faeces | place: Denmark | collected 2011
TTGGCTTGCCCATAATCCGGCTTGCGCAGAGCAATATGCAAGATGGGGGGCGGATGTGACATTTTGCGGACATAATCACGGGGGGCTTGTGAGAATTCCCGGGATCGGGAGCCTGATTTCTCCTCAGCTTACCTTGTTTCCAAAGTATGACGCAGGAAAATTCCAGATCGGCGGCCGTCAGGTGATTATCAGCAGAGGGCTGGGAACGCATACGTTCCATGTGCGTGTTTTTAACCGTGCAGAATTATTGGAAATAAAGTTTTTGCCGGAATTTTCTTGAAAAACAATCTGAAGATGGGTAGAATAGAGAGCAGCGTGGGTTTGTAGGACGCTTTATGTAGCAAGACAGAGGTGTGGTATGGAGTTAAAAGTGAAGCTGCAGGTGTTCGAAGGTCCGCTGGATCTTCTTTTGCACTTGCTGGAAAAAAATAAAGTGAGTATCTATGATATTCCGATCGTCGAAATTACCAATCAGTATATCGAATATATTAACGAGATGAAGCGCCAGGACTTGAACGTTGTCAGTGAATTTCTGGTGATGGCGGCTACTCTGCTGGACATAAAGTCCCGTATGCTGCTGCCGAAAGAGGAACAGGAAGAAGAGGAGCAAGATCCAAGGGCAGAGCTGGTGCAGAAACTTTTGGAATATAAGATGTATAAATGCATGTCTTATGAATTGAAAGATCTCCAGGTCGACGCGCAAAAGGTGATGTTTAAGATTCCAACCATTCCAGCAGAGGTACTTAAATATGAGGAACCTGTGGATTTGGAGCAGTTGTTGTCGAATGTCACCTTAAAGAAGCTAAATGCCATTTTTAAATCGATGATGCGCAAAAGAGAAGACAAGATAGATCCGATCCGCTCCAAGTTTGGCAGAATAGAGAAAGAAGAGGTGTCGTTAGAGGAGCGCATGAATTATCTGGAGCAGTATGCCTTGAGGCATAAAAAGTTTAGCTTCCGCAGGATTTTGGAGGCGCAAAGTACTAAGATGGAGGTGATTGTGACATTTTTGTCAATCCTGGAATTGATGAAAACTGGAAAGATACAGATTTTTCAGGAGCATATTTTTGACGATATTTTGATTGAATCCAAAGTTGCTGCGTGATGAGAGGAAAGACAGGATGGAGAAGATATAAAGCAAGAACAGTATGAAGCCATTATAGAAGGGATTCTGTTTGCCATGGGAGGGTCCGTAGAGCTGACAAAGCTGTCGGAAGCGCTGGAACTTGAGACAGAAGAAGTGTGTGAAATTATACATAAAATGATGAAGCAATATCAGAAAAATGACCGGGGGATTCAGCTTATCGAGATGGATGGCGCTGTCCAGATGTGTACCAAGCAAGAGTTGTATGAATATCTTATCCGGGTTGCAAAGCAGCCCAAACGTCACGTATTGACAGACGTCTTGTTGGAAACCTTGTCCATCATTGCTTATAAGCAGCCGATTACCCGGTTGGAAGTGGAAAAAATCCGGGGCGTATCCTGTGCCCACGCCGTCAATAAGCTCGTGGAATATAATCTGGTTTGTGAGCTGGGGCGCCTGGATGCGCCGGGACGGCCGCTGCTTTTTGGGACCACGGAAGAATTTCTGCGCAGCTTCGGGGTGCATTCTCTCGAGGAACTTCCGGCTTTGAATCAAGATCAGATGGAAGAATTCCGCCAGCAGGCGGAGGAGGAAATGAAGTTGCAATTAAACGTATGATATTAGCGGCTTAAGAATCATTTATAGAAACCTTTTACTCATGAATATACAGGCTTTCTCATATAATGAAGCAAAATCAATAATTGGATGAGAAAGAGCAGCATGATGGGATTTTTAAAAGCGCACAACATACAGTACGAAAAAAAGATACAGAGAGAGCAAAAGAGGATCAAGAGTGGGAAAAAAGCAGGATTCAAATTAGGCATCCTGCTTTTTGTACTGTCTATGGCTAGGGAATTTGTAACTCCAGAGGCAATTTTGATAAGGGCTTCAGAAAGCTTGGAAGAAGACTTGCAAGAGGATGCGTCTGGTCAGGAAACGGCGCCAGCACAGGCAGATGCACAGCCAGATATCGCCTTGTATGCAAAATCTGCCGTCTTGATGGACGCAGAAAGCGGGAGAGTGCTCTATGAAAAAGATGGTACGCAGCATATGCCCAATGCCAGCACGACGAAGATTATGACCTGTATTTTAGCGTTGGAGCTTGGAAATTTGGAAGACGAGGTAAAAGTCAGCAGTTATGCGGCTTCGATGCCCAAAGTGCGGCTTGGAATGAGCACCCAGGATACTTTCCGGCTCAAGGATCTTTTGTATTCGTTGATGCTGGAGTCCCATAATGATTCTGCAGTGGCTATCGCAGAGCATATCGCAGGAAACGTGGAGCAGTTTGCAGAAAAAATGAATCAAAAAGCAAAGGAACTTGGCTGCAAAGATACATATTTTATCACGCCTAACGGGCTTGACGCACAGAATGAGGCAGGAGTTCATGGGACGACGGCGGAAGATTTGGCAAAGATCATGAGTTATTGTTTGAAAAACGAAGCGTTTTTAGAAATTACCAGGACGCCCAGTTATCAGTTTGCGAATCTTGCAGGAACGAAGACATTTAGCTGTAACAATCACAATGCGTTTCTGCAAATGATGGAGGGCGCATTGTCTGGAAAAACAGGGTTTACTGGCAATGCCGGCTACTGTTACGTGGGGGCGTTGCGGCGAGACGGCAGGACTTTCGTGGTAGCGCTTTTGGCGTGCGGCTGGCCGAATAATAAGGGATATAAGTGGGCGGACACGCAGGCATTGATGTCCTATGGGCTGGAGCGTTATCAGAATGTGGATGTTTACGAATATGACAGGGAGTTTTCTCCATTAACAGTGGAAGATGCACAGCCAGAAAACGGCAGGCTGTATCAGGAGGTAAAAGTTCCCATAGAAATAGCAGAGGAAAAGCTAGTGGTGCTAAAACGCCAGGATGAGGAAATCAAGGTCATTTATGATATCCCAAACACTTTGGAAGCTCCGGTGAAAAAGGGACAGAAGATCGGAAGCGTCAGGTATTATCTCGGAGAAAAGCAGATTGCAGAACTTCCAGTTTGTGCTGGGAAATCAGCAAAAAAATTGCAGCCTTCATGGTATCGGGATTACCTTTTGAAATTGTTTTTTATGAATAAAGAATTTTATTTTCAGCAATCTGAGCAGATGTGATCATCAGTGTCAGTCGAATTACAGCTAAAAATATCAATTTGATATAACTTTCTATTGAAAAAAAATCTTAAAAGAGATACAATTATAATTGGAAGAAAATTTTGTAAAATTTTATAAAATACATGATGGAGGTTTAAGTAATGAGTAATTCTACGAACTCAGCAAGACAGAGAATCACCGGTCTTCTCGATGAAAAAAGCTTTATGGAAATCGGCGCTCTGGTAACTGCAAGAAGTACAGACTTTGATTTAAGTCAGTCTGAGACGCCATCCGACGGAGTTATCACCGGATATGGCTTAATTGACGGAAATCTGGTCTATGTGTATAGCCAGGATGCCGCCGTATTAAGCGGGACCATTGGCGAAATGCACAGCAAAAAGATCGCCGCAGTTTATGACATGGCAATGAAAATGGGCGCACCTGTTATCGGCTTGATTGATTGTGCAGGAATGCGTCTCCAGGAATCCATAGACGCCCTGCAGGGAGTTGGAGAGATTTATGCTAAGCAAGCGGCGGCAAGCGGCGTGATTCCGCAGATTTCCGCAATTTTTGGCTTTTGCGGCGGCGGTCTTGCCGTTGTCCCGGCACTGAGTGACTTTGCTTTCTTAGAGAAAGACCAGGGCAGGATGTTTGTGAATTCTCCAAACGCCATCAAAGGGAACCATATAGGGAAATGCGATACGGCAAGCGCAAAATATCAGGCAGGCAACAATGGCTGCATTGACGGCGTGGGAACCACGGAGGAGATTTTGGCAGCGATTCGTGAGCTGGTTTGCGTGATCCCCGGCAATAATGCAGAATTTGGCAGAAAAGAAGAGACTGCCGATGACCCGAACCGGATCTGTGAGAATTTGGCGGGATGCAAAGAAGATGCCAGGCTGTTGCTGACTCACATTTCCGATGGCAATTTATTTATTGAAGCTAAGAAAGACTATGCAAAGAATATGGTCACTGGCTTCATCAAGCTGAATGGCATCACGGTGGGAGCAGTTGCCAATGCGGCAGCAGTTTTTGACGAGAAAGGCGAGAAAGCAGAAAGCTATGACGCCGTGCTGACTGCAAGGGGCTGCAGCAAGGCGGCAGAATTTATTAACTTCTGCGACGCTTTCGACATACCCGTATTATCTTTGACGAATGTGGAAGGATTTTCTGCGACAGAGTGTTCCGAGAAAAATCTTGCCAAGGCGATGGCGCGCATGACGTCTGCATTTGCAGGAGCGAATGTTCCAAAAGTAAATATCATTACAGGCAATGCCTATGGAAGCGCTTATGTGATGATGAACAGCAAGTCTATCGGCGCAGACCTTGTCTATGCCTGGGAAGGCAGCAAAATCAGCATGATGGATGCGGCGCAGGCGGCAAAAATCATGTATGACGGCCAGTCCGCAGACGTGATTGCAGAGAAAACAAAAGCGTACGAAGAATTGCAGTCTTCCGTACAGACAGCGGCAAGACGCGGACAGGTTGATTTGATCATTAAACCGGAAGACACCAGGAAATATGCTGCGGCAGCATTTGAGATGCTCTACACGAAGGGAGCGGGTGAGCCGGTCAGAAAACATATGGCAAAGTAGAAAGGTGAAGTTTATGAAGAAGAAAATATTGCTGATGATCAGTATGTGCCTTATCGTACTTGGACTGGCAGCATGTGGAGAAGCGGATCCTACCACGGTGGATTATAATGGTCATACTTATGAAGAACTGAAGAATGTATGTGAGCAAACCGTTATGACCTTAAAGGACATGTCTGATGAACAGAAGCAGGTATATTATGTGATGGCAGATTTGCCGGACAATCAGAAGAGTTCTTACATTACGTCTATCGCCCCTTCTGCCACGGAGAAGGATATCGAGGAGATTATCCGGCAGGTGAATATGATCGTCCGCTGGGATGAGGCGGTAAAGGATGTCGGGAGCTTTGTGGAGCTTGGCAAGTTCTCCATTACAAAATCTGGTAAGACATTGACTTGTGAACAGGAAGTCGTGTATGAGAAGCGTCCGGTTCTTCTTAGCTATGTCTATAAGTACAACAACATGGAAGTTGAGGACATCGGCGTGGAAGCCGTACAGACTTTGGGCGAGAAAATGACAAATGCCGGCTTAAATACCCTGATGGGCATGGGAGTCGTGTTTACCGTTTTGATTTTGATCAGCCTGATCATCTATGGATTTAAGATTTTCCCATATCTTGAGAATAAGAAAAAAGCAGGCGTCGTATCAGATGCGCCAGTGCCAGCACCGGCTCCAGTACCAGTGCCAGCGCCTATTGTGCAGGCACAGGATGATTTGGAACTGGTGGCCGTGATTTCGGCTGCAATAGCGGCGTCTACCGGAACTTCTACAAGTGACTTTGTAGTTCGTTCCATCAAAAGAAGATAATAGAATATTTAGGAGGAAACGAAAATGAAAAGTTATACAATTACTGTGAATGGCAACGTTTATGATGTTACTGTAGAAGAAAGTGGGGCAGGCGGCGCAGCACCTGCGGCAGCTCCAGTAAGGGCGGCGGCTCCCATGGCAGCGCCAGCGGCAGCTCCGGCGCCAGCAGCAGGCGGCGCTGGAAGCATTAAGATCGAAGCAGGCGCGGCAGGAAAAGTATTCAGTGTTGATAAGAAGGCAGGAGATGCTGTAAAGCGTGGCGATACGATTCTGGTACTGGAAGTAATGAAGATGGAGACCCCGGTAGTAGCGCCCGAAGATGGAACCGTGGCCAGCGTTGATGTGGCAGTAGGACAGTCTGTAGAAGCAGGCGCAGTATTGGCAACCATGAACAACTAATTTTTTGGAGGTAAAATATGAGTTACGTAGGAGAAACTTTATCCAACCTCCTGCATCAGACGGCATTCTTTAACCTGACCTGGGGCAATTATGTTATGATTTTGGTTGCGTTTATTTTCCTTTTTCTCGCAATCAAAAAAGGATTTGAGCCTCTGCTGCTGGTTCCGATTGCGTTTGGCATGTTGCTGGTAAATATCTATCCGGATATCATTGCGTCACCGGAAGAAACCAGCAATGGCGTAGGTGGTTTACTTTATTATTTCTATAGCCTGGACGAGTGGTCAATCTTGCCCTCCCTGATTTTTATGGGGGTTGGAGCGATGACGGACTTTGGTCCTCTGATTGCGAATCCAATCAGCTTCCTGCTGGGAGCAGCGGCGCAGTTTGGTATTTTTGGCGCTTATTTCATGGCAATTCTTTTAGGATTTAATGATAAAGCGGCAGCGGCTGTATCTATCATCGGAGGAGCGGACGGGCCTACTTCCATTTTCCTTGCCGGGAAGCTGGGACAGACTGGACTGATGGGGCCGATCGCAGTTGCGGCATATTCCTATATGGCGCTGGTGCCGATTATCCAGCCGCCGATTATGAAGCTTTTTACTACGAAAGCGGAGCGCAGCATAAAGATGCAGAACTTAAGGCCAATCTCTAAATTAGAAAAGATTTTGTTCCCGATCGTGGTTACTGCAGTAGTGTGTATACTTTTGCCGACTACGGCGCCTTTGGTTGGCATGTTGATGCTGGGCAATTTGTTCCGCGAGTCTGGCGTCGTTCGTCAGTTATCGGAAACTGCTTCCAATGCCATGATGTATATTGTCGTTATTCTGCTTGGAACGTCCGTGGGCGCAACCACCAGTGCGGAAGCATTTCTGAATGTGACGACTTTAAAAATTGTAGCGCTTGGTCTGATTGCGTTTATGTTTGGTACGGCAGCCGGCGTATTGTTCGGCAAGATTTTGTGCAAAGTAACTGGCGGCAAGATTAACCCGCTGATCGGTTCTGCAGGAGTGTCCGCCGTGCCTATGGCGGCCCGCGTATCTCAAAAAGTAGGCGCAGAGGAAGATCCTACCAACTTCCTGCTGATGCATGCGATGGGACCGAATGTTGCAGGCGTTATCGGCACTGCGGTTGCAGCCGGAGTATTTATGGCAATCTTTGGAATTTAAGAGAAGACCGGAGTCTGTTTTTGATGATGCAGACTCCGTAGAATAGAAAGGCCGTGAAGCGGCAGAAGAGAGGATATTATGGCGAAACAGAAAAGAAAACCTGTTAAGATTACAGAAACCATACTGCGTGACGCGCATCAGTCTCTGATAGCTACGCGAATGACGACAGAGCAGATGCTGCCCATTATCGATAAGATGGATAAGGTTGGATATCACGCTGTAGAGTGCTGGGGCGGAGCTACTTTTGACGCATCTTTGCGTTTCTTAAAAGAAGATCCTTGGGATCGTCTGCGGAAGCTGAAAGCTGGATTTAAGAATACCAAGCTGCAAATGTTGTTCCGTGGACAGAATATTTTGGGCTATCGTCCTTATGCGGATGACGTAGTAGAATATTTTGTTCAGAAATCCATAGCGAACGGAATTGACATTATTCGTATTTTTGACTGCTTGAATGACCTGAGGAATCTTCAGACTGCAGTAACCGCTACCAATAAGGAGAAAGGACATGCACAGGTTGCCCTTTCCTATACGCTTGGCGATGCCTATACGTTAAAATACTGGACCAATATGGCAAAGAAGATAGAGGATATGGGTGCAAATTCCATTTGTATCAAGGATATGGCAGGTCTTTTGACGCCTTATAAGGCGGAAGAGCTGGTAACCTCCTTAAAGAGTGCGACGAAGCTTCCGATTGAGCTTCATACGCATTATACTTCCGGCGTGGCTTCTATGACTTACCTGAAAGCGGTAGAGGCAGGCTGTGACATCATTGATACGGCAATGTCTCCTTTTGCACTGGGAACAAGTCAGCCTGCTACGGAAGTTATGGTTGAAACTTTCAAGGGTACTCCCTATGACACCGGTTTTGATCAGAATCTGCTGGCTGAAATCGCGGATTACTTCCGCCCGATGCGGGAAGAAGCGCTTGACAGCGGCCTGATGAACCCGAAAGTGCTTGGCGTAAACATTAAGACGTTATTGTATCAGGTGCCGGGCGGCATGTTATCAAACATGGTGTCCCAGTTAAAAGAGCAGAATGCAGAAGATAAGTATCAGGAAGTGTTAGAGGAAATCCCGAGAGTCCGCAAAGACTTAGGGGAGCCGCCTCTTGTTACGCCTTCTTCCCAGATTGTGGGGACACAGGCGGTATTTAATGTATTAATGGGCGAGCGGTACAAAGTGGCGACCAAGGAAACGAAGGACGTACTGCTTGGCAAGTATGGACAGACCGTAAAACCATTTAATCCTGAAGTTGTAGATAAAGTTTTAGGCGAAGATAAGAAAAATGCAATCACCTGCAGATATGCCGACTTACTTGAGCCGGAATTAGATAAGATTGAAGCAGAGATGAAGCAGTGGAAACAGCAGGACGAAGATATTTTATCGTATGCGTTGTTCCCGCAAGTTGCAACAGAATTTTTCAAATACCGTGAAGCGCAGCAAAAAGGCGTTGATGCATCCGTTGCAGACACAAAAAATGGAGCGTATCCGGTATAAATAAGGAACAATCAAACAGCCACTTGTCAGGAGCAGGTTCTGACAGGTGGCTGTTGGAATCATTGGCAGTATGGGAAGGACATTAGAAGCGAATGGGGAATACAAACGATTTGAGCAGCCGGATTAATCGGAAATACGGCAGTATGAGCAAGGGACAGAAACTTCTTGCCGCTTACATTACAGATAATTTTGGCAAAGCAGCCTTTTTAACAGCGGCAAAACTTGGAGAAGTCGTGGGCGTAAGCGAATCCACCGTCGTCCGGTTTGCCGCAAATCTTGGATATAAGGGGTATCCGCAGTTTCAAAAAGCATTGGAAGATTTGGTGAACAGTAAGTTAAATTCTATGCAGAAGATGGAAGTCATGTATGGGAAAATAAGCCAGCCGCAGATTTTAGAATCTGTCCTGCGTTCCGATGCCGATAACATAAAAAACACATTGGAAAAAATGGATCAGGCGACGTTTGAACTTGCAGTGGATATTATCCTGAAGGCGAAAAAAATCTATGTAATCGGAATCCGCAGCTGCGCGCCGCTTGCCGGTTTTCTGGCATTTTACTTAAACTTTATGTTTGACCAAGTCATTTTGTTAAATACAAACAGTTCCAGCGAATTGTTTGAACAAATGGTGCGGATTGGCAGTGACGATTTAATTATCGGCATTAGTTTTCCAAGATATTCTATGCGCACCCTAAAGGCTATGGAATTTGCGAACCACAGGAAAGCCAGAGTGATTACGCTGACGGACAGCGTGCACTCTCCAATGAACCTCTATTCTTCTTGTAATCTAATTGCAAAAAGTGAGATGTCATCTATTGTAGATTCTTTAGTTGCCCCTTTAAGCGTAATTAATGCCTTAATTGTGGCGTTATGTATGAAAAAACAGACAGAAGTCGCAAAAACATTTGACGCATTAGAGAAAATCTGGGGAGAATACCAAGTATATGAAAGTGACGAAATCGATCCGGTTCATGATTCCGTCAAAATGCGCTATGCAAAAGTCGGCGCGGCAGGAGAACAGAAATGAAACAGGTAATTGTAATTGGAGGAGGGCCGGCCGGAATGTTTGCAGCGCTTGCAGCGGCAGAATCCGGACATTCGGTCACGCTATACGAAAAGAATGAAAAATTAGGGAAAAAGCTATTTATCACGGGGAAGGGCAGATGTAATCTGACAAATGCGTCTGATATAGATGTATTATTCGCAAATGTCGTTTCAAACCGAAAGTTTTTATACAGCGCATTTTATGCGTATGACAATTTTCGGGTGATAGATTTTTTTGAAACGCATGGGGTAAAAACCAAGACGGAGCGTGGAAACCGCGTGTTTCCGGCTTCTGACCATTCATCAGACATTATTACAGCCTTAAAGAAAGCCTTAGAAAAGGCGGGCGTAAAGATAAGGCTTAAAACAAAAGTCCGTGGACTTTTGGCGGAAGGGAAAGAGATGAAGGGCGTGATATTAAGTGACGGCGCAAAAGCGTTCAGTGATGCCGTGATTGTGTGTACAGGCGGGATTTCCTATCCGGCGACAGGGTCGACGGGGGACGGATACCTGTTTGCAAGGGATTGCGGGCATACGGTTACGGATTTAACGCCGTCTTTAGCGCCGATTACGGCAAAAGAGCCGTATGTCACGGCGATGCAGGGATTGTCTTTGAAAAATGTAAGAGTGTCCATACGGGACGAAAGGAAAGTCCTCTTTGAGGAATTTGGGGAACTTTTATTTACGCATTTTGGGGTCAGCGGGCCTCTCGTTTTAAGCGCAAGCAGTGAAATAGGAACGAAGCTGCAAAAGAAGCCGCTTTTTATGCAAATTGACTTAAAGCCTGCATTATCTGAGGAACAGTTAGATCAACGTGTGCTCAGGGAATTCGAAGAATATAAAAACAAGCAGTTTAAGAATGCGGTGCATAAATTGTTCCCGGCAAAGCTGATTCCGGTGATGATTGAGGTAAGTGGAATTGAACCGGAGAAAAAGGTGAATGAGATTTCTAAAAAAGAGCGATTGGGATTCGTACATCAAATAAAGCATTTTGAGATGACACTTACCGGACTTCGG
>OFGZ01001741.1_pt1 | contig 10683 bp, 11 predicted proteins | sample 1521871 | NCBI WGS metagenome assembly OFGZ01 (sample SAMEA3504091, study PRJEB24116) | mouse gut metagenome | biome: mouse gut; feature: mouse-associated habitat; material: faeces | place: Denmark | collected 2011
CAGAAACAACTGGTTGCAGCTTAGCTTTACTGAGCTTCGTAGCCTATCAAGTTAATTAAACTCGCACGGGTTTCATTACATGGCGAAAGTCTGCCTGAATTGGACCGGTTTTTCCGGGAGCATTCCCGGTTGCAGTCGACAAACGGATGCGTATACTTATAGATGTAATAAAAACTATTACAACAAACCCGGGAACCGGGCCGGAAAGGAGTTCAAATGCAGGTATCCACCAAATTCACGATTGCCATCCATATCCTGGCAGCCACTCAGTATTTCCAGTCCAGGCAGAAAGTCACTGGAGATTTGCTGGCGGCCAGCATCGGCAGCAACCCGGCCCTGGTCCGCAAGCTGCTGTCGAACCTGAAAAAAGCCGGGCTTATTCAGACAAAACCCGGCATCGGCGGCATCACCATTGCCAGGGACCTGGACGATGTCACTTTTCTGGATGTATACAATGCCGTGGAAACGAACAAGGAGACACTGTTTCACTTCCACCAGGGCCTGCATCCGGACTGTCCCGTCGCCTCAAATATTCACGCGGCATTGGATGACAGACTGGACAGGATCCAGCGGGAGTTTGAGGAAAGCTTCAGGCAGGTCACAGTCGGGGAAGTCACCCGGGAACTTACAGAGAAAATACAGACCACACAAAAGACAGGAGGAGACTGACATGACGCAGGAAGAACGACTCGCAGTCCTGACCGAAGCATTCATCCGGGAATCAGACGGATACCGTCACCTGGAAGTGCCCCGGGATCCGGAAGAGCAGCGGGGGCTGCTGCGTTCGCTGATGAACATCCGCAGGCCCAGGCCACTGCCGGCAGAAGTGCAGACAGTGCAGGATGCGTACCTGAAAGAACGCGCAGAGGAAAAAGGCATCGTATCCCTGAAGGAGATCCCGGTCATTGCCCGGACCCTTTACAGTCACCGTGCCTTTGCGGATACGATCAGCCTGTGGCAGGGAGACATCACCCGGCTGAAGGCGGATGCCATTGTGAATGCCGCCAATGAGGAAATGCTTGGCTGCTTTGTCCCCCTGCATGCGTGCATAGACAACCAGATCCAGACCTTTGCCGGGGTCCAGATGCGACTGGAATGTGCCCGGCAGATGCAGGAATTCCGAAAGACACACGGCGAGGACTACACCCAGCCCACGGCTGTGCCCATGATCACCCCCGGATACAATTTGCCTGCGAAGCATGTGATCCACATCGTCGGTCCCATTGTGCAGCATCACCTCACCCCGGAGCTGGAGAGGGAACTGGCTGACTGTTACCGGAATGTGCTGAATCTGTGTCTGGAAAAGGGCCTGAAAAGTGTGGCATTCTGCTGTATCTCCACCGGTGTTTTCCGGCTTCCGGCACAGAAAGCCGCAGAGATCGCAGTGAATACCGTGACGGAGTGGCTCAAAAAACATCCCGGTGCCATGGACCGTGTGATTTTCAATGTATTCAAGGAGGAGGACCGGAAGATATATGAAACGCTTCTATCGTGAACCTGAGGGGTATGAGGCCACCATCGGGCAGGCACTGCAGCTGGTTCGAAAGCCTGTCCAACTCTGTCATCCAAAGAGCACCGTCAAGGAACTGGCCGCTGCCCTGAAAAAGGCAGATGCGGTGATCATCCGTGCCGGTTCCGGATTGTCCACCTCTGCCGGTTTCACGTATTCCGGGCCCAGGTTCCACAAGTATTTCAGCGACTTTGCCCAGTCTTTCGGCATTCCTGACATGTACTCCGGCGGTTTTTATCCATTTCCTGATGATGAAACCCGCTGGGCCTGGTGGGCCAGACACATTTACTTCAACCGCTATGTCCCTGCACCCAGGCCGGTGTATGAGCAGCTGTATGATCTGGTGAAGGACAAAGAATATTTTGTGATCACCACCAATGTGGATCACCAGTTTCAGAAGGCGAGATTCGATAAAAAGAGCCTGTTTTACACGCAGGGTGACTATGGACTGTTCCAGAGCGAGAATCCTGCCATGCAGGAAACCTTCGACAATGAGGACTGGGTCATGAAGGCCATGGAAGCACAGGGGTTTGTGAAAAATGCAGACGGGATCTTTGAAATTCCCGCTCATGGTCAGATCTCCATGAAAATTCCTTCCAGTCTCATCCCTCATACCCCGGATGGTGCCAGAGCGGTGATGAATCTGCGTTCGGACAATACCTTTGTGGAAGATGCAGGGTGGCATGCAGCAGCCAGACGGTATGCAGAGTTTCTGCAGCGATACAAAGACAAAAAGGTGCTGTTTCTGGAACTGGGCGTTGGAGGCAACACGCCGGTCATCATCAAGTATCCCTTCTGGGCCATGACCGCAGAGAATCCAGAAGCCACCTATGCCTGCATCAATTATGACGATGCGGTCTGCCCCAGGCAGATCGAAGGCCGAAGCATCTGCATCCAGGGGGATATCGGACAGGTGCTGCAGGAGCTGGGCAGAGTATAGGTTTTTATTAAGTATACAAATAACACTTTTCCGGGGGATAAAATGCGAAATTCTGCATTTTTACAGGGGATAAAGTGTAAAATCCCACACTTTTCAAGGGGACTCCTTCAAAACCGCATATTTTGCCCTGTTTTTCTCACCTGACTGAAAGGACAAACCACCATGATTCTGCTTATTTCCGGCACCACTCACACAGGCAAAACCCTGCTTGCTCAGCAGCTCCTGGAAAAAACAGGCTGGCCCTATCTCTCCATGGATCACCTTAAAATGGGTCTGATCCGCAGCGGCATGACTGACCTCACCCCGCAGGACGACGACACACTGACAGACTTCCTCTGGCCCATTTTGCGTGAAATCATCAAGACCGCCATTGAGAACCGGCAGAACCTGATCCTGGAAGGCTGCTATGTGCCCTTTGACTGGCGCAAAGAGTTCACAGCAGACTACCTCCGTGACATCCACGATCTCTGGCTGGTCATGAGTTCCGACTACATCCGGACACATCTCAGGGACATTGAAGCCCATGGCTGTGACATAGAACATCGCCTGGAAAATCACATTGATTCCGACTCTCTGATCCAGGAAAACCGGAAAGTCCTGACAGGATGCAAAGAGAATGGCTGCACATATTATCTGATCGACCAGGCGTATCCCCTTGATCTCGCAAATCAGGTCCTGAATCAGATCAGGAAAGAAGAGAGGTGAAATCCTGTGCATTATATAATCCGCGACATGAAACCCGAAGAGTATCCATTGCTTTCCGACTTTCTTTATGAAGCCATTTTCATTCCCGTAGGAATGCAGAAACCCAACCGGACTATCATCCACCAGCCGGAGCTGGCCCTGTATATCGAAGACTTCGGACAGGCCGATGATATCTGCCTGATTGCCGAGATTCAGGGAAAGGCAATCGGCGCCATCTGGTCCCGCATCATGAATGACTACGGACATGTGGATGAGGAAACTCCCTCTCTGGCAATCTCTCTGTTTGAAGACTGCAGAAACCGGGGAATCGGAACCATGCTGATGAAGGCCATGCTGCAAAAGCTCAAGGAAGCCGGATACAGACAGGTTTCGCTGTCCGTCCAGAAAGCTAATTATGCGATGCACATGTATGAAAAAGCCGGGTTCAGGACAATGCGCGAGAACCCGGAGGAGTGTGTGATGGTGCGGGAGTTGTGAGGAGGGGGAGACTTCTATTTCTTTGCACCCCATCGGAAGATTGGGAAAAACGAACAGAGAAAAAGATAACGTTATTTGTTAAGGATCAAAAGATGGTGATATCACCTTTATGAAATGACCTGCCGCCATCTTTTATTTCGTAACTGTAAAATGCTGGACTAGAAAGTTGTAAATCCAGATAGAGCCAAAAAGAGGTTATTTATGATATACCAGGACAGGAAAAGAGCGAAGCTATGAATACGAGAATCGATTATTTATACCGCGATGCCGCAAACTACAAACTCTATGGTCATGTGGTCATCCCTGGCGAAATCACGGAGAAGCAAATTCAGAAAATCATGAAATTCTGCCTACCCTTTGATGGAGAGACACGTCAGTTTATTCCTGAGTTGATCGGATTTCCGGTGTTGAAGTTTGATCTACCTAGTGATGATGATCATCCGTGTTGTGAGATCAGTCCAAAGTGTTTCTCACCCACAGAGGAAAAACCGACTATAAAACTATCCGCGAAGCGATTGGTGATGAAATTTCATGCAGCCTCTCAAACCTCTGAAATGCAGTTTTATCGGGAGTGGGTTTTTACTGGCTTTGATCCATTAAATCCGCCGAAATGTGTTGACGAGATAGAATCAGAATATGAATGGGAATATTACGAATGACGACCTTCTGGTAATTGCGGTAGATGGATATCAGGGCGGTATTTCAGAAACAAACTACCGACTTTTGCATCACCAGCCTCACCGGTTAGCATCAATTCATGGACTGCATCTTCCAGGGAGTAGAACTTGAATCGACCTCGATTCCTACTTTCTCGGCTGTTGCTGATTCCGTAAAAATTGAGCAGAACTTTGGTATACCATCCCTTTTGATGATCCTTACCGAACAACAGTTTCTCGGCTTCCTCCCCGCTTAAACCCTTAAATAAATATGCATATAAGAGATGTGCTGCAACTTCCTCTAATTCATATTGTTCGCAATAACTGGAAGTGTGGTGACCAATCGGCATAGTAAATTCCTCATTTCTTCTATACCTATCATGATCGATAAATGCTGCATTTCAAATATATATTTATCATTAAGCTGCCTTTGCCATCCATTGACCGCCCCGGCCTGTCATCATCACCGGTAAACTGCCTTGAGGGCATCTCGACACCATTTATCCTACGGTTCCCGTATACTTTGAACCATGCAGACGTAAAAGTCTGCAGGGGAGGAAACATGGATCATGAAACGGGCTTTACTGTTCTTGCTGACAGGTGCACTGGCAGCAACACTCGCTGCCTGTTCCGGGACAGCCAAATCCGGTGACACACCGCTGTTTGCGGATGTCACCACGACGAAGTGAATTTGATTGTGTTTCCGCCGGGGAGATCCTGGCGGTTTCTTTTATCTGGTCAGACTGAAGCGCTGAATCTGTTTCAGAGTCTGGATAAAATCCTCTGTTTCCTGATGGGAATGAAGAACATAAATGGAGCGGGACTCCCGGTATTCCTCCAGCATGTCCAGAATCTCCGGGAGATTTCTCTTTCTGAAGTGCCTAATCCAGTCCTGAAACTCCGGATCGAATTCCGTTTCCACCCAGGGAAGATCCTCCCGTTTGCGTCCAATCCTTCCTGCCGCCTGTTTAAGACAGACCTCGGTGGGGAAGTCCAGAAGGATCACCGTATCACAGTATTCCAGACGGATAGGCAGAGTCCGACGATAGTTGCCGTCCAGTATCCAGCAGGGGGAGTCAAGAACTTCTGCGAGTTGTTCATCAAACTCCTCCGGAGAAATGTGACTGCCATCGGGCAGGTGCCAGATCTGGTCAAGGTAAATCAGCGGAAGATGGAGGATATCCCGCAGTCTGCGGCTCAGAGTGCTTTTTCCGCTGCCAGCGCAGCCGATCACAAGAATGCGTTTCATGGTTCCATTATGGGGATGAAAGACAAAAAGGAAGCCGGTGAGGCTTCCGTAGTTGGGGAAGTGGTGGACTGGGCAGACAGGTCCGGACGGCAGCAGAGTGGCCACCCTCTTGGAATCGGCCGTTTTTCTGCATTACAATGAATTACACATAGGAGGATCTCGACATGCCAACTATTTCATTTCGTGTCAATGACGAACAGAACGCTGCGATTTCGCCGCAGGCTCGGCTACAGAATCAGTCGGTTTAAGATTTCATTATCCAGACACTGATGGAAAAAACTGAAGATCAGTCTGATTACCAGATGGCATGCTTTATGGATGAAGCCTCAAAGCTGGAACCTGTTTTGACGTTTGATCAGATTTGTCTGGAACTAGGCAATACTTCTGAAGAAATATAATTTTGCTTTTCGTCTTCCCTTACCAGTGAGATGGAACTCGACAATCCCAGGTCGATCGGTAAACCTTTGAAAGGTGATAAAAAGGGATATTGGAGATATCGGGTGGGGAATTACCGGATCATCGCAAAAATACTGGATGACCGTCTGGAAGTTCTTACCGTGACTGTGGGTCACAGAAAGGAAATATATCTGAGAAAATACTGATTTCCCCGGGATCCTGATCTGAAAATGGAAAGGAATACCAGATGACTGCTCGTGGCAGCTGCGGATTCACCAGTCCCTTTGCATGAGCCAGTCATTCACCCGCTGTTCTCTGTCGGCATCATCTCGTTCCAGATGCAGCTGATCTTTGATTTCTCCATCCTGCAGATACAGGATGCGGTCGCAGCGGGAAGCGGTTTTGCTGTCATGGGTGACCATGAGAATGCTCATCCCCTGCCGGTTCAGATTCACAAGCGTGTCCATGACTTCCTGCGCAGCCTGCCGGTTCAGATCGCCGGTGGGTTCATCCGCAAAGAGAACCACAGGATCGTTGATCAGACTCCGGCAGATGCAGGCCCGCTGGAGCTGTCCGCCCGACACCTGCTGCGCCTGCCTGTTTTCCAGACCCTCGAGCCCCAGTTCTTTCATGAGACGGCGGGCTTTTTCTTTCACCTTCGCCTTCTGACGTTTCCCCTGCGCCTGAATGCCGGGCAGAACAATGTTTTCCTCCAGAGACAGACACGGTATGGTGTTCATCTGCTGGAACACAAATCCCATCTTTTCCAGACGGAGCCTGGCTTTGTCATCTTCCGACAGGGCAGTGAGGACTGTGTCCTGCAGCCGGACTTCTCCTGCATCGGCCTGGTCCAGACCGGCGGTGTTGTAAAGCAGGGTGGATTTTCCCGACCCTGAGGGACCCATGACGGCCAGCAGTTCGCCGGGCATCAGATCGAAGGAAATGTTGTGCAGGATCCTGTTTCGGCAGAGATCTCTGACTTGAAGAACAGGTTTCATGATGATTCCTTTCCCCTGAAACATTCACAGGGTGTGATACAGCGGAGGACAGACAGACTGCACCATGTTGCGGTCAGGGCAGCGGCGGGTATCAGAAAGAGAACAGCCAGCGCAGAGAACCAGGGAATGTCAAAACTGAACCCTGTGGCTCCCAGTTGTTCCAGTACCAGACAGCACAGCCATTTCCCTGGACCCAGGGCCAGAAGCAGCCCGGCTGCAGCACCGCTCAGGCACCAGGGGATCTGGCGGAGAAACCATTCCCTTTTCAGCTGCCCTGTGGTGAAACCCAGGGCTTTTTTCAGAGACAGTGTGTCGCGGTTCTGCTGGATGGACAGCCGGATGGACAGAAACATCACCACGGCTGTGATGAACAGACCGGTACAGGCTGCCAGCTGCGCAGCCAGGTCCAGCTGATGCAGGGTCTGGGCATAGGTCTGCCGGACATACTCCCGGATGGATGTCACCGAAATTCCGGCACCCGACATGGATTCCATCCAGCTTTGCGGATCCGCACTGTCCTTCAGGCTAACGTATCCCACAGTCCATACAGGATCCTGCTCTGTTTCCAGGTGCAGCCCCTTGGCTGTTTTTCCGCCATTGGTGATATCCGAGTACAGACCGCTGATGACAAAAGGCTCCGGCCAATCTTCCAGCTGCAGGGTATCTCCCGGTTCCAGATTCAGTTCCCGGGCAGCGAGCACCGACAGGGCCAGTTCGTTTTCCTTCTCCGGCAGCCGGCCTTTGTCGCAGGTAACAGGGAATGCTTCAAGGTCACCGGTTTCCACCGGAAGACTGAGCGTGGTTCCATCGGTCAGTCTGACGGTCTGACCATAGGTTGTGAGCAGGGACCATTTCTTCACCTGCTCATCCTTTTCAAGACTTTCTGTCACGAGGCCGGCGGTCTGGGCGGAAGCCAGGTCCAGTCGCAGCTGTGCATTGCCGATTCCCATGCTGGTGACAAAAGCCGGGGAGGAAAGCGTGCGGGTCAGAAACAGAGGAACCAGAATGAGAAAGGTGCATCCGGCACAGACTGCCACGGTCATGAACCGGGTTCCGGTTCTTCTGGTATGTTCCGTACTTCGCAGGGCATCCAGCGGACTTTGCCTGTCCAGAGACCGCAGGGAAAGCCGGACAGAGACCAGGACAATCAGAGCCGTCACACCGGCTGCCAGCATACAGGCAAGACCGGCAGCAGAGCTGTCCGGGGCTGTGCCGTAAAGCTCCCGCAGCTGTTCCAGCATAGGTCCCTGGACCATCAGGGCTGCCAGAAGTCCAGTCAGGATCCCGGGCACCGTGAGCAGGGCGTAGCGTGCAAAGTATACCTTCCGGACTGCCTTCCGGCTGATGCCCAGGGCTTTCATCATTCCGGTCTGCTGCCGGTCCTGTTCCAGCTGCAGGGACAGGATATACCGGATACACAGCAGGGAAATGGCCAGCACCGCAAGACTGACAAGAAACAGCAGGAAGATGACAGTGCCATCGGACAGAACGTTCATCATGCGGATCAGACTCCGGTCAATGAAGGGCCCCGATGCCGGCAGCCCGGCGTCTTCATAGATCCGGCGGAACTGCGAGGGACTGGCACCGTCTGCCAGCATGAATTCAATCAGTGTTTCCTGCTCTCCTGCATCCTGAAGCCGTTCCAGAGTCTGCGGATGCACCAGAAACCGTTTGGAGGAACACATCATGGCATTCATCTGTGCATCGCGGATAAAGCCGGCAATGATCAGCGAGTCGCTGCCAATGGTCATGATGTCACCGGCTTTCAAATCGTACAGGCCGCGGTAGGCCACGGGCACATACACTTCTCCGGGCTGGACCTCCGGCTTGCTGCCTGACAGGTCCAGAAGGAAATCAAAGTGTTCCGGCTGAATGACAAGTCCGTTGTCCTGCGTGCTGCCAGCCAGGGACTGGTCTTTGAGCCGGACAGCCGGATTGTTCAGGTTCAGAAAAGAAGAAATCTGCCAGCCGGCGATCTGAGGGCACCGGTCTGCGAAATCCTTTATGTCTTGTTCGTCTACAGAACCTGCATGCATCTGGAGGATATCAGGCACCTGCGCCTGGTCCATCAGACTGTCGATGGATCCATACAGCTGACAGGATAAAAGAGAAGTCAGAGTGAGAAGGGTGATGGATGCCGCAATGAAGAAGACAGAGGCCAGAGAAGCCAGCGGCTGGCGGCGGATACCGCTGAAGGCAAGGCGCAGAGTCATGCTGATGCCTTTTCCAGCTGCCGGACTGGTCCAAGGGGCAGAAGGCAGAGAGCAGTGACTGACAGCAGGATCCCGGCAATCAGAATAACCAGAGCCGATCCCCGTCCGACGGAGATTTGCAGGGTGGCTGCGAGTCCGTCCGCAAAGGTCCCGGCCAGGGTATAGGCAGCCACGTAGCCCATCTGGGACAGAAAGCTGATCATACCCCAGGCACGTCCCTGGAGTTCACCGGGGATCACACGCCGGACCAGACAGTCCAGGCAGTTGTTGGCAAAGGGCAGGGCCAGAAAGAACAGAAAGCCGAAGAGGCAGACAGAAACGATGTTTTCCTGCCAGGCAAACCCGGCCATGCAAAGTCCGGCAGCAAACAGCGAAGCGCTCAGGGTGCGGATATAACCGCCTTTGAGGCCACGGGCCCCGAGCCACAGGCTGCTGACCAGCATGCCGGAGGCACAGATGGTTTCTCCGATTCCCAGCGTGGTGCTGTCGGCAAAGGCCAGGATCACCGGCTGTGCCAGGATCTGGAAGGAACCCATGAAGCAGGTGAGCAGGGTGCTGACGAGGATGAGAAGAAAGAGACCGTGATTTTTTGTCACTGTCTGCCAGCCTTCTGCCATGGACGCAAGAAAGGCAGGACGGGTTTCCTGTGCCCGCTGGCCTCCGGAGGACAGGCTGTTTCGCACAGCGGCTGCCGCAAAGACAGTGGGAAAAAAGGTGCATACATCGATCGCCAGCAGCACTTTGATATCGGTGACAGCCAGCAGGGCGCCGGCCAGAACCGGCGAAATCAGAAACCGGGCACTTTGTGCCAGGGAAAGCAGGCCGGCGGCTTTGGAGTATTCATCCGGTGTCAGAAGGTCGGTGATGGTTGCACGGAAGGCGGGTTCCAGCAGGGCGGAGAAAAAGGCACTGACAAAGACACCCAGGCAGATTTGCCACAGAGCAGGTTCTTCCTGCATCATGCAAAGGAGGATATACAGAATGCCCAGAGCGGAAAAGCCGTCGCCGATCATCATGAGAAGACGTCTGTCATGCCGGTCTGCCAGAGTACCTGCGGGCAGACTCAGAAGCAGAGTGGGAAGAAATCCTGTCAGGGTGACCAGAGCCATGTTGGCAGCCGATCCTGTTTTCTGGAAAATGTACACACCGAGTCCGAAACTGGTCAGGCCGCTGCCTATGGAGGAAATCAGTTCTCCGGCGAAGAGAAGAAGGAATCGGGAAAAGCTGCTGCGGGATGCGCTGGAGGAAGAAGCTGCATGGTTCATGGAAACAAACTCTCTTTCTTTGGTTTATGAGGAAGCAGTTCGACCGGCAGTCTGCTCACTGGTGTGATCGACCTGCGCGTCGGACCGGAGAAGGGGACAGCAAAGGGGATTTATAATAGACCGACTGTCAGTCTATCTGACAGGAAATAACAGGGCGGTCTGGTACCTCCTTTCGACAGGCAGCCTGCTCACAGGACTGATCGTCCCGGCCGTTGTACTGAAGAAACTTCATGGCTGAGTCAGCCACCTGCCATGGATGAAAACAGAAATAACA
>OFGZ01001745.1_pt1 | contig 10676 bp, 7 predicted proteins | sample 1521871 | NCBI WGS metagenome assembly OFGZ01 (sample SAMEA3504091, study PRJEB24116) | mouse gut metagenome | biome: mouse gut; feature: mouse-associated habitat; material: faeces | place: Denmark | collected 2011
ACAAGAGGATATACAAAGGAGCCGTTGACGGAGGCGGAACTGGACGCCATTTTGCAGGCGGGCCTGCAGGCGCCCACAGCCACCAACAGGCAGGAGATTCATTTTACGGTTCTGAAGGGGGAGGATCCGCTTCTGCAGGAGATTGAGGAGGAGAAGAACCGCCTGCGGGGCCTCTCAGGTCTGGAACACAATTTTTACTATGAGGCCCCTGTGGTGGTGATCTTAAGCGGGGAGAAAGGGTTTCGCTGGAGCACTCTGGACGGGGGAATTGCGGTGGAGAACATGGCCCTGGCGGCGGAGGCCCTGGGCCTGGGAAGTCTGATAATCGGCTGTGTCTATGACGCCCTCAGAGGGGAGAAACAGGAGTATTTTTCCACGGCGCTGAAGCTGCCCCAGGGCTATGAATATGAGATTGCCATCGCCCTGGGGCACAAGGCCGTCACCAAAGAGCCCCACACCTATGAGGCCGGGGCAAGGGTGACGTACCTGTAGAGGTAATGGCTGCCCAGGGGCATGTCCCCAGCGGGGAGAAGGTTTAGGGACAGAATTTCAGGAAAGGATTCTGGCCAGGACTGCTCCTATCCCTTTGGCCATGCACATAAAGCCCAGGTCGTTGGGGTGGCAGGCGTCCACTGTGCCGCTGTCTCCGCCGAACTGGTGCAGCAGCATGGTGCCGTCCACAAAGTATACATTTTCGTCCCCTGCCTTCAGGGCGTCCAGATATGTTGACATAACCACGGCCCGGCGCAGATAGTCATCCCTGGAGGGGTTGGGCTGGGGCCTGGTGATCATAACCACCGGAAGGAGAGGATTTTCGGCCCGGATGGTACGGAACATTTTGCCATGAGTGTCTGCCAGGTATTCCGGGCTGGAGGCATTGTGGTCATAGTCATATACCAGGGCGGACATGGAAAGGCCTGCTATGTAACGGGCCATGGCGTCCTCCCCCAGGGCTCCGCCGGAAAATCCAAGATTTACGTGGTCACAGTCCAGGTCCCGGCTGATGATGTTGTCATAGCTGTTTCCAGGGCGGGAGGCGCAGCCCCCCTGGGTGATGGAGGATCCGTAGAACACCACCGGCAGCTGGGTGCGGTAGTCTCTGGCAGGCAGCAGGGAAGAGCCGTCGCAGAGGCCAATCTCCAGGGAGACGACTTCACTGTAAAGGGGAAAGTGAATGGTGTACTCCCTCATGGCACTGCCATAGACGTACTGGGTGGACTCATAGCCATCCTGGACATCATAGGGAGGGACAAAGGTGCCCCGGTAGGTGTTTCCTTCGTAAAGGTCAAAACCGGCAGTTCCCGTGATGGCAAAATGGGGCATCCTGGCCACATTTTTCATTTTTGCCCGGATGGCAATCTGGGGAGAGTCCGTCCGGAAGCGCACCCGGCCCCCTGCGGTGCTTCGGGCCAGAATGGAGACCTTCAGATTGACTTTGTCCGCGGTGTCAGAAGGCAGGCGGATGAAACCTTCCGGTGTGGACATCAGTCCATGTACCCGGAAAGGCGGCTCCAGACAGTTGAAAAAAACCAGGGAACCCTCCACAAGGGTCTTCACTTCAAAATTCTTGTCGAGTTTTTCTATGGAAGTCATATAATCCTCCTTTGGCGTTGCACAATGCAGCATGGCTGTTACTGTTTTACATATTATAACATATTTTCAGGGCTGCGGAAAAAAATCCAAAAGAAGGGAAGAGATACATGATGGTGGATGAACTATTGAGATATGCCAGGGAGACATACAATACCCTGGAAAGACAGGCAGGGAGGAATGGTGCTGCGGCATGGGGACAGCGGGAAATGGTATGGCCTGATTTTCACGGCCACCAGGAGGCAGCTGGGGATAGGGGAGACAGAGGAGAGGGTGGACATTCTGAATGTAAAATGCGACCCGGTTCTCTCTGCCTCCCTCCGGAGCCGTCCCGGCATTCTGCCTGCCTACCACATGAATCATGTGCAGTGGACCACTGTGCTGCTGGACGGGACCGTGCCCCGGGACATGATACTGCGTCTTCTGGATATGAGCTATTCCCTCACCGCGTCAAAGAAGGAGAAGACACGCCTGAGAAGCGGCTCAGGGCAGGATGTCGCTGAACACAATCAGCTGTGAGGCTGCCATTTCCCTCTGTGTCAGCAGCTTCAGGGTGCCGTTCTGGTAGAGGATATCCAGGAGCATAATGGCTGCAGGCCTGCCGATAATGGAGTTCTTTTCCCAGTTCATGATCAAATCCTGCATCTGGGGCGGATACTGCTTTGCCTTCATTGTGGCATTCTCCAGCGCCTTCTGGACAAGTGTGCCGCGGAGCTGCTGGCTGACAAGGGGAATCTTCTGAAAGAACTTATCCCCTTCCTCTTTCACCACAATGAGGTTTACCCGGTTATCGTCGGTGAGGTATCCCCTCTGGCGGAGTCTTTCAAACTTCTCGGCATTGGACGGATTCTGTATCAGGGTACCGTTCATAAACTCGTAAAGGTATTCATAGTCGGAAGTGTGGTTCTCCTGCCATCCTCCCTGCCTGGAACAGAATTTCGTGTCCACAGCCCAGGCGCCCACGGGATACTTGTTGGAATTGCGCCACATGTCTCCGCAGGACCAGTACTGGTTCATGTCAAAGACCGGTTTGTACTCCGGGTCCGAAGGGGAGGAGCTGAGTGTGACCATGGGGATAAACTCTCCCCCGGCGGTGGTCTTCACATAGTATTTGGACAGATCTCTCTGGTCGGAGTTCTGGAAGGAGAGGCATACCCCCTGGAAAATGGCCGCTGCATCCAGAAGTTCCCTGTTGCCCCCGGGCAGGTACACATCCTTCATTTCAGCCATGGCTCTGCGCACCAGAGGGACATACTCTTTGGCCAGGATTTTTGCTGCATCCTGCTGTACCTTCATTCCGGCGTCCTGCTGTTCCCGGGAATAAGTCCGGGGTGTAAAGTCCACATAGGTGGTAAAGCGGTTCCCTGCAGCCCGGACCAGGAATCCGTTGGCTTCCAGAAATTCAACGCGGTCTTCCAGAAATACGGGGGTAACGCCCAGTTCCTCCGAGATCTCTTTCAGGCTCCGGGGTTCATGGTAGACGCTGTACACGATATTCAGATTCAACTTGTCCTGCAGATAGTATTCTGTGTCGCTCTGGTCGGGGTTGGGGATGCCGCTGTGTCCAAAGCTCAGCGCGGTGATGGGGGACATTCCCAGTGTTCCTTTTTTTCTTTCCATGGTAAAACCCTCCTTTAACTCATTTCTTGCCTTGTTCAGATGCCATTTGACAGTTCCCTCCGGCATGGCCAGCTTTTCTGAAATGCTGGAAATGGACCAGTTCTCATAGTAAAACAGATAGACAATCTCCCGGCGCGTTTTTGACAGGTAGGCAATCTCCCGCCGGAGTCTTGCGGTCTCTTCCCAGGCGTTTTCAAAAATAGAGTCATAGTTGTCGTAAAAGGGGAAATCCATACCGTCTATGGAGACGCCCAGATGCTTCTTTTTGAAGGCAACATACTTTGCGTGAACATGCACGCTGATGCGCCAGATATATCCCTCCAGGTTGTGGATCTCCCCCGCTCTCAACAGAGCAAGGTACACTTCCTGCACAATGTCTCCGCACAGGTCCTCTGCTTCGTCGTAGGAAAAGGCCTTTTTTATGGCAAATCCGTATATTTTCGGGAGATATTCGGTTATGATGCTGTCCGCTTTACTTTTATCCATAATGTTTGTCCCTCCTGTACCCGGGGTCTGTCCTCTGCAGCGGATTCAGAACCCTGGCGGCTGCACTCCTTTGCCGTGGGGCTGTATGATCATATAGTGCGGGAATGGGGGTAAAGGTTGGTCTGACTTTGCAACAGTTTAAAAGAAATTTTTTCTTTTCATTTATGATAAGGCAGCGGGGAGAGAAATGCAAGGCGGACAGGGACTATCCGGGGATCCTTTTTAGGTGACAGTTCCGCAGAAAAAAGAGTATCACCGAAGCTGAATATATGCTATAATAACAAAAAAGAAGGAAATGGAAGATCCGGTTAAACTCTGGATCTGCAGCTGGCAACAACTGTGCCCATATTTCAAAGGGAGGTACTTTGATGAACATTCAATACAATCCAACGCCCCTGGATATTTTGAAGCTTCTGGGGTGCGCAGATTCCGACGGCAGAGCGCTGCTGGAGGAATTTGAAGCGGCTCACAAGGTGAAACTGCCGCCGCTTTTGTTTGACTTTTTCAGTGCGGCATGGAATCACCCGATGTTTTCTACTGCCGATATCTGGGTAACGGATGACCATCCGGAACTCTATTTTTCTTATGAAGAGTTGGAGGAGACAATTTCTGAGTGGAAGGAGGACTGGGCGGAGAATCCGGATGAGTATGGGGACAACGTCTGCTGCCAGCTGTCCCGGCTTCCCAGAGAGCGCTGGCAGGAGCGGGTGTCCAACCATCTGGTGATCGGCAGCGACTACAGTGCGGGCGTTGTCACTTTCGGCATTCGTGTGGAGGACTTGACGCAGCCTGACCCGCCGGTCTACGTTCTTCATGAGGCGGATGCGGAAACAGACTGGAAGGTCCTGGATAACTCCCTCTCCCTTTTCCTTATGCGTATCCTTGCCGATGTGCTGTCCTGTGGCGAGTACGATATGGCGCAGGAAGTTCTGGAGGAGGAAGAAGAATGGAACTACACTGTGATCGAAGACCTGGGGGAAGCCCGGAGGCAGGCGGAGCAGCTGGGGATTGATTTATCGAAAACCGCCCGCTGCGGCTCGCTCTATGCTGCGGCAGTCACGCCCGATGTCTGCCGGTACTGCTGCATAGAGGAAAAGAAGCTCTTTTTCCTGTTAAAAGAGGATACGGGTAACGACGAGACCACCTGTGTGATCCTGTCCCACAATTGATATGGCCAGGGATGGACGCAGGGTGCAAGATAAGGAGGAAATGTTTGTGGTGAAGCAGGGTATGACCCAGGAGAATGTAAAGCCGCTTTTTGATTCGCCTTTTATCCGGGTGGCGGATCTGCAGTATGCCCCGGGGAAGCACTACTATAATGCCAGCAGGCGTAAAATTGAAGATATGGTTGCCGTAAAGTCGGAGGAAGAGTTCCGGACCATGCTGCCGGACGCCGTCAGCTGTGTGGTGGTTCTGGACATGCCGGGGGAGGAGCCTCGTCTGCTGCTGTCCTATGAATACCGTTATCCTGCAGGGCAGTTTCTGCTCAGCGTGCCTGCAGGGCTGATTGATCAGGAGGACCAGGTGGGAGACGATCCGGTGACAGCCACCGCTGTGAGGGAGATTCGGGAGGAGACAGGCCTGGAGGTTCGGGAAGGGGATTCTGTCAGGGTGGTAAATCCGCTGCTTTTCTCCACCCCCGGCATGACAGATGAGAGCAACGCCCTGGTCTGTGTGGTGCTGCACCCGGAGGATCTGTCCGGCCTCACCCAGGAGGGCGCGGTGGGGTCGGAGCAGTTTGACGGATTCTGCCTGCTGTCCAAGGAGGAGGCCCTGGAGGTTCTGGGCAGCGGACGGGACGGGAAGGGGCATTTTTATCCCCTGATTACATGGGCCGCCCTGGCGTATTTTGTCTCAGGGCAGTGGAAGAATATTAGCGCGGAGGTATGAATATGAAGGTCATATTACAGAACCTGACGATGAAATTTCCCAGCCGTGACAGGAAAAAGCACCAGGATGTGGTGGCGGTGAATGACTTTTCCTTTGAGATCCCGGACGGGAAGCTGATCGGTCTTCTGGGGCCTTCCGGGTGCGGCAAGAGCACCACTCTGAACCTGATCAGCGGTCTGCTGAAGCCCACCGGCGGCAGGATATTTTTCGGCGAGGACGATGTGACGGATCTGCCCCCGGAGTACAGGGGGATTGGGCTGGTATTCCAGAACTACGCTCTCTATCCCCATCTGACAGTGCGGCAGAATATCCTGTTTCCGCTGGAGAATCTCAAGGGGAAGGACAGGCTCACCAAGGCGCAGATGCAGGAGAAGGCGGACGCCGCCGCCCGTCTGGTGCAGATTGACGCCCTTATGGACCGCAGGCCGGGGGAACTCTCCGGCGGACAGCAGCAGCGGGTGGCCATCGCCCGGGCGCTCATCACCAAACCGGCCATCGTCCTGGCCGACGAGCCCACCGGCAATCTGGACAGCAAGACCAGCGCCGACGTGCTGGGCCTGCTCAAGCGCACCAGCACGCAGTTCAGCCAGACCATTGTGATGATCACCCACAACAACGAGATCGCCCAGCTGGCCGACCGCATCGTGCGGATCGAGGATGGCAAAATCGTAGGTTGAGGGGGTAGCAGTGATGACTTGGCCTTTTGAAAACGACACCAGCGCGGTCATCCGCAAACTGTCAAACGCCCGTCTCAAACAGCATCATTTCAGAAACCGTCTGATTGGGGTTATTATCTTTATGGCCGCCGCCATTATGGCTTTTGTTTCTTCTTATGCCTTCAATGTTACAAGTGAATATGCGGCATCTACTGCGTATCAGGGAATTTTTCAAAATCTCTCTCAGGAGAACATCTCCCTGCTGACAGCCGATCCCCGTATCGAGAGTGTAGGCGTTTACCAATCCGTCGGCATGACGGAGCGGGAGAACGGAATCACAATGGGCATCGTATGTTCCGACGAAGCAACTATGCGGCTTTCCAATATCAAACTGATTAAAGGGTGTATGCCGCAGGCCGCGAATGAACTGCTTGTAGAAAAGGGATATATAGACGCTCTGAATTTGAAAGCGGATGTTGGAGATACCATATCTGTTCATTACCGCAACCAGGCAAGCCGCCAATTAGAAACCGTAGATTTTCAAATCACTGGCTTTATTCAGACAACCGCTGAAAATGATAGAAACAGGGTTGCTTATAACGCCATCGTTTCACAGAGCTTTGTTCAGGAAAACTCTGCTCTTACCGCCGGGCCTGTGGCAGCTATGATTTCTGTTCGTAATACCGCGAAATATACGAACCAGGAACTGAAAGAACTGGTGCGGACGATTGGCCTGGATTGCGGAATCTCCACAGACAATATTCAGATCAACAATTTATACATTGACAGCAATAATATGTCAAAAGAGACGGTACTGACGGTTCTGCTCGTTGGGCTGGTCTTGATTGGCGTATGTTCCCTGGTCATCTACAACATATTTTTTATTTCAGTCATGAACAATGTTACCTCCTTTGGGCAGCTGCGTACACTTGGCACCACGAAAAAGCAAATCAAGCGAATCATTTCAAAGGAGGGAAACTATCTTGCCTTCCGTTTTATTCCGCTTGGGTGCATTGTGGGCGGGATGCTGTCCTTCCTGATAGACAGAGACGCTTTTCAGCTGTTTCCTGACATTGTGATCGTGCTTTTGTCCGGTGCCGTCGTATTTATTTGTGTCAAGCTGTCCATTTTGAAGCCGGCCAAAATCGCAATGTCGGTTTCACCCATGGAAGCATCCCGTTACAGCAGCTATGCCGAGGTAAAAAAGAGCGGGAAGTGCCTGAAAAAGAGCGGGAAACGCCTGAAAAAAGACAGGAAACCCCTCACTCCTCTTTCACTTGCGGCGATGAATTTACTGCGGGACAGGAAGAAAAGCATATTGACCTTTACCTCACTAATTTTGAGCGGGATGATGCTTGTGGGAATTTCCTCCCTGCTGTCCTCTCTTGATCCTGAGCAACGGGCAAAGCAGAGCTTTCCCTACGAGGGCTCCTATGTGGTGGAGCTGAACCGGGCGCTGGTTACGCCCACGTTTTCCCTTACGCGGCTACAGGAAAACAATCTTCTGACAGATGAATTGAAACATGAGATTTTGTCGATAGACGGCGTGAGTGGGATTGTCTGCCAGCAGGAAATCTGCGTCACCATTGACGGAATGGAAACAGCGATTCGGAGCATGAACGCAGAGGATTATGCGGCGCTGGAGCATCGGGTCATGGCCGGGGAACTGCCCCATTGTGACCATACCGGGGAAAACTCTCTTGTAATCAATATGGGTAGCCCAGAACTGGATTATCTGCAAAAGAGCTATGAGGCCGGCGATACCATTACTTTTTCTCAGGCAGGGAACAATTTGCAGGGCAATTTGACCTATGTTGTATCCGCCGTCGTCTTTGATAAGAACAGCGCTTCCAGTTTTATCTTACCCGCAGCGGAAATGGAGCGGGCGGTTCCCTATAACGCGAACAGCGCGTTCATAATTCAGACGGGGGACAGCGGTTATATTGGAATTGAGGACAAATTGCAGTCGCTGACCGGGGCGAGTGACAGCTTGCGCCTGAAAACGCTGAAAGATACGACAATGCAGTACAAAAGTGTTTTCAGCACAATTTCTGCTGCGGCATATGCTCTGTTAGCCGTCATTATCACGTTCAGCATCATCAATCTGGTCAATACCAGCATGACCAATATCATTTCCAGAAGGAAGGAGATGGGGCTCTTTCGGGCCATTGGACTGGACAGTAAACAGCTTTCCGGTATGATAGGCTTTGAAAATGGTTTCCAGACCTTTGGCAGCTTTGCAGCTTCTGTTGTTGGCGGTCTGGCCGTTGGAAAAGCAATCTGCTCCGCGGTAGGAAATGTACCTGGATTCAGCTTTGTAGGTTACACGTTCCCCATTATATCTGTATGCTTTTATTTCCTGCTGGCACTTGCGCTGCAATGTATCCTTACAAAATGGGCAAGCCTGTATTGCAGGCAAAACAGCGTAGTCGAACAGCTTCGCGTGACAGAATAGAGGTGGTAAATCATGACCTGGCCCTTTGAGAACGACACCAGTGCGGTGATCCATAAAATAGCATCTGCCAAATTGAAGTACGGCAAGCTTCAAAAAAGAATTTCAATCTTTGCAATCGCATTAGCTGCCATGCTCATGTCCGCGGTGCTGCTGTTGATTTCAGGTATCGCAGCAGTAAACAGAAGCGGTGGGAACAGCGTGACAGGCTCTTACCATGCGCTTATTTCCGGCGTTAGTCAGGAAGAGTTTGAGCGCCTTCAGGCAGAACAAGAGTCTGTGCTGACCGGTCTGACTGTTTCAATGGGGGGTATCAAAGCTGGAAATGGGAGACTGAATCTCTCATACTCCAATACCGATGCCCTCACGCTGAACGGCCTGACGGTATCTGATGGACGGATGCCGGAGGCGGAACACGAAATACTCATTGAAAAAGACTATTTGGATTATCTGAAGTTGGATGCAGGAATTGGTGACAGCATTTCGATTGCTATGCCCGGCACACAGGATGAAACGGTATTTTCGATTTGCGGGTACTTGGAGACAGCAGCTTCTGGAACCGGCAGGTCCTTGTACGCGGGGATCGTCTCTGAGCAGTATTTTTTAGCCCAAGGCGGCTGGGACACATTTTCTCCATCCGCCATGATCCGGGTAAACACCAGAACGGCCGCTTCTAAAGCGGAAATCGAAAAGCTGGTAGTAGAAATGCTTGACCATGCGGGAATCAGAAAAATCCCATCCTTCAACGAGGCGTACATCAACCTGTCAAAACCATCTCTTTTCCTGATTGGGACGGCGGCAGCTGGATTGGCGGTGATCATCGTGGCCTGTATCCTGGTGATCTACTGCATCTTCTACATTGCCATCGTCAACTCCATCAAGGAGTATGGGCAATTACGGACGATTGGCATGACAGGCCGGCAAATCAAACGGATGGTGTTTCGTGAGGGCTTTACGCTGTCAGCAACAGCTATCCCCATCGGTCTGGCAGCAGGAACCATATTCTCCTGTCTGCTGATCCCGCAAGGGTTCCGGCCCGCCAGCCTGCTGTGGGTATGGCCTATGGTGATCGTCCTGATTTATCTGACGGTGAGGCTCTCCCTCCGAAAACCCGCCAGACTCGCCGCGTCCGTATCCCCCATAGACGCCTCCCGCTATATGGGACAGCAGAGCGGAAAAAAGCGGCAGGCAAGGCTGCCGGAGAAGATCTCGCCGGTTATGCTGGCAAAAAAGCATATTTCCACCAACCGGAAAAAGAATGTGCTGACCGTCCTGTCACTGGTTCTTACCGGCGTCCTGCTTATGGGGCTGTCATCGGTGCTTTCCTCCATCAACGCAAGGGATATGTCCCTGTCAGGCTTCCCCAGGGGCCAGTTTATCATCAACATCAGTGACGAACGGCTACGGAATGACCCACTGGAGCAGGTGCAGGCCTCCACACCATTTACAGACAGTTTGAAAAATTCTCTGCGCATGGTTTCGGGTCTGGAAGCGATGACAGAATATCACTATCTCCCGGCAGCTTTTGCGCCAGAGGCGGCGGAATCCGAAATCTCGATTGTTGGCTTCAACCGTGACGATATGGATTTGATATGTGCTTGCCGGAGCAGCCAAGCCGATCTGGAATATAATGCCCTGGTGGAGCAAAATCTGTTGATTGTCGGCCGTCCCGATTCTCTGGAACGAGACTATGGGATTCGGGCAGAGGCCGGGCAAACACTCGAACTAACGATTTTTGATGGAAGTGACAGCTATCAAAGAAGTTTTACAGTTGGCGCCGTGCTGGATCAGAGAAAAATTGGCGGCAACAGCGATAAAATTGATATGCTGATGCTTCCGGTGGATGTTATGAATAATCTTGTGTCCTGCGACACCATGTACCAGCTCGCGCTTCGTGTCTCCGATGATAGGGAGGCACGGGCCGAGGCTGAGATCGACCAGATTTTGAAGGAAACCACTGGCCTCAGCGTGATGTCGCTATC
>OFGZ01001754.1_pt1 | contig 10650 bp, 9 predicted proteins | sample 1521871 | NCBI WGS metagenome assembly OFGZ01 (sample SAMEA3504091, study PRJEB24116) | mouse gut metagenome | biome: mouse gut; feature: mouse-associated habitat; material: faeces | place: Denmark | collected 2011
AATGATTTTTATGGGCAAGCTTCCTGTTTAACATGATATGTCCGTCCAGAATACTTCTGGCCGTATCAGTGATAGGCTCATTAAAATCATCCCCATCCACTAACACCGTATAAAGTCCTGTGATGGAACCTTTATCGTTGCGTCCTGCTCTCTCCAGCAATTTCGGCATCTCCGCATACACGCTGGGGGGATATCCTCTGGATACCGGCGGTTCCCCGCTGGCAAGCCCGATCTCCCGCTGGGCCATGGAAAAACGGGTCAGAGAATCCATCATCAGTAGCACATCCTTTCCCTGATCCCTGAAATATTCTGCGATAGCTGTTGCTGTCTTTGCCGCTTTGTTTCTCTCAAGCGCCGGCTTATCTGAGGTGGACACCACCACCACAGACCGTGCCATCCCCTCAGGTCCCAGGTCTCTCTCTATAAATTCGCGCACCTCTCTGCCACGCTCCCCGATCAGGGCAATGACATTGATCTGCGCTGTCGTATTCCTTGCAAACATTCCCATCAGTGTGGATTTTCCCACACCGGAACCGGCAAAAATCCCGATTCTCTGGCCTTTTCCCACTGTCAGAAGACCATCCACTGCCTTCACACCCAAGGGGAGCACTTCATCGATGATCTCCCTCGCAAGGGGATCCGGCGGGGCTGCCTCCACAGGATATCTGGCACCGACCTCGAAAACCGAACCATCCACCGGTCTTCCCAGTCCGTCCAACGTCCTTCCCAGGATATCATCAGTAATCTCCACCATCAACGGCATATCTGTGTTTTCCACAACACTGCCGGAACCGATGCCGTCTGTTACCTCATAGGGCATCAGCTGTGTCATCCCCCCTTTAAAACCCACCACTTCTGCCATAATGGGTTTTCCTGCATCCTGTCCTCCCGCAGGAAATATCCTGCAGATATCTCCAAGCTTCGCGTCCGGTCCTGCCGACTCAATCGTCAGCCCGATGACATTCACCACTTTCCCCATCTTTTTAAACAGTGGTTCCTCAATACATTTTTCATATTTTTTCAAGTGAGTGAGCATCGATCTCTCCAAATCTTCCTCCCGCTACTCTTTCTGATACGCAAGCATATGAATCCTGTTTTTTAATTCCTGCAGTTCCACATCGATACTACAGTCAAAAAGCCCGCCGCCGGTCTCAATGATTCCCTCCCCCCGCTTCATCGTAACATCCGCCACAAGATCCATTCTGACCCCTGGCATTCCTGTGAGAAGTGCGTCCTTACGGGTATTGATATATTCATAATCTGTCTGAGAAACCCTGACAATAAACTCTCTGCCGCTGTCGATCCGGTGTAACGTTGTGTCCAGCAGATGAAAAATAATTTCTTTCTGATCTTTTAATCCCGCCTTGAAAACATGGTCATAGATCTCAGTCAGCTCCTCTATCACCATAGGTTCCATCTCCTGCAGTTTCTCTTCGTATTCAAGGCGAAGCTTATCCCGCACCGCCTCTGTTTCCTCTATCGCTTTGTTTGTTCTCTGTTCCGCTTTTTCCACTTCCAGAAGAGCCTCTTCATGTCCCCTGGCAAAGCCCTCAGTATAACCTGCCTGCCTGCCTTCTTCTGCCGCCTGTGCTCTGATCGCAGCCACCTCCTGCTCGGCAGCTGCCTTCATCTGCTCTATTTCCACTCTGGCAGCTTCTAACAGTTCCTCCGGAGAAGGACCTTCATACACAGGTTTTTCCCGGTAGATATTGCCGGACTCCTCCCCAAAAAGGGCCTTCCCCGTCTCCTCATCCATCTCTTCGAACTCCGCCGGCTGAAATCCTTCCGGTGAAGCCGCAAAAGACTGAGATGGAAGACTGTTTTCTGCAGGCCGCCATCCAAGGCGTTTCGCAGTATTTTCATTGGGGTCTATAATTTTTGCTTCTCCCTCCCGGAAGTTTACAAAGCCTGACTTTAATAAATTAGACAATGACCTCGTCCCCTCCGCCTCTGGAGATCACGATCTCTCCGGAGTCTTCCAATTTTCTGATAATATTTACGATCTTCTGCTGCGCTTCTTCCACGTCTTTCATTCTTACAGGTCCCATAAACTCCATGTCTTCCTGAATCATAGATGCCAGACGCTTGGAAAGGTTGTTGAAGATAGTATTCTTCACTTCCTCGTTGGAACTCTTTAAGGAAACTGCCAGATCGTTGTTGTCCACATCCCTGAGCACACGCTGGATCGATCTGTCGTCCAGCAGCAGAATATCCTCGAATACAAACATCTTCTTTCGGATCTCGTCCGCCAGCTCCGGCTCCTCGATCTCCAACGTCTCCATGATATGTTTCTCTGTTCCCCTGTCTACCGTATTCAAAATATCCACTACGGCGTCTACGCCGCCGACAATGGTGAAATCCTGATTGACAAGAGCTGCCAGCTTTGATTCCAGAATATTCTCCACCTCCTTGATAATATCCGGGCTGGTTCTGTCCATCACCGCAATACGCTTCGCCACATCCGCCTGTTTATCCGGTGGAAGGGCCGAAACGATCAAAGCCGCCTGCCCCGGTGACAGATAAGATAGAATAAGCGCTATCGTCTGAGGATGCTCATCCTGAATAAAGTTGAGCAGCTGAGAAGCATCTGTCTTTCTGACAAATTCAAAAGGTTTCACCTGCAAAGATGCCGTCAGTTTGCTGATTACATCCACCGCCTTATCCTCGCCAAGAGCTTTCTCCAGCACTTCCTTGGCATATCCGATACCTCCCTCAGCAATATACTGGGAAGCAAGACAGAGGCTGTAAAACTCGTTTGTGACATCCTCCTTGAGTTTGGCTGTAATACTTCTTGTGTTGGCTATCTCCAGTGTCAACTCTTCTATCTCTTCCTCTTTCAGATGTTTAAATATCTGGGAGGACATCTCAGGTCCAAGAGAAATCAGAAGAACCGCCGCCTTCTGTAACCCTCCCAGATCCTCAATGCTCATTTCCCCTACATTCGCCATGGTATATTACCCCCATTCTTCATTCAGCCAGTTACGCAGCAGATTTGCCGCCGCTTCCGGATTTTCCTGTATAAATTTCTCCAGGATAAGGCGTTCCTCCGATTTCGGCTCCACACCGAATTCCTCCACCACTTCATCCGGCGCAGACTGCAGCAGCTCATCCACAGGCAACGGTTCCTCCGGTTCCTCCGGCACTCTCTCCCGCATCATGCTCCGCAGAATCACAAACGCAAGCAATCCAAGGATCAGCAGGATCAGCACAAAGGCGATCACATCCGTACCTTTAACATCCAGTCCCTCTTTATCAATAAACCAGTTTTCCTCATAGGCGACAATGGAAATATTCTCCGTCGGAATACCGGTGGACATGGCAACGACACTGATCCAGTCCGCATCATTCTCGATCCTTCTTCTGCCGCTGTTCTGCGCCTTATATTCTTCCCAGCTGATACCGTCCAGAAGTCCCTGGCTTCTGACAATCTCCTCCTTCACGATCACATAATCTATGGCTGTGATACCCGCTGAAGAATTCTGATAATCGATGATGCCGCCTACGGTGTTGGACGTGGTGATCCGCTCGCTCGGTACGTATCTGTAGTCCTCCTCCGATGTGGATGTACTCTGGTTTCCATCCGTATCAAGCACATAGGTAGCAGGCTCATCATTGGAATCCGTTCCCGGAATATCACCGCCTCCTGCCGTGGAGTCCGTATTATAGATATGCGCCTCTGCAAGCAGTCCCTGGGTGGAATTTTCCGGCGCATAATAATTGTGATCCACAACGTTGGTGTCCGAAAAATCGATCATCAGATTAACTGCCGCTTCAATGGAATCAAAGTTGTTGGTTCCCTTCAGGGCATTCTTTATTTTCATACCCACCGCTTCCTCCGATTCCCGTTTGATCACCATCGGAGAATTGGAAGTCCCTGAAATATAGAAATTATCGTCACCAGAAAAAAGCATCATGCCGGTGCTGTCAATGATAGTAATATTGTCTGTCGTACTGTTTCCCAGTGCAGTCGCCACTGCCCTGGCCAGAAAAGCCGCATTATCAGTGGAAAACTCCCCGTCGATCGTCAGCACGATAGAAGCGGATGATTCCTGTTCCGCAGCGATCAGCCTGCCGTCTTCCTCCGGCACATGGAGCACTACCGTAGCCTCTTTAATTGCGCTGAACATGCCAATAAAATCATGCTCCAGTTCATCCTGCAGCATTTTGACATAGCGTTTCTGCTTATCCGCTTCGGTTACGCCAAGACCGCCCTCTGTCACATTATCAATGGTGTATCTGTCGGATACGATACTGTTGGAAGCCAGTAAAAGATTGGCATTCCCCAGCTGAGAAGTAGCCACCTCCACCCGGAGCCCGTCATCTGATATTCGATATGTATAACCACCCTCATCATCCAGGATCTGTTTGATCTGGGCGCCCTCGTTCGCCGTCTCACACTCTTTTAAAAGAGTATATTGTGGTTTGGAAAGAATGGATATCACAACCACCAAAACAAGGATAATAGCAGCAGCAATACATACGATCATGGTACGCTGCTTAATTTTCAGACTTTTCCACCAGTCCACAATCTTTTTTATTAATTCTTTTATTTTTTCCTGCATCTGGACATTTCTCCCACTTGTACTTTATCTTTCCTGCTGTCTGGACTTTCGGGCAGCAAAAAGGGGCAGTGCTCAAATCTGCATCTGCATAATCTCTCTGTAAGCCTCAAGCAGTCTGTCTCTGATGGCTGTGGTATAATTTAATGCCTGGGAAGCTTTGCTCAGCGCAATCGTCAGATCGTGTGGATTATCCACTTCTCCCATCGCCCATTTCAGTTCCATATCTTCCTTATCCGACTGATAGGCATTGGTAAGATTAAAATTCTTTATCGCCGTATCCAACAGGGAGTCAAATCCTCCCCTTTCTTCCTCTGTTTTGATCGGATTTGTGATCGTCGAAGTGGCTTTTTTTGCCACATCCACCAGATCAGCAGAGTTCACACTGAACAAAGATGTAATATCCATTTGCGTTGTCGCTTCCTTTCCTGCTCTTATCGGTCATTCAACTGTCAGGCCTGACCTATTGTAAGACCTCTCTGCGCCATGCTCTTGCTGGCTTCAAAAGCCGTAGCATTGACCTCATATCCACGGCTGGCATCGATCAGATTAACAAACTCCGTGACAGCATCCACATTCGGATACATCACGTAACCGTTCTCATCCGCATCGGGATGGGCCGGATCATAAACCATTTTCATTTCCGTCCATTCATCCTCATAGACTCCCGTCACCTTTACACCGGTACCGGAGTATTTATCCCGCTTGGCATCCAGAACATGGGCGAACGGTGTCTTATTGCTACGTTCTTCAAAAACCACCACTTTTCTGCGGTAAGGTGTCCCGTCCTCCGTTCTCGTCGTATTCATATTCGCCAGATTTTCCGAAATGATATCCATGCGGTAACGTTCCGCAGTCATCCCGGTGGCGCTGATATCAAAAGCCGTAAAAAGTCCCATAGTATACTCCTTATCTCTGCCTGGCAGTATATTTTATCTGCTTCTATTTTGTCACGGTCCTCAGATCATTAAATTCCGCTGTAATCGCCGTCGTCAAGCCATTATAATAAATCTGGTTTTCTGCCAGATACACATTTTCCACATCCACATCCACGTTATTTTCATCTTTCCGGTAAGAGTAGCCGGCATAATCTATGTAAGATTTCGGTTTCAGATCCTCATTTGTCAAAGAGGCAACCTTTTCATCCGTAGTCATATAGCGGAATTCATTTAACGCCTGCTTTAACTGGGCCTTAAAATCCACATCTTCCCGTTTATACTTCGGCGTATTTACATTTGCCAGGTTATTATTAATACAGTCATTTCTGATCCAGGCAGCATCCGCCGCCTTATCCAACACCTTCATGTAGTCGTAAATGTTGGTGTTTAACAGAGTGCTCATCGCATTCTCCTTCCTGTGTATAAAACTTCTCACTTTTTCACATATATTATTATACGGGAATCCCCGAAAAAAACAAGTGCTTTTTCAAATACAATACATTTTCCTGCCACGGTTTTTTATGGAAAAAAAAGCAAAAGGAATCTATCTCTGCCAATAAATTCCTTTTTTCTCTCCTGTCAATCCGTGACCATTTATCCTTTTTTCATGCGAGGCCTGCCTGTAAATCACCTGTTATCCATCCGGGCCTTCAAAGACGCTATCTCTTCATAGATCGCATCATTCAGCACTTTAATGGAAGTTCCTTTCATGCCGGAAGAACGTGACTCAATGACACCTGCACTCTCAAATTTCCGCAGGGCATTGACAATCACGGAACGGGTGATGCCCACTCTGTCAGCGATCTTGCTTGCTACAAGGATTCCCTCTCTGCCGTTTAATTCATCAAAAATGCAGATGATCGCCTCCATTTCCGAATAGGAAAGTGTACTGACGGCTGATTTTACAACAGCAAGCTTCCTGCTCTCTGCTGCCGTCTCCTCACTGACCGCCCGAAGCATCTCCAGTCCCACCACGGTGCTTCCATATTCACACAGAATAATGTCATCTATATCATATGTCTCATCCTCTTTGTAAATGAACAGCGTTCCCAGTCTTTCACCGGCTATCTCAATGGGGGAAATTAACGCTTCATACTTTTTGGCCGTCTGCTCTTCAAAGCCAAGAGTCTCCAGATTTACATTTTCCTTTGTGGAAAGAACTCCAAGCAGCCTCTCGTTTAACATACTGTCCACAAATTTCCCCACATTGTCGGAGAGCAGCACATCAAGGGGCCTTATCCCCGACAACTCCCCTACTCCCAGCACTTTCCCCTTTCTGCTGATCACGAGGACATTGGAATTCAAAATGTCCTTCATTACCCTGCAGATATCGTTGAAAACCACCTTGCTGGAATTATTGTTGTGCAATAATTTTCCTATTTTTCTCGTCTTATCCAATAACTGTACACTGCTGCCCACAAATTACCTCTACAATCCGTTTACCACATCACTATTTCAACAAAATATTCCTTATTTTATCATATTATTCTCTATAATGCAAATATTTTCCGACTTATTCCACAAATCCCCTCTGATTATTCCTCTGATTGCTGATGCGCCGGTTTATCTGCCACATTTCCACAGCCCTCCCCGGAGCAGACCAGTTTATTTCCCTTCTCTACCATCATACTGCCGCATTTTTCGCACAGTACTCCCGAAGGTTTCTGCCACACCATAAAGTCACACTCCGGATTATTGATGCAGCCATAATATTTTCGTCCTTTTCTGGTCTTTTTCATCACGATATCCCCACCGCACTCAGGGCAGGCGACACCGATCTTCTCAAAATAGGGCTTTGTATTTTTGCAGTCCGGAAAACCGGGACATGCAAGGAATCTGCCATGAGGGCCGTATTTGATGACCATCTGTCTGCCACATATATCACAGTATTCTTCCGACAGTTCGTCCTTTATTTCCACTTCCTCCAGCTGTTTCTCAGCCTTTTTCACCGCTTCGTCCAGATCCGGGTAGAAATTCCTGATAATAGTCTTCCAGTCCACATCTCCCAGCTCAACGCCATCAAGCAGCGTCTCCATATTAGCCGTGAAATTTACATCAACGATGGTCGGGAAGGCTTCCCGCATCATCTTATCCACCACTTCACCGATCTCCGTCACATAGATATTTTTGTTCTCCTTTACAATATATCTTCTGGCAAGCAGTGTTGTGAGTGTCGGCGCATAGGTACTGGGTCTGCCTATTCCCTGCTCCTCCAGCGCCCTGACCACCGAGGCTTCCGTATAATGTGCCGGCGGCTGAGTAAAGTGCTGTTTATACTGAAGTTCCTTTAAGGCAAGTTTGGTCCCCCTGTCCAGATTCCCGGAAATCACCGCAGTCTCTTCCCTGTCCTCCTCCCGGGTATACACGCTTAAGAATCCGTCAAACTTTAATTTGCTGGCCGAAACACTGAAACGTTCTCCGGCGGCATCGATCTTCACCGAAGTCGTCTCATATATGGCGCCATTCATACGGCTCGCTGTAAAACGTTTCCAGATCAGCTGATACAGACGGAACTGATCCCTGCTCAGAGAATCTTTCAGATCCGCAGGTGTTCTTGCAATATCCGTAGGGCGGATCGCCTCATGGGCATCCTGAATTTTGCGCCCGCTCTTTTTTTCCTGCACTTGCTTCGCCATATAGGCTGTACCATAATTCTCCTCAATGTATTTTGCCGCAGCTAACGAAGCCTCCTCTGAAACTCTCGTGGAGTCAGTACGCAGGTAAGTGATCACACCCACTGTACCGTTTCCTTTGATATCCACACCCTCGTACAACTGCTGCGCAATGCGCATGGTCTTCTGGGTGGAAAAATTTAACACTTTGCTGGCCTCCTGCTGTAATGTGGAGGTTGTAAAAGGAAGAGGCGCCTTCTTTGTCCTTTCTCCGGATTTTTTATCCGTGATCTTCCAGTCTGCATTTTCAAGATTTTTCAGAATATCCTGAAGCTGTTTCTCATTCTTTATAATGGCCTTTTTTTCTCCACAGCCATGATACTTTGCAAGGAGCGGTTTCTTTTCCCCGGCTATATCCAATACCGCATCCAGGCTCCAGTACTCTTCCGGTACAAAGGCATTGATTTCCTCTTCTCTCTCACAGATGATCCGAAGCGCCGCCGACTGTACCCTTCCAGCCGAAAGTCCTCTCTTTACTTTGGCCCAGAGCACCGGGGAAATGCGGTAACCCACCATACGGTCAAGCACACGCCTCACCTGCTGGGCATCCACCAAATTCATATCTATCTCTCGGGGATTCTTTATTGCTTCCTTCACCGCGGTTTTTGTGATCTCGTTAAAAGTGATACGGTATACCTTTTTTCCTTCCAGTTTCAACGCATAGTATAAATGCCAGGAAATGGCTTCTCCCTCTCTATCCGGGTCAGTTGCCAGATAGATCTTTTCCGCTTTCTTCACTTCTTTCCTCAGAGCTGCCAGGATATCTCCCTTTCCTCTGATCGTAATATATTTCAATTCAAAATCATTCTCCGGTGAAAAACCAAGCTGACTTTTGGGCAGATCACGCACATGCCCGTTGCTGGCCATCACCTCATAGTTTGCTCCTAAGAATTTTTTGATCGTCTTCACTTTCGCGGGAGATTCCACAATCACCAGATATTTCGCCATTTCTACCTCCGTGCGGCAATGTCTGTCCGCATCTTTTTCTGCGGAACGCTCTGCCTGCATTTTTATACGTCAACCGTCAAACACTATACACCACTTTTTTTTAAGTTGCAAGGACTTTTTGACAATATCCCTCCGCAGTCTGCCCTGCAAAACCCTTGATGCACAGTTCCACCAGAATACTCATGACCTCCTGAATCGTCAGGACTCTTCCCATTTGTTTCCAGAGTTCTTCCGCTGTTTTTGGTAAAACTTCCAGATATTGATACACCTGTTTTTCCTGTGGGGAAAGCATACATAACTTAGATACTTTTTTCTTTCCGGATTCACTTTTTGGATTTTTCATACCCGTTTCTTCTATATTATTATATCCCTCTATACCGTACAGCGCTTCCAGAATATCCACCGGGGAGACTGCAACCCCCGCTCCCTGTCTGAAAAGCTGATTGCAGCCCCTGCTCAGGGAATCCGTGATCCTTCCCGGCACAGCAAACACTTCCCGCCCCTGTTCAAGCGCCATATCCACAGTGATAAGAGTCCCGCTTTTCTCTCTCGCCTCCACCACGATCACCACATCAGAAAGGCCGCTGATGATCCGGTTGCGGATGGGGAAGAGTGGCCCCTGCGGCAGCGTGCCGGGAGGAAATTCACTGAGCACAAGCCCTTTGTCGCACAGAGCGCGGTACAGTGCTGTGCATTGCCGGGGATAGATGACGTCCACGCCCGACCCGAGCACCGCGATGGAAGAACCCTTTTCCTCCAATGCAGCCTCGTGCGCCGCCCGGTCAATGCCGCGAGCCATGCCCGAAACCACGGTAATGCCGCAGGCCGCGAGCTCCCGTGCCAGGGCTGCGCTTTGGGCCAGCCCACTGCGCGTGCAGCTGCGTGAACCGACCACGGCCGCACAGGGATGAAGCAGCAGGTCAAGATTGCCCCGTGCATACAACACGGACGGAGCGTCCGGGAGTTCCCGTAACAGAGAGGGATAGCGGGGATCGGGCCAGAGCAGGATATCGCCTTCCAGATCGCGGGCATCTTCCCACTCGGGACGAGCTTCCTTGCGCCACTCGTCACCGGACAGAGAGGCTCCCTTTTGGGGATCAAGCCCGGCTTCCCGCCAGCGCGGCACGGCATAGACCGCCGCGTAAGCCGATCCGAAGTGCCGGAGCAGGCGGCAGACGCTACGCGCGCCCAGTCCTTTGGTTCTGCGCAGGGCAAGCGCCGCCCAGTATTCCGCGCGCTGTTCTTCGTTCAGCCTGTCCAACGCGCTCCCGTTTTTCTCTGTATCCATAAATCCGGACTCAGAACAGGCCCAGCTGTTTCGCACGGGTTGCGGCTTCTGATTTCGGCCAGTCTTCCTTCAGGACGGCAAGGTGCAGTTCGGCGTTCTGGCTGTCCCCAAGTTTGGCATAGGCCAGAGCCGTTTTGAGCAGGGAATCCGGAGTCTTGCCATGGCGGGGGAAACGGGCCTGCACGTCCTTGAACGCAAAGATGGCGTCGCTGAACATGCCGCGTGAATAGAATGTTTCTCCTATC
>OFGZ01001761.1_pt1 | contig 10615 bp, 8 predicted proteins | sample 1521871 | NCBI WGS metagenome assembly OFGZ01 (sample SAMEA3504091, study PRJEB24116) | mouse gut metagenome | biome: mouse gut; feature: mouse-associated habitat; material: faeces | place: Denmark | collected 2011
CGGGCGTTTCAGCTTGTCGCGGTCACCGCCGCAGCCAAACACAACCCACAATTTATTCTCGGTGTGACGGCGCATTGTTTTCAACACGTTTTCCAACGCATCGGGCGTATGGGCATAATCAACATAAACACCGGCTCCGTTTTTCAAACGACCGGCCAGATCAAGCCGCCCGGGTGCACCTTTAACCAACGGAAGATAATCGATTATCTTTCCCGAAAACCCGTGTAAAGCAATAACCATCCCAACCGCGCACAATACGTTCATCGCCTGAAACTCCCCGATCAGCGGCAATTCAAGCCGGTAATGCTGCCCTAAAATTTCGGTTTCCAGCGTTTGTCCGGCCGCATGCGGCTGCCGGGAAACAATTTTCAGTTCTTTTCCTCGGTTGCCGTATGACATTACCCGAATCCCGCGCCGGCGGCAAAGCTGCTCCAACCGGTCAAATTCGGCAATATCGGCATTGAGAACAGCCGTGCCGTCCGCCTCCATAACCCGGGAAAAAAGCAGTTCTTTGGCTTGCAGATAATTTTCCATCGTCCGATGATAATCCAGATGATCCTGAGTAAAGTTGGTAAAACCGGCAACTTTGATCTTAAGACCGTCCAACCGATACTGTTCAATACCGATACTCGAGGCTTCGAGCGAAACGTATTCAACGCCCTTTTGCGCCAGCTGCCGCAAAATCCGATGCAGGGTCACGCTGTCCGGGGTCGTCAGGGTTTCGATGTTTTCCGCGGCATCGGAAACAACGCCGATCGTTCCGATACTGGCTGACGAATAACCGAGATAACGCATCAGCTGACGGGTAAAATCGGCAATCGAGGTCTTGCCGTTAGTCCCGGTAACGGCCGATATATAAGGCGGCAGCGGTTTATAGAAATTGGCCGCGGCACGAGCAACGTTTTCCCGCATATCTCCGAGCGCTTTCACAAAAACCGTCGAAGCCGTTTCCCCCGTCGTAAAGCACCGCCGCCGCACCTTTGGCCACCGCATCGGGAATATATTTTCGCCCGTCTGAGCTATTGCCGTTCACGGCAATGAACAATGCTCCCGGCATAACTTTGCGGGAATCAATTTCTACCGTACTGATTTCAATATCCGGCCATTCTCCTTCGGCTGTCGGCACGCCCGACAATATCTGACTTAACAACATCGCACACCTCTTTTTTGATTAATATATTTTACTATAGGCGGCAAAGTTTAGTTTTTTGTTAACTTAATCGCTTGACCGACCGACATTTTGCTCTTATGTTTAAATCATAAATATTTTCAGGGAGATATAAATTATGAACAGCACTGCCGCACTACGCCCGTATACAAGCGGGGAAGAAATCTGCCACAGTCTCATCCACGGCATCGGCATCGTTCTGAGTGTTGCGGCATTGGCTGTTCTGGTGGGCTTTTCCGCCCGTTACGGCGATGTATGGACCATTGTTTCCACCGCCGTTTTCGGCGTGTCAATGATTCTGCTGTATACGGCTTCGACGCTTTATCATGCCATCCCCTACCCGCAGGCCAAAAAGATACTGAAAAAATTTGACCACATTGCCATTTATTACCTGATTGCCGGCAGTTATACGCCGTTTTTGCTGGTCAATCTGCGGGGACCGGTCGGCTGGTCGATTTTCGGAATCATTTGGAGTCTCGCCCTTGCCGGAACCGTCTTAAAACTGGTAACTTCGGGAAGCGGAACCAAAATCTGGTCGATATCCTTGTACCTGATCATGGGTTGGATGATTGTTTTCGCTTCCAAACAATTATTTGCCTCAATCAGTACCGCCGGCGCGGTTTTCCTGATTCTCGGGGGCCTTTTCTATACGCTCGGGGTCTTTTTTTACATTTGGAAAAGCAAAAAATATACCCATGCGGTATGGCATTTTATGGTTTTGGCGGGAACGGTCATGCACTTCTTTGCCGTGCTTTACGCCTGCGTTCTAATTTAATCCCTGAGCTTCGAGAACAAATCCGGTGCAATCGTCGCCGTTGTAATTGTAACCGGTCACAATATTGCCGCTGATTGTAAACGAAATTTTACAGTATTCAATATCCTGACGGTCCGGATCGGGGCCGGGAAGGCTCGGCTGCGATATCGCCGGATAATCGATCAGGTTGGGATAAGCATCGCGACGCCCTTTTTTATCAAGTTCGACATAGGTCACCACTTTGGTGTTTTGGTCCACTATAAAGGAATTGTCGGGCATTCCCCAATTGTCGATCAGATGTTCTTCCGACACCCCTACCCAGCCTTGCAGCTGTTCGTTATAATCCGGAACCGACGAACAGGCCGTCAAAATAAAAGCACACAGCAAAACCAGCATCAAAACTCTCCTCACTAAACTGTTTTCCGCCTTGATATAGGCGTGAAAAAAGCTTTTTCAATCAGAGGATTGTTTCAGCATCACATTTAAACGGTTTTGCACTGCCGGATCCATCTTAACTTCCAAATGCAGTTTTTCGCCTTGTTGCCGACAAGCCACGACTTCGCCGTTTTGATGCAGCCATGCCAGCATTTTACCGTCTGCCGCCGCAACATCGACGCTGACGATTGTGCTTCCGGCGGATAAAATATCGTCCAAGCGTTTTAAAAGCCTGTCACAGCCTTCTCCGTTGAGTGCCGAAACCGCCGCGGCCGCCGGCGGCGCGATAAACGAGGACAGCAGGTCCGTTTTGTTGTAAACTTCCAGATAATTGTCCTGATATTCGATTTTATCCAGCCCCAAACCATGCAGCACTTCCAACACGTCCTTACGCTGTTGTTTGCAATCGGGGTTGGCGGCGTCCAACACCTGAACCACAACGTCGGCTTCCAAAACTTCTTCCAACGTGGCGCGAAAGGCCATCACCAGTTCATGCGGCAAATCGGAAATAAAACCGACGGTATCGGAAAGAATAACTTCGCGGCCGGACGGCAGTTTCAAACGTCGCATCGTTGTATCGAGGGTCGCAAACAACAGGTTTTCGGCAAATACCTGAGCGGCCGTCAGACGATTGAACAAGGTTGATTTTCCGGTGTTGGTATAACCGACCAGCGCCACCACCGGATAAGGCACCCGTTTGCGGGCGTTGCGTTGCAATCCACGGGTTTGTTTGATTTTCTCCAACGCTTTTTTGATTTTGACGATCTTATCGTCAATGATCCGACGGTCAAGCTCAATTTGGGTTTCGCCCGGGCCGCCCAAAAAACCGGCGCCGCCCCGTTGCCGTTCCAAGTGAGTCCAGCTGCGCACCAAACGGCTGCGCTGATAAGTCAGATGAGCCAATTCAACCTGAAGACAGCCTTCCCGGGTTTGAGCACGCTCACCGAAAATCTCCAAAATCAGAGCCGTGCGGTCGATAACTTTTAAATTCAGCGCTTTTTCCAAATTGCGTTGTTGGATCGGGGTTAAATCGGCGTCGACAACCAACAGTTCAATTTTCCGTTCGGCTACGATTTCCCGCAAACGTTCTATGAGGCCGCTGCCGAAATAGGCATCGGGACGAATTTGACGGATGCGAACAATCTCACTGTGACAGACGTCAAGATTGATTGCCGCCGCCAGTCCGACCGTCTCGGCCAACCGCTGTTCGGGATAAAGCGACACCGGCCGTCCCACTGCCTGCGGATAGATAACAGCGGCTTTCAGCGCCGGAATTTCGGCAACATACTCAGCCAAAATCTACTCTTCGGCTGTTTTTGAAACGATTTCAACCGCTGCGCTCGGCATAATCGTCGACACCGCGTGTTTATAAATTAACTGGGTATGACCGTCACGGCGAAGCAGAATCGACGCCTCGTCAAACCATGTGATAACGCCCTGCAGCTTAACACCGTTAATAAGAAAAACCGTTACGGCAATTTCATTTTTGCGAATATCGCCTAAAAAGTCTTCCTGAACATTTTGTGACATTGTTTTTTCCTTATATTATTATTGCACAATTCGGATTGTAACCCTATTTTATCAAAATAGTAAAGAAATGTTTGTTAAGCAAGGGGATAATTATGCAAAGATTTTTTCGGCCCGACGGATTGCCGACGGCGCCACAAAAAATATCAGCACGTCCCCGGCTTCCAAATGTTCTCGCACAAACGGCGCCAGACGAATTTCTCCTTTGCGGTACAAAGCGCAAATTCTGCTTTCCTGCGGCAGATTGAGTTCCGAAAACGCCGAACCGATCAGCGGCGAATTGTCATCGACCGCAATTTCCCATACTTCGCCCGACAATCCGAGAGAATAGGCCTGATTGAGCCGCACTTTGCGCAATTCTTTCAAAATGGCGGAAATGGTAATGGAGGTACGGTCAATCAGAATATTCTCGCCCATATTGATAATTTGCGTATTGTATGAACGCGAGTTGACCAGCGCAATCGTGTTTTCAACCCCGTTGCGTTTGGCAATCATGGTGGCGATGATGTTGTCCTTGTCTTCTCCGGTAACGGCAACAGCGGCATCGGCGGTTGCGATTCCCGCTTCCGAAAGCACGACGTCGCTCATCATCGAGCCATGAAAAACCGCGGTTTTGTTCAGCTGACCGGCCAACCGCGCCGCACTGTGCGCATCTTCGTCGATAACCCGGCAGCTGACGATATTGTCATCGTCTTCCAACGCCTCCGCCAGATAGGCAACCAACTGGCCGCCGCCGAAAATGACGACCTGCTCGTTTTCCTTGCGTTCCAGTCCAAAACTGTGGATGACCGTTTCGACTTCGTCGGCAGCTACCAGCAGATTAATTTCGTCACCGACGTGAAACGTATCGTCGTTGCCGGGAATAAAACCGCGACCGTTACGGATAATGTTGACAACGGTTATGTGCAAATCGGGATCCGCACGTTCCAGATGGTCCAACGGAATTTGCAGCAACGGTGATTTTTTGGGGCAGCGAAAAGACAACAACAGCAATTTTTTATCCGCCAGCGGATAAATGCCCGATATTCCCGGATAACCCAAAATGCGTTTGATGGCTTTGGAAATTTCATACTCCGGCGAAACCGCCAGGTCAACCGGAATATCATGATCGCCGAAGAGACCGCCCCACGCCGCTTTCAAATAAACCCGGGCGCTGATGCGCGCCACTTTGCGGGGAATGTTAAACAACGAATAAGCGGCCTGGCACGCAATCATATTGACTTCGTCACTTCCGGTCGCGGCAATCAGCAGATCGGTTTTGCCGGCTTCTGCCTTTTGCAAAATATCGGGATGAGCGACCGACCCCAAAATCGGCATAATATCCCATTGCCGGGCCACTTCATTCAAATTCTTTTCGTTATCGTCGATAACAACCACGTCGTTGTTGCCGCGGCTCAGATAAGCCACGATACTTTTGCCGACGTTACCGGCACCTCCGACAATTATTTTCATGCTTCCTCTTCCTTTGTACCTGCGGCTTGGGGACCAAAATAGTCCTCTACCGCCGCCAACGCCTGATTTAAGTCATTAATGCGGGTATATTGTTCGCGAAACCGCTTCGCATCGTGCAAACCCTTGCAATACCAGCAAACATATTTTCGGGACAATTGCAAGGCCGTCCGTTCGCCGTAATAATCGCGCAACAAGCCGATGTGACGCAACAAAATTTGTTTGATCTGCGACGGGCCCGGTGCCGCGGCTTCGGTTCCCCGTTTCAAATAAGCATCAATCTGCGCAATCAGCCACGGCGCACCGAGAGCCGCCCGCCCCACCATCAGGGCGTCGGCGCCGGTATATTCGAGAATACGGCGGGCCGAAGCGCCGTCGCTGACGTCTCCGTTTGCCACTACCGGAATTTTTACCGCATTTTTGACCGCTGCAATAATATCCCAATCAGCGGTTCCGGCATAAAAGTCACTGCGGGTTCGTCCGTGTACGGTAACATATGCCGCCCCGCTGTCTTCACACATTTTGGCAAATTCTACCGCATTGACATGCTCATGGTCCCAGCCTTTGCGAAACTTGACGCTGACCTTCAACGGGGTTGCCGCCGCAACCGCGCCGATTATACGTGACGCCGACAACGGATCGCGCATCAGGGCGGAGCCGGCGTTGTTATTGACAATTTTTCTGACCGGACAACCCATGTTAATATCAAGGCTGTGAGCGCCGAGATCTGCCGCCAGCCGAGCCGCCTCGGCAAACAACTGCGGATCGCTGCCGACCAACTGCACCGTCACCGGATACGGTTCGTCACGAACGTCGGCAATTTTGCAGGTTTTGGGATTTTGGCGTTCCAACGCATTGACGGCGACCATTTCCGAAACAATGTTTCCGCTGCCGAACGAAGCTGTCGATTGCCGAAAAGGCCGGTCTGTAATACCGGCCATCGGCGCCAAAAATACCTGACTGTCAAAATCGAGTATCCGCATCGTTTTAATTTAACTTATCAAGGGCACGGGCAATCACGTAGTAAATTTTGCCGATATCGGCTCCCGAAATCACCGACAGCAAAATTCCCGACTTTTCGCAACTGCGGGCACGATTGATCAATTCTTCGAATTCGCCGGTATAGGCATTGACCATTTTGCGGAACTCGGCGTTTCTTTCGAACTCTTCCTTAATCGCAATCACCTGCTTGCGGCTCATGGTACGGGAAAGATAACGGACAAAAACGTCGGTATCCCCTTCATAGTATTTCTGCCACAATTTGTCCTGACTTTCGGGATTGAAAATCATATTGATGTCAACGGCAAGGGTTTCAAGCTTTTCAATAATCGAGGTGGCATTTTTCAGGAAGTTTTCCACCTTCATTTCGCGATAACGCTTTTCAATTTCCGCCAACTCGCTGCCGGCCTGTTTGGCACCGATATCCAACAGTTCAATCTGCTTTTTGATCACACCGTTAAAGCTGTCGGTACTGGCAACGATCGCATTGCTTTTGGCGGTAAACTCTTCCAGACTGCCGCTGAACGTTCCCATAACGTCGCTGACTTTGGACAGCGTTTCGTCCGCCGTCGTCTGCAGGCTGTCCGATTGCCGGGCAAATACTTCGTTGGCGGCTTTGATCTCACCCGAAATTCGTTCGGCGTTGGACATGATCTCGATGATCGTTGAGCGCAAACTGTCGCCCGAAGCGGCAAAATGCTGGGCACTGGAACCGGCGGCTTCTTCCAGCTGTCTGCTCAAAGACTGCAGGCTCTCGCCCAACTCGCGTATTTTGTCATGGGCCAGGTTGGCTTTATCAATCAATTGATCGGAAGCATTGTTCATCAGCCCGTTGAAATAATCGACCAAAGCTTTGGTATCTTCGGAAATCTGAACCATTTTGTCGTTTTGAACCGCTATCAGGCCGGTCGCCTCGGTCAGGCTGCGTCCCGTATCGTCGGCAACCGCATTAAAGCCGGTCAGACACTGCTGATAATCTTCGGCCACTTTATTCATGTTGGCGGCCGCATTGTCGGTTGCACGGTTAAGGTCTTCGGAACAAAGCGCCAACGCCTGATTGACGTGTTCAATATCAGCAATCGAGTTGCCGGCCGTTTTTTGGACGCTGTCACCGATTTGCAGCAGCCGTTCGGAAAGAGCCGAAACTTCGCCGGCCAAACGGGCGGCATTGTCATATAAACCGTTCACATCGGTTTTGAACTGTTCGCTGAGACCGTTCATTTTATGCGATACGGCGTCGGAAACGTCCATCAGACACTTGTATTGCTGATTCAAGGCCGCTTCGCCGAGACGGGTCTGAGCGCTGACAAGGTTGACGGCATCCATCAAGTCTTCGCGCTGGCGGCTGAAATTGTCGTTTATAACCGCGCTTTGCGCTTTAATTTGTTCGCCTATATTGTTGAATACGGCGTTAATCTGGCCGCCCTGAAGCTGCATTTGCTCAACCAACGCACCGAAATTGTGATTGATTTCAACGCCCTGATTGCGAATTTGTTCAACCGAACCGTCAATCCGCGAAGCATAACTTTCCATTTCTCCGGCCAACGCCGTGAAGTCGCTGCCGAAAGCCTGATGAACTTCCCGGATACGAGCCGTATTTTCGGCAATGGCAGCCGCGGCATCGTCCGAACCGGTTCGGGAATCGCTAATCGCACGATTAAAGGTTTCAAGTCCGGCGCCAAGCCGTTCCACAATCTGATCAGCCGTTTCTCCGGCATCGTTTTTGGTCTGACCGGCAATGCGGTTAAACTGTTCCAATCCTTCGGCCATGCTGTTGACAATTGAGGCTGCGGCATCGTCGGCACCGGTTTTCGCCTGTTCGACGATTTGGCCGAATTGCTGCAGACCGGCAACAATGCTGTCGGCGATTTGCGTCTGGCGGCCCGATACGTCGGAGAGGTCTTGGTCCAGCTTAAGAATCCGTTCGGCAATCGCCTGATCTATTTCGCTCAATTTGTCAATCGCCACATTCGACTTGTCGGCCACGGCGGAACCGCGTCTTTCGACCTCTTCTTCCAATGCGGACATTTTGGCAAAGACGCTGTCGGCGCTTTCGCCGATGGCGGCAATCTGCTCACGGATGGTCCGGCTGACGCCGGCGGTGTTTTCCGCTACCGAATTAAACAATTCGGACTGGCCTTCAAAGGTTGAAACAATTTCGGCAAACTGTTTGGAGAAACCGCCGGTTGCTTCATTGACCGCATCGGCATGTTTTTCCATCACGGCGGCAATTTGAACCGTATGTTCGTCGACATCGCCGATCAGGCTGCGCAGGCTGTCGCTTTGGGCGGCAACCGTATTTTCCAGTCCCGACACCTTTTCAACGGCAGCGTCGGCCGCTTCGTCAAGCCGTTTGACTTCGGCTTCCAGGCTGTCGTTAATTTTACGGGTTTGATCCGCCGCGTCCGTGGAAGCTCTGAGGGAATCTTCAAGCGTTTCTCTGAGTTGCGCAACCGCTTCTCCGGTATCTCCGGCAATTTTTTGCGCCGCGGTCGAAAGTTCTTCAATCTGACGGGCCAGTTCGGATCGGATTTCTTCGATCTTTGCCAGAGAGCTGCTGATACTGCCGTGTTGTTCGGCAAGCGAGTTCTCGGCGAGACGGCTTTGAGCCACTGCCATATTGCCGGTTTCGTTCAATTTTTCCGACTGCATCATCACGGCGTCGCCGACTTCGTTCAATTTTCCGGTCATATCGTCAACGGCGGCGCGAACTTCGGCAATGCTGCGGACGAAACGGGCATTGACATCGTCAAGAGCGTTTTGAACTTCGCCGCTCACGCCCTGCAATTCCCGGTAACGTTCGGCAATCGTATCGCTGCCGCTGTTCAGTTTGCCGCAGGCGACATCGGTAAAGGTGATCAGGTTTTCGGTCTTGACCTTAACGGTATCAACCACTTCGCGCAGATTTTGCACCGCCTGCGTGCTGCGTTCGTCCAAATCGTCAAAGCCGGCAGTCAGCGAAGCTTCGGCGTTGCGCAAACTTTCGGAAACCGTATCGGAAATATTTTTCAGTTCGTCGGCCTGAGCGGAAATATTGTTTTCCACCAACGCGGTCTGCGCAATAATTTTTTCGGCTTCCGAAGCAAACAAGTCGCTGTGTTCGGCAATTTTGCGATAAACTTCCTGCATGCCGCCGTCCATGGCTTCGGCATATTCAACCGCCTGACGGCTGCGAATTTCGACCAACTGATCCAGTTCAGAAGAGACCGAACGGAAAGTTTCGCTGACCGTTTTGGTGCTCGCCACGGCTTTTTCGGTAATATTCTCCAAATATTTGCTCTGGGCCTCGATTTTTTCAAACACCAGATTGAAATTTTCTTCGGAAACACTGCCGTAAGACTTAATGTTTTCGCTGGCTTCAATAATCTGGCGCGAACTGGTCTCGGCAACGTTCTGGATGATGTCGGCCGAATTTTTGATCTCATGCATGCCCGGCAGCAGATTGTCGACAATACCGTTAATATCGCCCTGCAAACGCCCGGCCACTTCGGAAAACTCGCTGATGCAGTTGTTCAAATCCTTCGTGGTTTTGAAAGCCTTGTCGGTAACGCCGTCAAAACTCTTGGTCAACGTTTTGACACCGTTGGTCAATTCGACGATACTTTTGGTGGAATAATTATCCAACACCCGTACCAAACTGGCAAAATCATCAACCCGTTCATCCAATTCTTTTTTGATCATCGAAGTCTGACTCATCGCCAGCTTGGTGACTTCCTGAAGTTCGGACACCTGAGAACGAATCGCTTCCGACATGGCCTTGGCGGTTGCGGCGCCGCCCTCTTCGGGATAAACCAACTGATTCATATATGCCCGCAAAAACTTGGCTTCCCGTTTAAAAGCGGCACTGCGGTCAACGTAGGCCATTCCCACCCAGATCAGCGCCAGCGGCAGGGTTGCCCCGGCCAAAAAACCGCCGAATTCGTCCGGCATCATCAAAAACAAATTTGACCAGCCGAAAAACTGGGTAATATAAATCAGGACAATCGCAAACCAGACAACCGTCACCACCAGCATCAGGCGATAGAGATTGCTGCCGAGCCAAGTGTTATCGTTTTCTTCGACAGAAGGATTTTCAGCTTTGTTTTTACGAATCATTTCATACTTCCAGAATATTTAAATATATAAATTGGCATAAGATTACAGCATAAAACTTAATATTTCAATAACAAAACCGGCTCTGGGAAGAGTGCTTCCGAACCGGTTTTGCAAAGCGTGCGTTTTTTATTCGATACAGCAGTCGACGGCTTTTCTGACAAAGCTTTTCATGCGTCCGAGCATGCCGG
>OFGZ01001768.1_pt1 | contig 10577 bp, 9 predicted proteins | sample 1521871 | NCBI WGS metagenome assembly OFGZ01 (sample SAMEA3504091, study PRJEB24116) | mouse gut metagenome | biome: mouse gut; feature: mouse-associated habitat; material: faeces | place: Denmark | collected 2011
TTAAATTCAAACTGTTAAGAGCAATGTCTCATAGCCGTTTTTTTGTCTGTGCCTCAAATTTTTTACGGCATGTCAAATAAAAAAATCCGGCCGAAGCCGGAGATTTACAGATTAAAAAAAGATGATCACAATTGGCGCAAACGTTCGATTTTTTCATGCAGCCAGCGGCCGCTCTCCGTCTCTGCCCGCCGGGATTCCGCCTGATGAGACAAGGCTTGCAAAATGTCAGAACGATATTCCTTCATCTCTACCGCAATTTTATACAAATTCAGAACCGCCGCTTTAAAAATCTGTTCATTCTTATCATTCAGCTGAGGAATAATCGTCAGATAGGGAGGGGTTGAAGTATCATCCGCACACCGAGAACCGCGTTCGCTCGCCGATTGCTGAATTTTTTTGGCGGCCTTGGCACTGATCAGGGGCTCGCGCCCGCGCCGAAACCATTTATTGCCGGTGTCCGACATCAAAGACGTCAGTTTACTCATCAGTTTCATTTTTGTCTCCCTTCATATCGCCTGAGTATAATATAACGTGCGGGCGGCAAAAATCCAGCTTTTTATTTGGAAGCGCCGGATGAAGGCGTTTCTTGTTTGTCTGTCGCTTTTTCTTCCTTGGAGCCGATATACTGCTGCCACAATTGTTCCAGTTTTTCTTTCCACCCCGTTTTGTCTTCGCAGGTACGCTCTTCCTTGTTCCATACCCGCCCCTGCTCTTTACAGGCTATTTCCTCCCGGTTTTCAAAACGGTAATAACCGTAAAACAGTCCTCCTGCAATCAGCGCCAGTAAGATAAATTTTATCAGGTTTTTAAATACCAGCCACAAAACCCATGCCGCCGCAATTGCGGCCATGATGATCTTGTTTTGCCACGGGCTGTTGCCCAACACATAAGCCTGAATACCGTAATAGAGCATCAGGGCGCCGAAAATAAGCGTCACCGGGGAAGTCAGCGCCCACAACAAAATTTTCTTTGCCCGGCTTTGCGGTTTGTCTGCCATTCGTCAGTTATTCCTCTGTCCTCAAAATTCTTCGCTTTATTTTTAAAACGAAATCTCGGCAACCGCAACAAAATTTATTACCGGCCGACTCGAAAGTTTTTATTCACCGCTTTTCAAACCACCTCGGCTCCAAGCAGCCCGGCCAGACTGACCGCCTGTTCAAGCCCGATTTTAATTCCCCGCAACTCAGCGAATCCGGTCGAAATCTGAATTCCGTCAATGATACATCCCGAAAAATCAATCCCGGCCAGCCGGGTTTTGAAAAAATCGCTGCGGCAGAAATCCACTGCCTGAAAATTGACTTTCTTCAGCTTAACTTCCGTCCAAAAACTCTCGCGGAATTTGCTGTTGCCGACCGCACAGGCTTCCCACGACGACTGGGAAAAGTCGGCATAATCAAACAAGCTTTCCTCAATTCGGCACTCTTTAAAAACAGCTTCACTCAAACGGGCGCCGTTGCCCTTGCTGCCCGCGATCTCCATTTTTTTCCAATAACTACCGACAAAGCTGCAATTTGAAAAATCACAATTGACAAACTTGCCGTGATAAAAAGCGGCATGATCAAAGTTGCAGTGTTCAAACCTGCATTTGACAAACCGCACCCGTTCAAACTCGATCTGCGACATATTTTCATCCGTCAGCAGTTCGCCTTCAAAGACTTCGTCACAAACGCTTTCGTTTTCATCCTGCGCCCGCCGTATCAATTCTGCCAGCATATTTCCCCTCCTTTTCCCGCGCCGTTTACCGTACGCTTGACGGCATTTCCCGTTTAGACCGGGCGTTTCTTCCGTCATAGCAGAAAACCGCTTTTTTGACAAGGGCAACCGCCGGCGGTTTAAAAAGAAAAAAGAGTACCGGTTTCTCCCCGGCACTCTTTCTTCTTAGTTGGTGAAGATTTAGAAGAGCTTCTTGTAAGTCTCTTCGATCTCCTTGCTCAGTTCACCCATGTCGCTGTTTTCATCGAAACCGATACAGAAAATGCGGTAACCCGCCTTCTGATAGGCTGCTTCGATGTCTTTCCAGTTTTCCACGCCGTTTCTGTTAAACAGAATGATCTGCGGGATTTCCGGGAAGAGCGCGAGCATGATCCAGGTGTGCGTACCGGCGATTCCGACCGAAGCGTCAAGATTGCGGTACATGTTGAAATACTCGGCATGAGCCACGCCGCGAATTCCGAACACTTCCTGGTTCTCGGTCTGACCCGGTACATAGAGATCAAACTCTTTCGCCAAGGCTTCGACTGTTTCCAAATCGTTAACCTTGTGAAAGTGTTGCCCCAGCACCAGGTTGGCAAGGCCTTTCATGAAAGCCAGAACCTGCGGGTTGAGAGACTGCTGAGCAGCCGTAACACCGCACTCGCCGTCGCTCTTCAGCTTTTGCGGCACGAAGAGAACATTAAACCTGTCCTCCAACTGCCGATAGCGGCGGAGTCCTTCGAAAGAAGGCGTCAACCTGGAGGATGCCATCTTGAACCACAGAGAAGCGTCGAAACGACCCTCTTTCAGTTCACGAACGACATCCCATCCCTCAGCCAGTGCCGTCTCCTTCTCCTCGAAAGAAACGGTTTCCAACGCGGAGTAGAACGGAAGCATCTTGACGAGGATGTTTTCGCTTTCTTTGTTAAACTCGTCGGCATTGTCCTTGTTGGGAACGATAACGACAGAAAGGTTCATAGACTTGGCGATCGCCACTGCCATGATTTCATGACCGAAGCATGAGCTGATGATAATTTTCTTCATAATTACTATTTTAATAAAATATGTAATTAGTATGACACATTTTAGACAAAAGGTCAAATGTTTTACCCGATCTTCCGGAAGTTTTTTTTGTCCGTAAGGTTAACCGAAAAAAAACAAAAAATGCAAAAGCAGCTTCAGTAATTGTTAGAACGTCCCGGATGTGTTTTAATTGTGCGCCCATACCAAGCCACAAAAAAACCGTCCTTGCGGACGGCTTTTTAATGGCGGGAGTGACGGGACTCGAACCCGCGACCTCCTGCGTGACAGGCAGGCGCTCTAACCAGCTGAGCTACACCCCCATTCGAGTTCGTTTCCTCTTATACCTAACATTTTTTTTTATTGCAAGTATTTTTTTTATGATTTATCAAAAAAAATGACATAATTAACATTAAGGTAATTTTTCACTGGTATTTTTTTACCCGTATGCTACAGTGTCGCACTGGAAAATTACGACGACGACACAAAAAGGATTTTTTATTTTGCATAAAGACTGGATCAAAAAACAGATTGCAACAACCATTGCCAACAAGCGGTGCTGGATGACCTTTTGCACCACTTTCGCAATTGCCCTGTTCGGCATTATTTTGGTTATGCACAATACCGAAGTCAATGCGTCGTTCGCACCTTCCGCCCCGATAGAGGCGATTGAAAACGAAATTTATAACGAAGAATTCAGCGAACCGGACAACGATTTCATCGCCGAAGCCGAGGTTACCGAACCGGAACCGGTTGAAGAAACCCGCGAAAATACCCTCACGGTCAAACCGGGAGACACCCTGCTCAATCTGCTGACAGACCTCGGAATGGAATATCAGGAAGCCAACGAGCTTTATCTGGCCGCCAAAAAAGTTTACGATCCGCGCAACATCAAGGCCGGACAAAAACTGCAGGTCAGTCTGTTGTGGAACCTGCCCGAAAACAAACTGATTTCGCTTAATGCCCTTACCTCGCAAATCCGTACCGGCGAACGGATCGTCATCGAAAAAGACCAAAACGGCAAATACAAGGCCGAACTGCAAAAAGACGAACTGATCGAAGAGGTCAACTCGGCTTCCGGTATTGTTGACGGCAGTCTTTCCGTTTCGATGAACCGTCAAAAAGTTCCCTCTCGCATCGTGGCCAACTTCATCAGCATCTTTTCCTACAGCGTCGATTTTCGCCGTGACATCAAAAAAGGCGACCGGTTTGAAATCATTTATCAAAATTACATCACACCTGGCGGAGAAGTCGTCAAAAACGGCAATATTTTATATGCTTCGCTGACGCTCGGCAAAAACAAAATTTCGCTTTATCGCTTTAAAGATGCCGCCGGCAACAGCGATTACTATGACGCCAAAGGCTTTGCGATGAAAAAAACGCTCAGCCGCAAACCGATGTCTTATCAAAACGCACGCATTTCTTCCCCGTTCGGACGCCGCCGCCATCCGATCTACAAAGACTACCGGGTTCATTGGGGCGTTGATTACGCGGCGCCGCGCAACTCACTGGTCTATGCGGCCGGAGACGGCGTCGTTCAGGTGGCCAAGTATAACGGCGGCTACGGCAATTACATTAAAATTCGCCACAATTCGGAATATTCCACCGCATACGGTCACATGCAGAAATTTGCCAAAGGAATTCGGCCCGGCGTCCGCGTCAAACAGGGACAACTGATCGGATATGTCGGTTCCACCGGCCGTTCGACCGGACCGCATTTGCATTACGAAGTGGTACGCAACGGCAAAAGAGTCAATCCGCTGACGGTTACCGCTTCCGCATCCGAAAACCTGAGCGGCAAAAATCTCAAACAATTCAAGGTTCAGGTTGCCCAAATCCAAGAAACGCGCCAGCAAATGTTTGCCAAAGCGCTCGAAAAGAAGAACGAGCAGTTGGCAGACAACACCGCACAGAGCAAAATCGTTCAGGCAAACTAATTTTTATAAAGCACAAAAGGAACCCCCGGTCAAACCGGGGGTTTGTTATAAAAACAATCGGACCACTCGTCTAAAAATCTGCCGTTTTCAGTAGGGCTTCAGTTTCTTTTTCCGACCTGTCAAACCGCGCGGCAAACAAATGCTTGTCTATGCCGTTGATGGTTAAAATCTTCGGATTGGCCAGCAGTGCCGGCAGTTCTTCACTCAAGAAAACACTGCGCGGATCGGCACCGTCCACAAATGCGGTCACGTTGCCGGAAGCACCGTCAATGAAACGCCTGGAAGCCAGCCGCCAGATCTCCGCCGCTTTTTGCCGGTCATGGTCATTATCAAGCGTGCTCCATTCCAAACCCAACTCAATCAGTCGTTTTCCGCAAACGGTATCATCAATCATCACCATTTGCGGATGATCTTTCATAAAAGCAAACGCTTTGTCTTTATTCGCGGTCGTCGGCTGATAACTGACCGAATACAATACCACCGTATCCGGTGCGCTGCGCACGTCTTCGGTGCCGGCCGTCTCCACCGCCACCCTGAAAAATTTATTGTCTATCACGATTTTTCGATCTCTAACTGATTATCCTTAACCACAATTTCCGCGGTATCGTTTTCGCCGATTCGCCCGTCCAAAATTGCAAAAGCGAGTTTATTCTCAATTTGGTTTTTAAGCAAGCGTTTTAAGGGCCGCGCACCGTAAACTTCATCATAACCGTTGTCGGCAATCCACTTGACCGCGGCATCGCTGATATGCAGTTTGATATTCCGTTCCGCCAACCGTTTTTCGATGTTGGCAAGCTGAATTTTGGTAATTTCTTTGATATCTTCCTTGCTCAACCGCTGAAAAATGCTGATCTCGTCAATACGGTTAATAAACTCGGGCCGGAACGACGCCTTCACAACCTCCATCACCGCATCGTTCACCGCTTTCGAATCGCTCTTGTCATCGGCGCGTGCCAGAATTTCCGACCCCAGGTTGGAAGTCATGATAATAATCGTGTTTTTAAAATCAACCGTACGACCTTTGCCGTCGGTCAGCCGTCCGTCGTCCAAAACCTGCAACAGCACGTTAAAGATATCCGGATGCGCCTTTTCTACCTCGTCAAACAAAATCACCTGATAGGGGCGCCGGCGCACAGCCTCGGTCAAAACGCCGCCTTCTTCATAACCGACATATCCCGGAGGCGAACCGATCAGACGCGCAACCGCATGTTTTTCCATATACTCGGACATGTCTACCCGCAACAGGGCCGTCTCGTCATTAAACAAAAATTCCGCCAGCGCCTTGCTCAATTCGGTTTTTCCGACCCCGGTCGGGCCCAGAAACAGAAACGAACCGATCGGCTGTCGATGATCGCCGATTCCGGCGCGTGAACGGCGTACGGCGTTGGCAACTGCACGAATCGCGTCTTTTTGTCCGACCACTCGTTGGCCCAGATAATCTTCCATCCGCAACAGTTTTTCTTTTTCGCCCTCCAGCATCTTGTCAACCGGAACCCCGGTCCATTTCGACACCACTTCGGCAATAGACTCGTCCGTAACCACTTTTTCCGCCCGGCCTTTTCTTTCCTTGGCCAAATCTTCCAGCGCCTGCATTTTCTTTTCCAAATCCGGAATAACGCCGTATTGAAGTTCTCCGGCCTTTTCAAACTGACCGTTGCGCTGCGCGATCGCCGCTTCGATTTTTGCCTTGTCCAACTTGTCTTTGACATCGGTCAAATCGGCCAGGCTCTGTTTTTCGGCCTTCCATTTGTCATTCAAACTCCGGGCCTTTTCCTCCAAGTCGGCGGTCTCTTTTTCAATTTCTTCCAACCTTTTTTTCGACTGCTCGTCATGTTCTTTTTTCAAGGCTTCGCGTTCAATTTTCAATTGCATAATCCGCCGGTCAAGATTATCCAACTCTTCCGGTTTGGAGTCGATTGCCATCCTGAGCGAGCTGGCGGCCTCATCCATCAGATCTATCGCCTTGTCAGGCAAAAACCGATCGGTAATATAACGGTTGGACAAGGTAGAAGCGGCAATCAGGGCCGAATCGGAAATCCGCACGCCGTGATGCAGTTCAAATTTTTCCTTGATCCCGCGCAGAATCGAAATTGTTTCTTCAACCGTCGGCTCAGTTACAAACACCGGCTGAAAACGCCGTGCCAACGCCGCATCCTTTTCAACGTATTTCTTATATTCGGAAAGCGTGGTGGCGCCCAAACAATGAAGCTCACCGCGAGCCAACGCCGGTTTTAAAAGATTGGAAGCGTCCATCGACCCTTCCGACGCCCCGGCACCGACAATCGTATGCATTTCGTCAATAAACAAAATAATGCCGCCGTTAGAGGCCTCCACGTCTTTCAACACCGCTTTCAAACGTTCTTCAAACTCGCCGCGAAATTTGGCGCCGGCAATCAGAGCGCCCATGTCAAGCGCCAGCAGCCGCTTGCCGCGCAAACTCTCGGGAACATCGTTGTTGACAATCCGCATTGCCAAGCCTTCGACGATTGCCGTTTTGCCGACTCCCGGTTCGCCGATCAGTACCGGATTGTTTTTGGTTCGTCGCGACAAAACCTGAATGGTACGGCGGATTTCATGTTCCCGTCCGATCACCGGATCAAGTTTGCCTTCTTTGGCTTTGCCGGTAATGTCAATCGCGTATTTCTTCAAAGCTTCAAAATTGTCTTCGGCCGATTCGCTGTCTGCGAGCCTTCCCTGGCGATATTCGCTGATCGCGCGGTTAAGCTTAACCGCGTCAACGCCGTTATGTTGCAAAATATCATGAGCCTGATTGCCGGCCATCGTCGCCATCGTTTGCAACAGGCGTTCCGCGGTCACAAATTTGTCGTTGGCCTGAGCGGCAATTTTTTCGGCATCCAGCAACAAAGCGCTGAAATCTTGCGACATCACGGTTTGCACCGCCGCACCCGAAATTTCCGGGATCTTGTCCAGCTCATTGTTAACTTCACGCCGGATCACCTCTAAATTGCCGCCGGATTTTTCAATCAGGCTGTCAATAACATTGTCGCGGCTTTCCAACATCGCCGCCAACAAATAGAGCGGCGTAACATACTGGCGGCGCCGGCTCACCGCAAGGTCAACCGCATTCTTGATCAACTCTTGAGACCGGGTGGTAAATTTTTCCATATTCATCATTTCTCTCCTTATTTTTAAATATAAGAAGGGGGAAAAACAAAAATCAAGCTCAACCGCATAAAATGTCCGAAAAATATTAAATCAGCAAAAAGTGATGAAATTTAACCACCGTTTTTTTTCTAACTAAAAGTTATAATCAAATATGTGCATTGTCAATTACTTAGTGGTTAGAAAAGATGCCGCAAAAAAACGGTCATTATTTTGCTTCACTTCTTTTTGAGGACCCGACTATGCACACACCGAAAATTTCCGTTATTGTCCCCGTGTACAATGTACAAAATTATCTCCGTCAATGTCTGGACAGCATCATCGGCCAAAGCTTCAGCAATTTCGAGATGATCTGTATCAACGACGGTTCAACCGATGACAGCCCGCAGATTTTGGAACAATATGCCGCTTTGGATTCCCGCATCCGCATCATCAGCCAGCCCAACCGCGGCCTCTCTGCCGCCCGCAATGCCGGACTCGCCCAAGCAACGGCCGAATATATCTTTTTCATCGATTCTGACGATTATATCGAGCCCGACACCTTGGAAAAACTGTTCGACACTGCCCGCCGCACCGGCGCCGATTTAACCTGCGCCGATTTTCTTCCCTTTCCCGAAACCGAAGCCGACCAAAAGGAAACTAAAAACAAACAAGCGTATTTTGATCAAACCGAAAAAACGCCGCAAGGATGCCGCCCGCTGGCCGACAATCCGTTAAAGATTCATGTGGTTGTCAACGGCAAACTGCACAAAAACAGCATCATCAAACAATTTAACCTCTCCTTTCCCGAGCAACGGCTGATCCACGAAGACGAATACTGGGCCTGGGCTTACGGCATTCATTGCCAAAGCTATTTTTACCTGCCCGACAAATTATACAATTACCGTATTCATTCCCACTCTATTACCGGTACCGAAAGAAACTCACCCCGACCGCTTGACATTATCGACATCAACGTTCTCATAACCCGCGAACTGCAACGTTTCAATCGGCTGCCGCAACATCTGCCGCAGCTGGAAAACGTATTCAACCAAAATCTGACGGCAGCCCTGCTCAAAAGCGGCGCCGACCATTACAAAGAAGCCCGGCAAAAAATGAAGTCCTATTTTACCATTCCCGGCATTTCCGAACAATTTCGGGAAAATATTTCCAACCTGACGGAAGCCGAAATTCCGCTTTCGGTGATTGTACCGGTTCATAATAACGTTTCTTGGCTGCACGATTGTCTGGACAGTCTGCTCGCCCAAACTGCCGATATTTTTGAAATCATCTGCATCCGTGACGATTCAACCGATGACAATCTTCAAGTTCTGCAACAATACGCTGCTCGCAGTCCCCGAATCCGTATTGCCGAGCAGAACGGCGACGGTCTTTCCGCCGCCCGCAACACCGGACTTGACCTTGCCCGCGGCAAGTATGTCATGTTTGTCGATTCGAACGACTGGACGGAACCGCGCACCGTCGAAAAAGTTTTCCTCTATATGCAGCGGCATCGGCTCGACGTGCTGGCTTTTCGGCAACGTTTATACAATCCGGCAGCTGCAAGCTTTGACACCCCTGATGACAATTTTCCGACGGAATTACCGTTTTTTTCCATTCATAACGGAAACGAAGCGCCTGCTTTCCTTACTTCCCTGCCGGTTGAAATTTGCAACAAAGCTTATCGGCGGCGCTTTTTGGAACAACAACAACTTGCTTTTGACCAACAACTCAAACAAGGAGAAGACGAACTTTTCCATCTGCAATCTCTGCCCGCAAGCAACCGCTGCGGCATTTTGAAAGAACAGCTCTACAATCATCGCCGTCCTCCTGTTATACCGGCAATCAGCAACCGGTTGCCGCAAACGATCGGCAATGTTTTCGGTTTGCTCGACGGCATCTGGAACTTGTATCAAAAACAAAACAATCAGGAACTTAAAACTGTCCTTGCAGCGCGCTATTTGAAGCATGTTGCCGCCCTTTTCCAAAATTATCCGGTTTTCAAAAACCGTTTTTGCTATAACAGTTTGCGGCATCAACTCAAAAAACAAAAAAAGATCTTCCGGAACCATATCCAACTCGACCCGAAAACTTACGAAAATATGAAACAGGTCGTCAATTGCGGCTATCTCCGCCATTTTCTAAAGCAGCTTCTGAATTCGTTCAACCACAGCCGCAGCGGACGTTTGCTTCTAAACGGCGGACACTTTGTCAAATCATATTTCCTGTTTCCCTGGTATATTTATCAGATATATAAAATGATGCGTTCCCGCAAACCTTAAACTTCTTACAAAAAGAACACCCCCAAAAACCGGGGGTATTCTTTTTGTATGCTTGGAAAGATCTACCAACTGTAACTTAAACCGAGACCGAAGGTCGAGGCTTTGTAGTCGTCGCCGAAGGTGTGGTTGGCCCAGCCATACGCCGACAACTGTTCGGTAAAGCCGTAACGGCCGCCGAGTTCAATCCGGCCCAACGTCTGGTCATCTAAAGTGTTGATTTCTCTCAGACCGCTGACTTTGACTTCGTCGCCGCCGTTGAGGGTTTGCACAACACTCGGTTTGACATAAACGTTGGCATAGCCTTCGTCCGTTACGAACGCTTTCGTCAGTTTAACCCCGGCTTCGAGTTCCAACTGGCGCAGTAAACCATACTCAGCGGTTTTACCGGCGCTGTCGCTCGCATCTCCGTAATTGAGCTGAGTATAGAAGGCACCCACACTCGGGGTCAGGTACAGGGTTTTAGACAGGTTATAGTCATAACCCAACTCGACGCTGCCGCCGAACTCGGTACCGTCGGTATCCGACTTGATGCCGTCTTTGGTCT
>OFGZ01001786.1_pt1 | contig 10501 bp, 9 predicted proteins | sample 1521871 | NCBI WGS metagenome assembly OFGZ01 (sample SAMEA3504091, study PRJEB24116) | mouse gut metagenome | biome: mouse gut; feature: mouse-associated habitat; material: faeces | place: Denmark | collected 2011
CCTCGCCGCGCGTCAGCATGCGGCGATAGGATTTCTCGGTCTTGTCGGTCTTGTCCTTGGCATGCTCCGAGCAGATGCCGCCGTTGATATCGGCGAACGAATCTACATGGTTGCCCTCATATGCCACCGGATTGTTGGTATGGCCGTAGAGCGTCATTTCGACGATCATGGGTTTGTTGCCGTCGAGCGAGTACTGACCCTCGTAGCCTCCGTCGCCCGTTATGCCGGTGCCGCTGCCGACGACCGTCGACGGCAGATAGAGACGCATTTTGGTGCCGTAACGCGCCGAGTAGCTCTTGCCGCCTATGTTGAGCTCGTTGAATATGGCCAGATAGGTGCCCTCCATCAACGTATGGCTGTCCTCGCCGCTGAAACGGTAGTAGGGCACGTAGTGGGTGTATTCGGTATACGTACCCTGCTGCATGGCCGTGGCGTCGTTGCGCGATATGCAGACGTTGCCTTGCAGATCGCGGCCGGTAAAGTCGTACCATACCCATGCCGATTTGCCGGCTACGGGAATAGAGTCGGCGCAACCCTCGTCGAGTATTTCGACGTAGTAGCCGCCCTTCTCCTGATAGTTGTCTTTCAGATCGGGGCGATACTTGTCGATCCACGCCGCGAGCGCCATCTGTTCGATCTGGGGAAAGTCTGCCGACGGCTCCTCGACGCACGATACGAGTATCGCAGCCAGCGAGAGAATCAATGTCGGAACCTTGAACGGATATTTCATATTTACAGTTTAATTCCTTTCGTTTACCTTAATGATCGTGAAATACCATGCCACCGGCGACTGGTATGGCACCGTACCTATGGTCATGTCGTCGTAAGCCATCGTGAAGGTCATGTATACCTCGACGATATCTCCCTCCCGACAACCGACTAACGACGATTCGATGCCTTTTATTATATTGGTCGAGCCGACGGTTACCGCAAGCGGTTCGGTCGTCCATTCGTATGAGGTGTCGAGTCCCGCCTGCCGAAGGGCTTCGAGCGAGTCACTGTCGTTGGTGGCATATATGTTTTCGGCCTTTACCGTCTTGAAGTCGAAGACGTAGGCCGTATAAACCAGCTCGACGCTATCGCCCCACGCGACTTCGGTGCGCTGGTCGCGACCCTCGTCGTACATGTTGGTTATGTAGCGGTAGGCCGAGTTGCCGAAAACTGAGTAGTACTGCGGATTCTCTTCGAGCGACGAGTCAAGCTCGGATTCGGGTATCAGCCTCGGCGAGTGCGTCGAGCCCAGATACGAGGCCATAGAGGTCTGTTGGCGCGACAGAATGCCGTCGCTGTCTTCGCTGCAAGAGGCTAAGAGCACCGCCGCCGTGGCGAGGAGTATCGTTGCTACCTTTTTCATATTCATACAATCGTGCAAATTTAAGCAAAAAATTCGCAATAAGCAACCATAACCTCCCAATAGCGTCGTCGGAATGCGAAGATTGCCATGCCGATTGCACGATTCATTACATAAACGACCGCCGCACCGTGTGAGATATGTCGTCGGGGAGATTTTTTTCGGGGCAGAGATTGCCACGGGCGCCTCGATCGCCGGCCGCAAGAACCTGAAACCCCGATGCCGGATCGTCCGGCATCGGGGCTGAGGCAACCGCATGCGGTGCGGTTTATGGCTTCGGGCTGCGAATCAGAGCGCGAGCTGGTGATAGGGTAGTCCCCATGCCTCGGCGACCTGACGGTATACCACCTTGCCTTCGACGACATTGAGCCCGAGTCGCAGTTCGGCATTGTCGCGGCATGCCGCCTGCCAGCCCTTGTCGGCCAGCTGTATGGCGTATGGCAGCGTGGCGTTGGTAAGCGCCAGCGTCGAGGTGTAGGGCACGGCGCCGGGGATGTTGGCCACGGCGTAGTGGACGATCCCGTCGACTTCGTATATGGGATTCTCGTGCGTGGTGGCGTGCGACGTCTCGAAGCAGCCGCCCTGATCTATCGCCACGTCGACCATGACCGAGCCTTTCTGCATCGATGCGAGCATGTCGCGCGTGACGAGCTTCGGAGCCTTGGCCCCCGGTATAAGTACCGATCCGATGACCAGATCGGTGTCGCGAAGCTCCTGACGTATGTTGTATTCGTTGGACATCAAAGTCTTGACATTGCGCGGCATGACGTCGGCCAGATATGTCAGGCGCGGAACCGATATGTCGCATATCGTCACGTCGGCACCGGCACCGGCGGCTATGCGTGCCGCGGCTGTGCCTACGACTCCGGCGCCTATCACGAGCACCTTCGCCGGCTTGACGCCCGGTACGCCGCCGAGCAGCTTGCCCTTGCCGCCGCGAGGACGTTCGAGATAATACATGCCCTCCTGCGTGGCCATGCGTCCTGCAACCTCCGACATGGGGACGAGCAGGGGCAGCGAGCGGTCTGGACGCTCGACGGTCTCGTATGCGCAGCAAATGGAGCCGCTGTCGATCATTGCGCGTGTGAGTTTCTCGGAGCTTGCGAAGTGGAAATAGGTAAAGACCAGCTGGCCTCGTCGAACGAGCGAATACTCCGGTTCGATAGGCTCCTTGACCTTTATTATCATCTCTGCGACGGCATATACCTCCTCGATAGAAGGCAGTATCTCGGCACCTGCCGAACGGTAATCGTCGTCCGAGAATCCGCTGTTGATACCGGCCGAAGCCTGTACGTAGAGACGGTAACCGCGGCGGGTCAGCTCCTTTGCACCCGACGGAGTAAGAGCGACGCGGTTTTCGTTGTTCTTGATCTCCTTTGGAACTCCAATGATCATAATGTTGAAAGTTTTAAGATTTGTTTTACGTATTAAACCACCATGATTACTAATATTTGGTTTTCGATAATAAATATACGGATTATTTTCCGAAACATGCAATACTTCGGCCAAAAAAAATAGCGGCTGCCCTGTTGCAGGGACGGCGTATAGGACGGTTATTGTCTGCGGAACGTGTAGAACTTGGCGGCGAGAAAACTGTATACGGCCGAGATGAGGGTCGTAATTATCTTTGAGGGCGTAGCCCAGAATCCCAGCGACTCGACCAGCAGCTTCATGCAGACATAGTTGATTGCCAGTGCGCCGGCGACGGTAAGGGCGTAGCGTGCGAGCTGTCGCCGCGACGAGTATGCCGTGGAGCGGAACGCCACGTGGCGGTTGAGCCAGAAGCCTATGAAGAACGTTACGGGAAAGACGATGACCAGCGAAGCTATATGGGGCGATACGACGACGAAGCCCAGATCGATGAACCGCTTGGCGATGACGAAGTGGTATATGAGAAAATACCACAGCGCATCGAGCGCCATGTTCATCGCGCCGCAGAGGGCATAGCGGAACAGCTCGCGCGTAACGAAGCGCGACACGGGCTTGATGTATAGAGCATCGGCCAGATCGGATATGATGCGAGCTATGCCCATACCGCGGCGTCAGCGGTTAACGGGGTGTATCCATGCCTGCGGGAAGTCGCGGCGATGACTGCGGACGAACTCCTCGCACCTGTCGCGCGTCGCGCTGCCGAATGCCGCCACGGCGTGCAGACGTCCGAGCGGACGTATTTCGTATTGCAGATCGGGTTGCGTGCGGCTGGCGGCGGCGATTGCGCGCTCGGCGTTTTCGCGGGTAGAGTAGCTGCCTATGATTACGCGGAAGCGGACGGTAGCGTCCGGCTCGATATTGTCGGGCGCGACGCTCCGGGTAGCATCGGTAACGGACGGCGCTGCCTGCGGCTCTTTCACGGTAGCCGGCTCTGCATCAGGCGACACGGCCTTGTCCGTTGTTCGCGCACTCTTTTCCGGAGCAGTATTCTCTGCGGGCAGAGCGTGTCGTTGTTCGATAGACGATGCGGCGAGTCGTTTCGGCTGCGGCTCTTGGATTGTGCGGGAGTCGTGAGGTGCCTGCCGGTAAGAGAGCATATACCATACTGCCGCACCTATACACAACGCGAGCAGCAGTGCTGCGGTGCACCATAGCGCACCGTTAGAGCTACGACGTCCGACCGCCCTTACGGGAGCCGTTCCTGCCGGGTTGAGTGTCGACAGGAATGCCTCGTCGGCTGCGAAGCTCTTTCCGCGGAGCGTGCCTATGCCGGCTATCGACAGGGTAGAGTCGGAGAGAGTCTTGTCTCTCCACCTTTCGTATATGTCTGCTGCTGCGTCGGTGCCTATGCCTGCGGTGCGGGAGATAAGGTCGATTAACGATACGCCGGGTCGCGACGAGGAGAACTCCACCGTGATTCGCGGAGGCGCTATCGTTCGCTTTGACGTATATTCGGCCGCCCGACGAACGGTGCAGAGGGTTCCGATGCCGGGCAACAGTACCTCCTCGCCCGATGTCAAGGCGTTGTATATTATTTTATTTACCTCGTTTACCATGCTTGTTACCGTTGTTATCCTTTGCGGCGAGCTGCCGGCTGGCGTTTTCGGCTACCGCGTCGATGTCGACTACCGGCTTGCGGCGCAGCGACCATGCAATCATCACGATGCCGAAGAGGATGAACGGCACGCTGAGCCACTGTCCCATATCGAGCGTCATGTTCTCCTCGAAGGCCTCCTGCGGAATCTTGACAAATTCGATAAGAAAACGCGTGAAGAAGATGCCGATCATCGCCACACCGAACAACAGTCCGGGGCGGCGGCGTCCTGCGTCGCGACGATAGTAGAGCCAAGCCAGTATGGCGAATGTAGCCAGATAGCACAGCGCCTCGTATATTTGCGTGGGGTGGCGCAGCGGCATTTCGGCTACCGTCGGATCGGGCAGGCCGGCATGACGCGCCTCTGATATTTCGTGACGGACGAACTTGAAGCCCCACGGCAGATCCGTGACGCGTCCTATGATCTCGGAATTGAACAGATTGCCCATTCGTATTATAGCGCCGCTCAGCGGGGCGACGATCGCTATGCGGTCCAACCCCCAAACGTATGGCAGCTTGTTGCGGCGCACGAAGATCCAGATGCCCAACATAATGCCGATAGTGGCACCGTGGCTGGCCATGCCGCCGTCGCGGATGTCGGTTATGATGCGCCACGGCTCGGGAAGATAGACCTCCGGCTCGTAAAACACACAGTGGCCCACGCGTGCGCCGACGAACGTGCCCAGCACGATCCACAGGAACGCCGACTCGGAAACCGATGCCGGCAGCCCCTCGCGGCGGCAGAAATTCGAAACGAACCAGTTTGCGGCAAGTATGGCTATCGCCCACATAAGGCCGTACCAGCGTATGTCGAGACCTCCGATGTCGATGAAGGTGGGATCGAAGTCCCAGACCACTGTCAATATGTTTTGCATCATACGATTTTTACTCGGTTAGTGGGGTGTCAATCGGCTGCGGCCGTGCTCTTTTTCAGCGTGAAGGCGAATGTCGTGCCCACGCCCTTTTCGCTGCGCACCGTAATGCGCTCGCCGTGTGCCTCGATGATATGTTTGACTATGGCCAGACCCAGACCCGTGCCTCCCTGCTCGCGCGAGCGGCTCTTGTCGACACGGTAGAAGCGCTCGAAGACGCGGTTTATGTCCTCCTTGCCGATGCCTACGCCGTTGTCCTCTACCTCGATCAGTATCTTGTCGAGCATGTCGCGGAACTTGACGTTGGTCACGCCGCCGCCCTGACGTCCGTAGCGGATCGAGTTGACTATAAGGTTGACCAGCACCTGCCCGACATAGTGCTTGTCGGCCGCGACGCGGAACGACGAGGGCAGGCTGTCGGAGTACTTGACGTTGATCTTTATGGCATGGCGCTGTGCCTCGATCTCGTTCTGGTCGGCTATCTCCTTGGCCAGAGCCACGATGTCGAAGTTCTCGAAGTTGAGACGCGTCATGTCGTTTTCGAGCTTCGATATGGTATCCAGATCGCTGACGATGTTTATCAGGCGGTCGATGCTCTTCTCGGTGCGTTCGAGATACTTGCGGTTGATGAGCTCGTCTTCCAGACCGCCGTCGAGAAGCGTCGAAATGTAACCCTGGATGTTGAATATGGGTGTTTTCAGCTCGTGCGCCACGTTGCCCAGATATTGTTTGCGGAACTTCTCGATGTCTTTGAGCCGCGATATCTCCTTGTCGTTGTCCGTCGCCCATGCCGTCAGCTCCTCCGATATGTTCTCGACATGCTTGTCGCGAAGCTCGTCGACGATCTCGCCCGTGTGCACGTCGCGCGAGAGCACGATCGAGTATATGGGTTTGAGCTTGTAGGCCACGTATTTGCGGATGATGAGCAGCGTCGCCAGCGCTATGAGGATATAAGCCGAGAGAGATACGGTAAGCGTCATCCACCATTGCGCACCGTAGACGATCATGACGGCGGCGATGATAGCCGTTGCGATGAATGCGGTAAGCAGCGAAGCAAATTCCTTGGTTTTGATAGTCATTATGTTCGGACGTTAGTTGTTTATAATTGCAAGTTTGGCGACGACGCGCCATGCCTCGGTAATCTGCTCGCGGCGCATGGTCATGTCGTCGTATTCATCCCTGTTGCGCGCAACCAGCCGCAGCGAATCGTCGCTTCCGGCCGCGCGAACTTTACGCAAAGTTACACAATTTTGCGTTACCAGAGCATATTCGCCGCCGAGAATTATCTGCGATACGTCTATTTTTTTCAGGAAAACGTCCATTGCCGCCCACGCCGGTTCGCACATGGCGCGAGAGTGGGTGCGTATGGCCAGATCGCAGCCGTTTATCATGGGCATGTATATATGGTCTGCCGGCTCGATTCGGTCTATGTCGGCCAGTGTCGTTTCGAGCTCGCTGTCGTAGTAGGGTATCTGCTCGCCACGGTCGTTGTCCGAAAGCAGCATGCGCCCCACGCCCGTCAGCAGCCATACCCGGTCGATCTCGGGAAAGACCGAAACGATGCGGTCGGCCAGATCGCGCGATATGCCGTTGTCGCCTCGTTTTATGCGGTACAGATTTTCGCCGCGAGTCAGTCCGATGTAACGGGCGAAGTAGTTGACTGTCATGTTCGCCCATTTTATTACGCTTTCAAGACGACTCCAATTACTCTCGATGTTCGTCATTTCGGAAAATTTTATTATCTTTGCGCATCGGCTCCGTAGTTCAATGGATAGAATATAAGATTCCGGTTCTTACGATGAAGGTTCGAATCCTTTCGGGGTCACTCGACGGGCGGTATTTATACCGCCCGTTTCGTTTTATTTATTATCGTATTATCGTATTATCGAACAAATATACACTTTAATATTGGATTTCACAATGTTTACGCCTTTTTTCATTGCAAATAACGGTCCATGGTGCAACTCCGTATATCGAAATTGCATATATTTGAAAATACGAAAGATTATCTTATATTTGTAGCTGCAAATCCGCAGTAGATTTATGGGTACCGACAGGAACATGAGGAACATAGAGAGCGACAGGGAGTTCGAGAACCGCATAAGGCCGCAGGCGCTTACGGGCTTTGCCGGACAGGATAAGATCGTCGACAATCTCAGAATATTCATCAAGGCCGCACTTATGCGCGGCGACTCGCTCGACCACGTGTTGCTGCACGGACCTCCGGGACTGGGCAAGACGACGCTGGCCAACATCATCGCCAACGAAATGGGGGCGCAGCTGAAAGTCACTTCGGGCCCGGTGCTCGACAAGCCGGGCGATCTGGCCGGCCTGCTGACCAACCTTTCGCCGGGCGACGTGCTGTTCATCGACGAAATACATCGTCTCAGTCCGATAGTGGAGGAGTATCTCTACTCGGCCATGGAGGATTACAAGATCGATATCGTTCTCGACAAGGGCCCCGCCGCACGTTCGATACAGATCGAACTGGCGCCTTTTACGCTGGTCGGCGCCACGACCCGTAGCGGCCTTCTGACCTCGCCGCTTAGGGCGCGTTTCGGCATTCAGTGCCATTTGGAGTATTATGATGCGCCGGTGCTGGCCGGTATCGTGAAGCGGTCGGCGCATATAATCGACATATCGATCGACGACGATGCCGCGACGGAGGTCGCACTGCGCTCGCGCGGTACGCCTCGAATAGCCAATGCGCTGCTGCGCCGCGTGAGAGACTTCGCTCAGGTCAAGGGCAACGGCTCCATCGACCTCGGCATAGCCCGCTATGCCCTCGAAGCACTAAATATCGACCGCTACGGCCTTGATGAAATCGACAACAAGATACTCCACACGATAATCCGCAAATTCCGCGGCGGTCCCGTCGGTCTCACCACCATAGCGACAGCACTCGGCGAAGACCCCGGCACTATAGAAGAGGTGTATGAGCCTTATCTTATAAAGGAAGGATTTATAAAGCGCACTCCCCGCGGCCGCGAGGTCACACAGTTGGCCTACGAACACCTCGGCGCCTCCCGCGGCGAAGACCTCGGGTTATTCGGGTAATTTATTTTAGGTTGGTGGTTGGTAGGCGGTGGGCAGTGAATTACCTTCTGTAGGTAAGCTGTAAGTAACTCGCTGCCCACAACCCACACACCACAAACCATGTTTCGCTTGCGAAACTTAAATCAGAAATTAGGAATGGAAAAGAAAGCGATATTTATCACCGGGGGTAGCTCGGGTATAGGGGCTGCGACGGTGCGGAAGTTTGTTGCGGAGGGCTGGAATGTGGCCTTTGCGGATATCGACGACGCTGCCGGCGAGGAGCTCGCAGCAGAGACCGATGCTCTCTATGCTCATGCCGACACGCGCAATGCCGCCGAGGTGCAGGCTGCCGTTGATGTGGCGAAAGAGGCTTTCGGCGGTCTTACTGCGGTATTCTGCAACGCGGGCATACACCGCCGCAACACCATGCTCGACACCCCCGAGGAAGAGTTTGACCTCGTGGTGAAAACCAATCTCTACGGCACTTTCCATACCCTCAAGGCCGCTGTGCCGGCTATCATAGCGTCGGGTGGCGGGGCTGTGGTAATCAATGCCTCCGACCAGTCGATGGTGGGCAAGCGGGCCAGCTTTACCTACGGTCTTACCAAAGGTGCGCTTGGGCAGATAGCGCGCAGCCTCTCGCTCGACCTGCTGCCTAAAGGGGTGAGGGTCAATGCCGTATGCCCCGGTACGATTCATACCGCTCTCGTCGACCGTCTCTTCAATGAGGTGTCGGAGCGCACCGGCGAGAGTATCGACAGTCTGTGGCAGGCGGAGAACGCCGACTATACGCGCGGCTATGCGGGCACGCCTGAAGAAGTGGCTGAGATGGTATATTTCCTTGCCTCCGACAAATCCTCATTCTGCTCCGGCGGCCTCTACCTTATCGACGGCGGCCTCTCCGCCGGATAAATCGATTTTGCAGATTGAGAGTTTTTGCGTAATTTTGCGGTAAATATACGCGAATGAAAAGAATACGCAATTTTTGCATAATAGCGCACATCGACCATGGCAAGTCTACCTTGGCCGACCGTCTGCTTGAATATACCAATACCGTGGCCGCCAAGGATATGGAGGCTCAGGTGCTCGATGATATGGATCTTGAGCGCGAACGAGGAATCACCATCAAGAGTCATGCCATTCAGATGGACTATACTCTCGATGGCGAGCAGTATACTCTCAATCTTATCGACACTCCGGGACACGTCGACTTCTCCTACGAGGTGTCGCGTTCGATAGCCGCCTGCGAGGGAGCTCTCCTTATCGTAGACGCCTCGCAGGGCGTGCAGGCCCAGACTATCTCGAACCTCTACATGGCCATCGACAATAATCTGGAAATCATACCGGTGCTCAACAAGTGCGACCTTGCTTCGGCCAACCCCGAGGAGGTGGAAGATGAAATCATCGACCTCTTGGGCTGCAAGCGCGAGGAGATTATCCGCGCCAGCGGCACGACCGGCATGGGTGTAGAGGAGATCTTGCGCGCCATAGTAGAGCGTGTGCCCGCCCCCGAGGGAGACCCGTCGGCGCCGCTGCAGGCTTTGATTTTCGACTCGGTGTTCAACCCCTTCCGCGGTATCATCGCCTACTACAAGATTGTCAACGGCACAATCCGTACCAACGATTTTGTGAAATTCGTGTCGACGGGCAAGGAGTATCATGCCGATGAAATCGGTATCCTCAAGCTCGACATGCAGCCGCGCAAAGAGCTCTCAGCCGGCAATGTGGGATATATCATCTCGGGTATCAAGACGAGCCGCGAGGTGCGCGTGGGCGATACTATCACCCATGTCAACCGCCCCTGCTCTGAGGCTATCGACGGCTTCGAGGAAGTGAAGCCGATGGTGTTTGCCGGTGTATATCCTATCGAGACAGAGGATTTCGAGAATCTGCGTGCGTCGCTCGAGAAACTACAGCTCAACGACGCCTCGCTGACATTCACGCCCGAGTCGTCGCAGGCTCTCGGCTTCGGTTTCCGCTGCGGCTTCCTCGGCCTGCTCCACATGGAAATCATACAGGAGCGCCTCGGCCGCGAGTTCGACATGGATGTGATCACCACGGTGCCCAACGTAAGCTACCGAGTCTACGACAAACGCGGCGAAATGCTTGAGGTGCACAATCCCTCGGGCTTGCCCGACCCCACGCTCATCGACCATATCGAGGAGCCGTATATACGCGCGTCGGTGATTACCCGCAGCGATTTCATCGGCCCTATCA
>OFGZ01001787.1_pt1 | contig 10497 bp, 10 predicted proteins | sample 1521871 | NCBI WGS metagenome assembly OFGZ01 (sample SAMEA3504091, study PRJEB24116) | mouse gut metagenome | biome: mouse gut; feature: mouse-associated habitat; material: faeces | place: Denmark | collected 2011
TTCCAGGTGGTCCCGACCAAACCGGGACAAATCCTTGACAACGATGCAGTTGATCTTACCGGAGCGCACATCATTCATCATGCGCTCAAATCCTGGACGTTCAAAATTTGTTCCCGTCCATCCGTTATCACAGTATATCCGATGGAGCTGCATATCCGGCTGCTGTTCAATATAGCTTGCGACCAATCCCTTTTGGGCCTCGATCACATCCGGGCCGGATTTGCCGCTGTCCTCGGTAGAGAGGCGTACATACCCTGCCACATGGAAAACCGCCGCTGTTTCCAACTCTGGGGCGGGTGCCGGAATGATGGGGTTGACCTTCCGCTTCGGCCTTGCCATTTCAGACCGCCGCCCTTCCGGGAAGCTGGCCCTGCGCCCGAAGCAGCAGTTCCACTTGCCACTGATATTCATTCTGCCAGCGGTAGACAATATCTACACGGCGGTCACGAAAGATCAGGATGCGCTCGATCAGCCTCACTACGATGGAGCGGTCAAGGGCTTCGATGTTCTGATACCTGCGAAATTCTTCCACCCATCCAAGCCCTTGGTCGGAGTGGTTCAGTTCCTGCTCCATTTCCGCCCGGATAGCATCAGCCTGTTCTTCCGCCTGAGCGCGGCGGTCTGTATAACTCTTTTTTAACTTCTGGTACTCTGACTGGTCGATCAAGCCGTCCGCCAGACTTTCATAGAGAGAACAAAGGAGCCGGTGATAGCGGTCAATTTCCGCTTCTTTTGCGTCCAGGCGCTCCCGCAGCTTCTGAACCTTGGCCTTTTGAAGCTGGGCCGTGTCCGTCAATGCCAGCAGGTCCGCCAGGTCGATCACGTCACGGATGTGCTTTTTCAGAAATTCCAGCACGATCTCGGTGAGCGCCGTGTCCCGGATGCCGTGGGAAAAGCAAGTCTTTTCGTTTTTGTGGGTAGCGCAGACAAAATAGGTATACTTCTTTTTACCGGAGGGGACGGTCTTTTTTATCATGGCCCCGCCGCACTCGCCGCAGTTCACCATGCCGGAGAACAGGTCTACCGCCTTGCCGCTTTCCGTGGTCCGGGCATCCAGGGCAAGCGCCTTCTGGACGCTCTCAAAATCATAACCGCTGATGATCGCCTCGTGACAGTTCTCAACGATTGCCCATTCCTCGCGGGGCTTGTTGACCAGCCGCTTGACCCGATAGCTGGGGGTTGTCACCCGGCCCTGTTCCAGTACGCCGGTGTAGACCGGGTTTTTCAATATCCGCAGGATCATCCCGGCGCTCCACTCGGACTTTTCCTTGATACGGAAGGATGTGGAGTAGTTCATCCCCTGGGACTGCTTATAGTCCATGGGAGTGGGAATACCGGAGGCACTTAACCGGGCGGCAATATCCCCCGCGCTCAATCCGTCCAGCTTCCACTGAAAAATATCCCGCACGACCTCGGCGGCGTAATCGTCTACCAGCAGGCGGTGGCGGTCTGACGGGTCTTTCCGGTAGCCAAAAACAGCAAAAGAGCCAATGAAATCTCCGCGTCTGCGTTTGATTTCAAGCTGGCTCCGAATTTTGACCGAGGTATCCCGGCAATATGCCTCGTTTATGAGGTTTTTGAACGGAACGATCAGCTCATCGGACTCCGCGTTGCTGTACAGACTGTCGTAGTTGTCATTGATGGCGATAAAGCGAACGCCCAGGAAGGGAAAAATCCGTTCCAGATATTCGCCCGCTTCCAGGTGGTCCCGACCAAACCGGGACAAATCCTTGACAACGATGCAGTTGATCCTGCCAGCTTTGACCTCGGCCATCATCTCTTGAAAGGCTGGCCGGTCAAAATTGGAGCCGGTGAAACCATCGTCCACCTTCATGCCGCACTCCCGCAGTTCCGGGTGGCGCGTCATGTAGTCACGGATCAAGTCTTTCTGACCCGTGACGCTGTTGCTTTCCTCCTTGTCGCCGTCCTCGCGGGACAGGCGCACATAGCCGCAGGTATTCCATACCTGTTCATCAATGTGCTTCATATATACGCTCCTAACTGTTAAAGTCAAATCAGCAAAACACTTTAACAGCCAGGGGCGCGCTGGGTCGCCCTGTTTGCCGCTATGTTAACATAACTTTTCGGCAATGTCCAGAGTGTTTTGCAAAAAAGTTTTCAGCGGCATTTTGACCGTATGTAGGAGAGCAGCCTGTCCTCCAAGGTCACATCCGTGTCGGTAAAGCTGACCTTTACCACATATTTTCCGTGACGGTAGCAGTAAGGGTTGCCGATCTGACGCATGAAATCCAGGATTCGCTCCTGCTTGGGCAGGTCGGTATTGACCGTCACATCCCGAATATCCCGCAATGTGGCCGGGTCCACTGTCCGAACATCCACGGCCTGCATTGCTTTGAGCTGTTCTAACGTATAAGGGCACTGTTCCATGTTCCTGCCCCCTTTCAGCGTTTGAAGCGGTAGGGCAACTCCGCGCCCCCGCCGTTATACTTGTTCAGAATGATACGGGCGAAGCGGAGGCCCACGTCCGTTTCAATGCGGCCCAGCCGAATGATTTCCTCCGGGCTGACTGCGGACATCCGCCGGATAAAGGTCCGGTCGTGCAGCTCTGCCTCATAGGTCTTGACGAACAGGGCCATGCCGGAGAGCATGGAGGCCCGGAGGGAGTTGGGCATCCCCTGCCATGCCCCGGCCAGCAGGGACAGCATACGGGCAAATGCCTCGCCGCCGAGAAGCTGGTGGGCGTTGATAAGGGCGCGGATGGGGACAATCTCAAAGGGTTCGCCGGTAGGCTCCCCCAGCGCCCACACAAAACCGACATTCTCCACCAGACACTTAATCTCCATGATTTTGGCGTCCGAACCGGATTCCACCAAGGCCTTGGTGTGCTGGCGAGGGGTCAGAGGTCGCTTGCCCTTGTCCAGCTTGGCGTACAGTTCGGCCTCCTGCTCATAGGTCATGCCAGTGTAGATCATGCAGGGGACAATTACATCCCCGCCGCCCGCCATCTGGCGCATAGCGGCGATCCGGTTCTGGCCGTCTACCACGTTAAACTTGCCGTCCCGGAAACTGACGATGACGGGATAAAGTTCCCGGCTGTTCCAGTTGCGGATCAGCTTGTCCACGTTCTTCTGCTCCACAGGCCGCTGGTAGGGCAGGCCAGAGGTCAGGCGGCTGGTGGAAAGGGTACGGACTGTGCCGGGATTACTGTACTCCACTTCGGCGGGAGGAAAAAGGGTCTGCTGCCCCGCCTTGGGCGGGCTGTGCTTTTTACGGTAGCTCATTTCTTCCTGCTTCCTTTCATTTGTTGTAGTAGACCATGGATAGCGGTGGAGATCGTGCCGAACCGCTTTTGAATGTAGTCGAATTGTACTTGGGATATGTCGGGAAAAACCACCGTGCAGAAGGGGTCGCTGTACCATTCAAATTCCCGGTGGAATTTCTGGATGAAAGAATCCAACTCTGCCAGCAGAGAATCCGGGGTGTAACTGCAATCCTTGTCTGGATTTTTCAAATCAGCTATGGATTCTTCAATGGTTGCGAAGTGCCTGCCGCTGGACGAGTAGGGAACGGAGGGCGGCGGGGCCTCCGCTGGTGCTTCCGGCTCCGCTGGTTCCAGGGCTGCCGGTGGCGGCTGGTACTCGTCTATGGAGCGAATATCGCCCGATACTAACCGGCTGGCCGCTTCTGTCTGCCGCTCCGGGGCCAGCCGGGACAGTTTCAGCGCATCCGATTTTGTAACCTTGGCGCCTTTGATGATCTTCTTTGCCTCTGGTGTCAAATTTTTTGCGGTCTGAATTTGGAGTTCTACCGTCCGTGGGCTGACACCAAGTTTATCTGCCGTATCCTGGACAAATGATTTTGTGGTGGCCGAAAAATTTTCGCCCACCACATTCTGATGCTGATTGCCACGGAAAACGCCGCCATCATAGGTTGCCTTTGTTTCCGGGTGCAGGCTTTCGTATATTTCCTTCCGCCGCAGAAGCAGCTCCCGAAATTCATCGTCAGATAAATCCTTGCGGACAAAATTCTCGTCTATCTCCGCCAGTTCCACTTGCAGGCCGTCCAAATCGCTGACGGTACACTCGATCTCCGTCCGGCCCAGCAGCTTCATAGCTTCCAGCCGATGCAGTCCGGCAATCAGGGTATGGGCCTGATTTACCATGATGGGGTTAATCAGCCCCACCTCTAAAATGCTGTCAGCCAGCTCCTTCACGTCTCCCGGCGCGGCCTCCCGCCGTCCGGGATTAACCGTGATCTCGCTGATAGGAACAAGCAATATCCTCACCTCCCCGGCCATGGGCCGCAGTTTCGTTCATCCTCGCCGGATGGAACACCTAAAGCCACAGTTGCCTATGGCGTCAGGTCTTTCATCCGGCTGACGGGCGGGAAACACCGCGCCGGTCCTGGTTGTGTCCTCATTTTGCGAGGAAATGTGACCGGCGCGGGTTCCCTGATTACCCTTTCTAAAGAATGTGTGCCGTATTATCAGGCGGCATGACCGCCCTGCTGCTCTCCCCCGGCACGGGAGTATGTAAGCCCACCTTTGGCGTGGCGGCGCGATACCAACAGACGGTGGCGGCAGGTGACTAAGCTGCCCAGGCCGTTCCCCCAGCATCTCCCTTTTACCCTGCGATACGGGTGTTTGCGGTGCATCCCGCGTCTGCGGCGTTGCCAACGCCGGACAGCCGCCCAGGTGTCGCTCGTACCTTTGATGTGATCGTTTTGACGGGCAGGGAGCGGAAAGAATCACCTCCTTTCCTCCGGCCCCGCTCCGCAGGTAGTCTCCGCGATTGTGCGGCTGATGCAGGATGCAGCACTTACATACTGAATATGAACGGGAGCTTGTCCCGCTGTTTGTCAAGGTGCTGGGGGATTTGCGGTTGTCAAGGAGCAAATTGAACGAGGATGCTGTTGATCGTGTCGCGGTCCTCACCTACAAGCTGATCCCTCAGTCTCCTGAGAAGTGCAGTCTGTTTTACATTGAGGGCTTTACGGTCAGATGATTTGTAGTTGAGATGATACCAACTTGCTACCCTGACCCCGCCATAGCGACCACTGACAGTTTCGATCGGATAGGAACACATAAGTGCGGCAACGTCATAGCGGATCGTCCGCTTGCAAACATTGAACTCACGGGCCAGATTGTCGTATGTATCTTGCCTTCTCAGGCAAAGAACTTCCAACAGCCTCTGGCGGCGATCTGCCGCGCTCATGTATTCACCCCCTTCCCGTTGCTCCTTACGGATGATGATAAACGGAAAAGTGGCAAGGCCCCTGCCACCTCTGCAAAATTTCTTTTGGAGAATTTGCTTCTTTGCTGGTGATTCATCATAAGTACCTCCGAAAATCTGAAAGTAGGAGTAATTCCAGGTTCAGATTTCCGGGGTGGGGCACGGGCGCGGCAGCAACAAGCGGGGCGTTTCGGCCAAAACCGACAAAACAGAGCGCCGGACGGTCTTAATGATCGTCTGGCGCTCTGTTTTGCCCTTTTGGTACATTTCTTTACGCGTGATAATGCGTTTTCTGTGTTCTGACGGCCTCCTTCCGGTGCAAGGATTTTTTTGACATATTACCAATGCCATCATTGTAGAATGAGCAACCGCCCATGACTAATCCTTTCCACGGCAGTCATGGGCGGCAATGCGAATAGCCCCTGCTCATGAAGCCGTTTTTTTTAATGGCTTCCAGCGGGAGCTTACCTATTCACGCATGATTAAGACATATTGATACGCTTGATTAGTGGCTTTGAAACGCCGCTTGCGCACGATAGAATACAACTGAGGTGATGAAAAATGCGTAAGCACGGCAAAAAGAAGAAAATACCAACTAAAGAACTCCAATACTTAGGAGCGCGTATCAGCGAGGCGAGGAACAAGAGTGGGCTGACACAGCAGGAGTTGGCTGTTCAATGCCACAGAGGGATGAGACATATTCAGAATATTGAAGGAGGGCTTGCCAACCCCTCCTATGAGGTCCTGTCTGATCTGATTCACCGATTGGGTATGTCAGCTAACATCCTGTTCTTCTCCAATATGGAGCAGGTGGAGCAGGAAGTGCAGCATCTGCTCTGCAAATTTGCGGCCTGCACAGAGGATGAGCGGCAGATCATTCTGAATACACTGGACTGTCTGGCCGACCAGTTTCTAAGCCGCCGTTATACCGCAACAGAAGAAACGAAATGAGCCAGCGGGAGCAAGGACGGGATGCTCCTGCTGGCTTGACTTTTACTATAACAGGCAAAAGGAAAATTGGCGGCAAGATTCCGGCAAGATTTTGGCAAGATTTTCTATCCGTTTCGACAAAAAATGAGCGCCGCTGCATTACTTCGGCGGCACTCATTCCTGGTTAAATTGATTTTTCTTCTTCTGGGGGAACAAATTTATAGCCTATGCCCCAGGAAGTTTGGATGTAGTTCTTCCCCATATCGGCTAACTTCTTCCTGAGATTTCCGATATGTACTTTAACTGCGTTTTCGCCGCCGATCCCAAGATCATCGCTCCATACTTGGCTATATAACTGCGACCGGCTCAAGACCTGTCCTGGACGGCGGGCAAGGCACAGCAGCAAATCAAACTCTTTCCGTGTTAATATCAACTGTTCCCCATCAACAATGACCTGCCGGTGCGTTGAATCAATGACACATTCTGTTCCAAAGGTAAGCATCTGGCAGTCATTGTATCCGTCCGTATTAAGTTGAATGAGGGTATCTGCCTGGGCCAAGCACATATTCAAATCCAAAGGTTTTTCAATAATAGCGTTTGCTCCGGCCCGGAGCAGTTCGGCCTTATCATCTGACGGCAATGGGTCAGTGAGGACTAAAATCGGTGTATGCTTTGCCGCCCGCATGATGTGAAGCATTTCCTGACCATCCATCCCGGAAACTTGAAAATCTATAATAACTAAGCAATACTCATGTTCCATAAAGCAATCCAGTGCTTCAGAGGCAAAGACCATACAGCAAACATCTGCCCCCGTGCCTTGGATGTTCTCTTTTAGCGAGCGGCATATTGATAAATCGTCCTCTATAATCAATATTCGAATTCTTGCTATGGCTTATCCGCCTCCTATTCTTAGATAAGTATATCTATCATCCACCCTGTCGCCAAGGCAAACAGGATGGTAAAAGCCAGATATAGGGCAAATCGTTTGACGCCCAATACGATTTTTACTGCCCCCAGATTGGTAATTTTGGTAGCAGGCCCGGTGATCATAAACGCCGCCGCACTTCCCATGCTCATACCATCCGCCAGCCATGTCTGCAAAAGTGGAATCGTCCCGCCGCCGCAGGCGTAGAGCGGTACGCCAATGGTCGCCGCCATCAGAACGCCAAACCCACGGTTATCTCCAAATAGACCGGCAACTACGTCAGAAGGTACATACCGCTGGAACAGGACTGACAGAACTACACCGATCAGGAACCATCCTCCGGTGGCCTTGATATTCCGCCCAAGGTTTTTGAGAAACCGCAGCAGCAGATTGGGGTCTGTATCCCTGCTTTGTGGTGCGGAGAAACCGGAGAAGTTGAAAAAGCCCTTTTGGTGATAGAACGCACGAATCAGCAGGCCAGCCGCTATACCACACAAGAAGCTGGACGCAATGCGGATCACCAGAGCTGTCCGTCCAAGAGCCATACTATATAGAATCAACTGTGGATTGAGCAGGATAGAACTCATCATAAATGCGGCCAGCAAGTCATCCTCCATCCCGCTATCAGAGAAAGATGCAGCCAGAGGGATCGTGCCGTACATACACAGAGGGGAGGCAATGCCCAAGGCGCTGGCGGCGAAGATACCCAAAACACCCAGCCGTTTGCCCTGCAACGAGCGGAACAGGCCGTGGATATGCTCCTTTACAAAAACGGAAATTGCAGATCCCAGCACCATGCCCAACACCCAATAAGGGAATATCTGCCGAAGTTGGAGATCAAAATAGTACCAGAGATAAACAAATTCCCTTCGCAAAACCGCCAGCATGGGCATTGCCTCCTCACATAAATTTCTAATTGTCGATACTTACCAGCGTGTAGCTCCGGCTTCCCAGACCGATTTCCTCCGCGTGTTCCAGGGTATGGAGGCCATTGCGAGATTCGATCCGGTTGACCAGCGAGGCTCCGTCACCGTCTTTCTGGGCATATACCAAGTCGATACAGGCTTGATCCAGCGCCACTGGATCGGTGGATGCCAGGATGCCAATGTCGTGCAGATCCGGCTCAGAAGGATTACCGTCACAGTCGCAGTCGATGGAGATACGGTTCATTACATTGATGTAGACAATGTTCTCGCCGTTCCCCAGATAGTCCGACACCGCCTTGCCTGCCTCGGCCATGGATTCGGTAAAGGCGGTCTGGTCGCCGCCCCAAGGACTGGTGTGGCTCTGGCCTCCGGTGTGGATCAGGCATTTTCCCTCCTGGGAACCCAGACCAATGGAGATATTTTTGATTGCCCCGCCGTAGCCTGCCATAGCGTGGCCCTTGAAATGGGACAGCACCAAGTAGGAATCATATTCAGAAAAGTGTTCTCCCACCAGATTTTCTTCCAGTTGGGTGCCGCCATTGACAGGCAGGGACATAGAGCCGTTTTCGTCCAGGATCACCACATCAGCAATATCATTGAAGCCGTGATCCTTCGCCACTTGGTAGTGCATGGCAGTCTGGGCGCGGGAACCGCCGTAAGCCGTGTTGCACTCTACAATAGTCCCATCCACCGCCTGGACCACATCCTTGATCAGCTCCGGGCGGAGGTAGTTGCTGTTGGGCGGTTCGCCGGTAGAGAGTTTAACGGCCACGCTCCCGGTAGGCGTCCAGCCCAGCGCGGTGTAAACAGCCATCAAACCTTCGGGGGAGATGTCCGTTGTCATATAGACCGTAGAGCCTTCGTTTTCATCGCCGGTGCTATTCGTCAGATAGCGGTGGAGAATAACCGCAGTCTGGGCGCGGGTAAGGCTACCCCTTGGATCAAACAGATTCCCGCCGATACCATTTACAACATCATTGGCTTTTGCCCAATTTACCGCTGTTTTGGCATAAGCGGCAATCGTGGCTTCGTCCGCAAAAGCCTCGGTGGAGGCAGCGGCAGGACTTCCGGCGTACCGCCAGAGAATCGCCGCCATCTGTTCACGGGTTACGGGGTCCTCTCCGCCAAACCGACCGCCTCCGTAGCCGGACATGATGCCATTTGCCGATGCCCAGGATGCGGCATTGGCATAGGAAGAATTGACAGGGACATCCGAAAAGCTGGCGGTACTTTGTACGGCGGGGCTTCCCTCTGCGCGGTACAGTGCATCCGCCACAGTGGAGCGGGTCATCGGCGTATCGGCCGCGAAGGTGCTGCCAGTCAAAATGTTCTGTTCCCGGCACCAGTTCGCTGCTTCAGCGTACCATGCTCCATCCGGCACATCGGTGAACCTGTCGGCACTGAGCTGACGGTACTCTGTTTCTGAGATTCGGTCAAACCACTCTACACCAGGGCGTTCCGGGTTTGTGTTGACAGCAATATGGGCAAATGTGCTGTCGGCGCTGCCGCCGTGCCAATGCTTCACTCCGGGAGGACAGTAGGCCACATCGCCCGGATGCAGGACCTCTACCGGCTGGCCCTCGACTTGATGATAGCCAATGCCATCCGTAGCGATTAGGATTTGCCCGCCAGCATGGGTATGCCAGTCATTGATAACACCAGGGTCAAACACAACATAGTGCAGCTCCGGCGCGTCCGCTGCATTCTCTCCACTCAGCAGCGTAGAGATATACACTGGCCCGCTGAAATGGTTGGGGCTACTGGCTGATGCCGCTCTTTGGAACATGACCGGATTCCCTGCCGCCACTGTGCGTCCGGCGTATTCCTCTGCGTTCAAGCTGGCATAGTGCTGATCGGTAACCGGCTCGCTTTCCCCATGTCCGTTATAATGGGAATCATATATTACCATCTGAGAAAACCAACTGTCCGGGGCCGCACCATGCCAATGCTTCACTCCGGGAGCAATTTCCAGCACATCGCCTTGGCGGATGATCTGGGCGGTTTTTCCCTCCTCCTGATAGTAACCCACACCACCAGTGACCAGAATGACCATGCCGCCGTGCGTATGCCAATCGCTCCTCGCTCCTGGCGCAAACGTCACGTTGTTGGTCTGTGGGAAATGATAGACATCCTCATTGGCAATCATTGGGGATAGGTATCCGGTTCCATTGAAAGGGACTTCCGAACCCAACGGAAACGTCAGGCTGTCTTTTGTCGTGACAATTCCGCCGTTGGATGTAGTGTCCGCCTGGGCTGTGAGTGTCGCCGCGCCGGTAGCCGCGAAACAAACGCCGCAGGTCAGCACAAGGGCCATAAACGCAGCCAGCAGTTTTTTCCTTTGCTTCATGAGCAAGACCTCCTAAAACATATTACTCGTCAATGCTTACCAGGGTATAGCTTCTGCTGCCCAGGCCGATCTCCTCCGCGTGTTCCAGGGTATGGAGGCCATCGCGGGATTCGATCCGGTTGACCAGCGAGGCTCCGTCACCATCCTTCTGAGCATATACCAAGTCGATACAGGCTT
>OFGZ01001801.1_pt1 | contig 10418 bp, 6 predicted proteins | sample 1521871 | NCBI WGS metagenome assembly OFGZ01 (sample SAMEA3504091, study PRJEB24116) | mouse gut metagenome | biome: mouse gut; feature: mouse-associated habitat; material: faeces | place: Denmark | collected 2011
TGGAGAGCGAGGGCGCCGCCAAACGAACCCACGGAGGCGCGGTTCCCTGCGGCGGGGGAAAGGCGCCTCCGCCCTACGCCATCCGGAAAAACACCAATACGGAGGGAAAGCTGGCCATTGCCCAGCTGGCCGCCGGGCTGGTGGAGGAGGGGGACGCGGTGATGGCGGACGAGAGTTCCACCGCCTACTATGCCGTGCAGGCCATGCGGCGAGTGAAGGACCTGACGGTTATCACCAACTCTCTGGAGATCCTCCGGCTGGCGGGGGAGAAGGAGGGGTGGCATGTCATCTCTACCGGCGGTGAGCTGCGGTGGGATGTGATGGCCCAGGTGGGCCGGCACGCGCTGGAGTCCATTTCCTCCTATCATGTCAAATGGGCGTTCCTCTCCTGCCGGGGCATCAACACCCAGCTGGAGATTGCCGATTCCTCCGACGAAATCGTCCAGGTCAAGAGGGCCATGGCCAGCTCCGCCGGCTATACGGTGCTGCTAGCCGATCACCGGAAATTTGACCGCCCCGGCTTCACGGCCCTGGGGCCTCTGAACCTGGCGGACCGGGTGATTACCGACCGGGAACCGTCACAGGAGTGGAAAACGCGGTTTGAGGAGCGGGGAATCGCCCTCTCGTATAAAGGATCATCCAACGTCTCCCCGCGCAGGGCCTGACGGTGTTTTTCGCCCGTCCGCGCACGCTGAGACACAGAGCCTGACGGAAAACTGAGGAGGAAGAATTATGGTCAACGGAGTGCTGATGCCAAAGGCTGGCATCACGGTAGAATCCTGCATCATCGGCAAGTGGAGAAAGGCGGTTGGCGACCGCGTCGCCGTAGGGGATATCCTGTTTGATTATGAGACGGACAAGGCGTCCTTCGAGTGCGAGTCCACTGCCGGGGGCGAGCTGCTGGAAATCTTTTTTCAGGACGGGGACGAGGTTCCCTGCCTGGTGAACGTGTGCGCCATCGGAACAAAGGGGGAGGACTGCGCCTCTCTGCGGCCCGTCGGTACGACTCCCGCCGCCCCCTCTGCTCCCGCGGAGGAGGCTCCCGGGGTGCGGGCAGAGCTTACTCCCTCCGCCCCGGCGGGAACCGGTGCGCCGGTGTCCCCGCGTGCCAGGAAGCTGGCGGAGACAGCCGGTGTGGACGCCGCCCAGGCTGCCGGAACCGGCCCCAACGGACGGATCATCGAGCGGGACGTGCGCCGTCTCATGAGCGAGGGCGCACCTGTCCGGGAGGCTCTGCCCGTAGAGGAGGAGGCTTTCGCGGCCAGGGACTCCGGCCTGTCCAGCGGAGAGGCGGAGTACGAGGATGTGAAATTCTCCAATATCCGCAGGGTCATCGCCAGAGGCATGGTGAACTCCCTGCAGGCCATGGCCCAGCTCACCGAGCATTTCTCCTTCGACGCCTCCGCCATTCAGGGATACCGGAAGCTCCTCAAGGGCATGGAGGGGGACTGTGCCGGGATCACCCTGGGGGATATGCTCCTGTTCGCCGTGTCCCGGACCATCCTGGACTATCCGGATCTCAACGCCAACGCCATTGAGGACGGCTCCGTACGGCGCTTCCGGCACGTGAACCTGGGCGTGGCGGTGGATACGCCCAGAGGGCTGATGGTCCCCACCATCTTCCATGCCGACCAGAAGAGCCTCCTGCAAATCTCCAGGGAGGTGAGAGAACTGGCCGCCCAGGCCCGTTCCGGAAGAATCAGTCCCGACCTGCTGGCGGGGGGGACCTTCACTGTCACCAATCTGGGCAGCACCGGGGTGGAGATGTTCACCCCCATCATCAATCCGCCTCAGACCGGCATTCTGGGCGTATGCGGCATCACCCAGCGGGTGCGGGCGGGGGAGGACGGGCAGGCCATCTTCTATCCCGCCATGGGACTGAGCCTTACTGTGGATCACCGGATAGTGGACGGCGCGCCCGCCGCATACTTCATGAGGGCCCTGTGCGGGAACCTGGAGCGGTTCACCGCCCTGCTGGCGCTGTAAGGGGAGAAGAGGAGAAATATGGAACATTTTGATCTGCTGGTTATCGGCGGAGGCCCCGGCGGCTATCTGTGCGCCCAGCGGGCCGCCCAGGGCGGCATGACCGTGTGCCTTTTTGAGGCCCGGCACATGGGCGGCACCTGCCTCAACGAGGGGTGCATCCCCACCAAGACCCTGCTCAATTCCGTCAAGCTCTACCGCCTCGTCGAAAATTTCCGCCTGAGAAATTGCGTTGTTGCCCGTAGTTGCGTCAAGAATAAGGAATTTATAAAAATTCGAATTCGGGCACTCCCTTTCCACCACGCGCGACATCTTTTTAAGCTCTTCCATAAGATGCGCCTTGACGTGAAGTCTGCCCGCAGTGTCTATAATTACAACGTCCGTACCCTTTGCCTTTGCCGAGGTAAGCGCATCGAAAACAACCGCGGAGGGGTCGCTGCCCTCCTCGTGCTTGACTATGCGCACCTTTGCCCTTTCCGCCCAGACGGTAAGCTGGTCTGCCGCCGCCGCGCGGAAGGTATCCGCCGCCGCCACGGTAACTGTTTTGCCCTGCCTTAAAAAGTAGCTTGCAAGCTTGCCGACGGTGGTTGTTTTGCCAACGCCGTTAACGCCGACAAGCATAATTACGGCGGGATATTCTATCTGCGGAATTTCCGCCTCTGTCAGCTTTTCCTCCAGAACGTCTTTAAGCAAATCGGTTATAAACTGCTTGTCGCGCAGCTTTTCCTGCTTTGCCTCCGCACGGATTTCATCAACGATTTCCTCTGCTGTATTTACGGAAATATCCGCGCCTATTAAAATTTCTTCAAGCTCCTCGTAAAACTCGTTGCCTATTTTGTTTTTTGAAAACAGCTTTGAAAGCGCGGACGAGAGGTTATCCCTCGTCTTTTTTAATGCGTTTTTTAATTTAGAAAATAATCCCATAGAAAAACCTTATTACTGTATGGTATCGCCGCCGAGCCTTTCCGCAACCTCGGAAAGCTTGACAGAAACCACCTTGGAAACGCCCTTCTCCTCCATAGTAACGCCGAAAAGTATATCTGCGTTTTCCATAGTTGGCTTACGGTGGGTTATGACTATAAACTGCGTATCCTGAGCGAACTTCTTTAAATATTTTGCATATCTTGCAACGTTCGCCTCGTCCAGCGCCGCCTCGATTTCGTCAAGCACGCAGAATGGCATGGGGCGCATATCGATAATTGCAAACAGAATTGCAATCGCCGTCAGCGCGCGCTCTCCGCCCGACAACAGCGAAATTTTGGTAAGCTTTTTACCGGGGGGACAGGCTATAATATCCACGCCCGCATTTAAAGGGTCGTCGCAGTCGGTGTAATCGAGCTGCAATTCCGCTCTGCCGCCGCCGAAAAGCTCTTTAAAGGTGCGCTTGAAGTTTTCATTTATAAGATTGAAGCCATCATCGAAAATCTTCTGCATTTCCGCGCGGATATCGTCAAGCGCGGCTGTAAGGTCTGCAAGCCCCTTTTCCATATCCTCTTTATCGGCGCACATTTTTTCATAACGCGCGCTGACCTCGTCATACTCCTCTACCGCGTTGGGGTTTACCGCACCCATTACCGAAATTTTGCGCTTGCAGTTTGCGATATTGGCGGGCGCAAGAGCGGGGTCGAAGTCATCTGTTTTATATTGCAGACAGCCCTCGTAATCAAGCTGATACTCGTCCTCTATCCTTTGGCGCAGCCCCTCCAAATCGCTGTCGATTTTGGCAAGCGCCAAATCGAGATTATGAGTTTTAGTTATAAGCTGTTCGCGCTCCTCCGCGCTGTTGTATCTTTCAAGGTCGATTTGCTTAATGCGCTCGTTAAGGGTGTTTTTGGAAGCGGTTACTCCGCCTATCTGGCGGCGCAAATCGTTTACAACAGCCTGCTCCTCCTCGGTGAGCGCGGTGCGCTCTGCCTGAGCCTTGAACTCGTCAATCTCGCGCTGAATTGCGGGAATTGTTGCGTTTGTCCTTTCAATCTTGTCCAAAAGCCCCGCTTTTTCTCGCTGTAATCTTTCGGTGTTTTCACGGCTTGCCGATACCGCGCTTTCAAGCGAGGCAATATCGACCAGCATACCGTTCATTTTTTCGTTCTTTTCGTTGCGCTCCTCGGTCAGCTTGTCAAATTCCGCGCTCATGTCGTCCATTTGCGAGGAAGCCGCGTCCGACTGCGAGGTAAGCTCGCTTGCGCCCGCGGATACGCCCGTATATTCGCTGTCAAGCCCCTTTAAGCGTTCGCGTATGGCAGAAACCGACTGACCGTACGCCGCATACTCGCTTTCCGCCGAGGTAACCGCCTGCAAAAGCGCGGTCTGCTTTTCGGTAATGGAAGCAAGCTCTAACCTTGCGTCCTGCAATTTTTTGTTCAGGACGGCAAGCTCGGCATCGGCTTCCGCCTTGACCGCGTCCAGCTCGGCGCGCTTGCCGTCGGCGCGGTGCAAAAACAGCTTTTTTGCTTCAAGACTTTCTTCAAGCTCTTTAATTCTTCTTTCATTGGCAAGCAAATTGCCCGCGGATTCGCGCTTGCTTCCGCCCGTCATAGAGCCGCTTGTCGCGATTACGTCGCCTTCGAGCGTAACGATTTTAAAGGCGCGGGGATAACGGCGGGCGATTTGCGTGGCGTTCTGGATATTGTCCACAATCAAGGTATTGCCCAAAAGATTGTGAATTACGTTTTCGTACTGCCTGTCGAATTTTACAAGGTCGATTGCAAAGCCCAAAGCGCCATTGTCGCGCACGGCTATTTTAATCTGCTCGTTTTCATAGCGCGGTTTAAGCGCTTCTATCGGCAAAAACGTAACCTGTCCCATACGGTTGCGCTTTAAAAATTCAATTAATTCGCGAGCATCGTCGCGGGTGCCCGTTATAATATTCTGCATTGCCCCGCCGAAGGCCGTTTCGATAGCAACCTCGTATTCCTTATCGCAAGAAATAACGTCGGCGATAAGTCCCTTGATTTTTGCAGACAAGGTCAAATCCTGCGAGGCGCGGCTCATTAAATTTTTGACGGAATAGCCGTAGCCCTCGAACCGCTCTCTTATGGCGCGATAGGTTGCAAGGCTCTCCCCTATGCTTGTAAGCTGTGCCTGCGTATCGTAAATCTGATTGACTAAAAAGCGGATTTTTTCCTCGCTCTTTTTAACATTTTCTTCGGCTTCGGCGAGCAGTCCGTCCTCGTTGCCGAGCATATCCGCAAGCGCGTTTCCGCGCTCTATGCACTGCTCGTAAGCGCTTTTGCTTTCGTCGCGGCGGGCACGGATACGCCCCATATCCTCTTCAATCTGCGCAAGGCGCTCGCCTAACAGCTGCTTTTGTGCGGAAAGCGAGCCCATATTCTGGCGCATTTCGGATAAATCCTTGAACGCGTCGAGAACCTTTTTGCGGTGCTCGCCCGTCATATACTCGTAATCGGCTATTTTTTTGGACAGCTCTGCAATTTCCGCGCGGAGCGTTTCGGAATTTTCCCTCGCTTCCGTAATCCTTTTGGTGTTTATGCCGGAAAGCTGCTCTAATCTTCTTATATCGCGGTCAATCTCGTCTATACGCTGTGCGGAATATTTAAGCTCGTTCCGCGCCGCTTCAAGCTTGTCCAAAGCTGATTGCGCGCGCTGGGTGTACAGCTTGGATTCTCCGCTTTTGTTGGCTATGCCTACCTCGAAGCGGCGAATGCGGTCGTTTAAGTCCTGTAAGGTTACGTCCGCCTCGTCCAGCCCCGTGCGGCAGGCCTTGTATTCGTTGACAAGCTGCTCCATAAGCTTTTCCAGCTCGGCAATGCGCGCGTCTATCTTTGCTTTTTTGTCGTTGATTTTTTGCTTTTCGCCCTCGGCGCCGTCGTGGCGGAATATGTAAAGGTTGGTTTCGTTAAGACGCTGCTCGGCGTATATCTCGCGGTGCTTAAGCGCGTTTTCCGCCGCCTTTTTCAAGGGAGCAAGCTGACGCTCTACCTCCTGCATACGCTGTGCAAACACAAACAGATTGTCGCGTGCGGCGTTCATCTTTCTTTCAGCGTCCGCCTTTCTGTCCTTGAATACGACGATGCCCGTCGCCTCCTCGAAAATCGAGCGTCTGTCCTCCGGCTTGGCGTTCATAATCTGGTCGATTCTGCCCTGACCGATAATAGAATAGCCTTCCTTTGCCGCGCCCGCGCCGTGCAAAAGTCCCGTAAGGATTTTCATACGCGAGGGCTGGCGGTTAAGCTGATACTCGCTTTCGCCGTTGCGGTAAAGCCGTCTTGTCATTTCCACCTCGTCGCAGTCTATATCAAAGACGCGGTTGGTGTTGTCGAAGGTCAGCGTTACCTCGCAAAAGGACATCTGCCGTCTTTTATCGGTGCCGCTGAAAATGACGTCAAGCATCTGCGAGCCGCGCATCATTTTAGCCGACTGCTCGCCGAGAACCCAGCGGATAGCGTCTGCAACGTTGCTTTTGCCGCAGCCGTTGGGGCCGACAATACACGTTACGCCCTCGCCGAGCGTTATGGTGGTTTTATCCGCAAAGGATTTAAAACCGACAAGCTGTATACTTTTGAATGTAACCATAGAAAATTTCCTGTTTTAAGCAAAAAGCGCGGTTTTCGCCGCAGCCGTCAGCTTATTGCAAACGATAATTTATTGCAAGCCCTTTAAATATTCCATTGCAGACCTTGCGGCGGCTTGCTCCGCCTGCTGCTTTACCTCTGCAACGCCCTCGAAGCTTCTGCCCGAAACCGTAACGGCGGCAACGTAAATATGCTTTTGCTGCGTGCCCGTATCCTCGCACACATATCTCGGACAGCTTTCCCCGCGGGACTGCAAAAATTCCTGCAATTGCCCCTTGTAATTTTCCGTCTGCGATTTAGGGGAAAAATCGAGCGTGGAAAACACGAATTTACGCGCCGCGTCTATTCCCCCGTCAAGATAGATTGCCGCAACAACCGCCTCGTAAACGGACGGCACGGCTTTTTTGTTGTGACTGTCGTAGGGACTGCGTATAAGTGCCTTGTCCAGCCCGAGCCTTACGGAAACGGGCGCAAGCGCGCTGTCGGCGACTATCAGCTTACGCCTTTCGGTAAGACTGCCCTCGCTTGAATTTTCGTCGTAAATTTTTTCGGATACGAGAAATTCGAGTATCGCGTCCCCGAAAAATTCCAGCGTCTGGTTGTTTTCCGACTTGTCCGCAGAAGGCAGTGTAAGCGCGCGCTCCAAAAGCCTTTTGTTTTTGAAGGCGTAGCCCAGACGGCGTTCGGTTTCCGCTAAGCTCATTCCCCGCTCTCCGTTACAATCGAATCGAGGTCAACGCTTTCAAGCGATTTTTCGACTGCGGGCACAAGTCCGCCGCGGTAGATATGCGCCGCGTTGGCTATTGCCGCCGCAATTGTCTGCGGCTTTGAAGAGCCGTGGCTTTTGACGACTACCTTTTTAAGCCCCAGCAAAAGCGCGCCGCCGACCTTTTCGAAGTCGAGCTGTCCGCGCATATTTTTAATTGCCTTCTTCAAAAACAGATAGCCGATTTTAGAGCGCAGTGTTGCGGAAAATTCCTTTTTCATGACCCCGAGGACAAGCTTGCCGCAGCCCTCGATTGATTTAAGCGCGATATTGCCCGTATAGCCGTCTGCAACGGCAACGTCGCAATCGCCGACCATAATATCTCTGCCTTCGATATTCCCAACGAAATTAACGCCTTCCATCTGCGACAGATATTTATACGTTTCCTGACGGAGTAAATCTCCCTTATGCTCCTCCGTGCCGTTGTTTAAAAGCCCGACCTTTGGGTTCTGCATTCCGAAGCCGACCTTGGCATACGCCGAAGCGAGCAGGGCGAACTGGCAAAGCATTATCGGCTTGCATTCGGTATTGGCGCCGCAATCGCACAGCAAGGTTACGCCGCCACGGGAATTGGGTATTGCGGGGCACAGCGCCGCGCGCTTTACGCCGCGTATTCTGCCCAAAAGTATCTGCCCGCCCGCAATAGCCGCACCCGTGGAGCCGGCAGTTACAAACGCGCATATATCCTCTTCCTTCCTCAGCATAGCGTACGCTTTCATCATCGAGCTGTCGCCGCGGCGGACTGCTTCCACGGGGTTGTCGTTCATACCTATCACGTCCGCGCAATCGACTATTTCAACACGGGCTTTATCGCATTTAAGCTTATCCAGCTCTGCCTGAATTTCCCGCTGTCTGCCCGTAAGAACAATATGCAGGTCGCTGTCCCTTTCAATAGCCAAAGCCGCGCCCTGCACTATCGCCGCGGGGGCGTTGTCGCCGCCCATTGCGTCAACCAAAATCTTAATCATATACTTCCTGATAAAACAAAAAAATTCAAGCCTTTATGATTTTATCATAAACGGCAAGGACTGTTTTAATTCCTTAACGTTTCTATTTTATCATAAAGGCTTGAAAAACACAATAATTTGAGGTCGGTTTTTTTATTTGCCCTATATTTTGCCCAAAGCCCGCTTTTTCAGCCCTCTCCCGCGGAATTTTCTTCCGCGATACCGTCCGGCTTTGCCTCGTAGGTAATACGTTTTACGGGCTTGTATTTATCCTTGCGCAAAAGCACGCTTTTGGTTACGCCCGCGCGCATAATTTCAAGATAGCCCTCGCTTATAAGCCCATCCTTGCCCGAGCGCGCCTTGTCGGGGTCGTCGGTCGCCTCCTCGGGGGCGGGGATATTGCCCGTAACCGACGATTTAAGCGAATATTTTGCGCCGTCGCTTTTGCCGTAAATATCGAAGGTGACGCTTCCGTTTGTGGTATTGGCACGGATATATATGGGAGTTTTGCCGTTGTTTTTAATTTTTAAATCGAAAGCCTTACCGCTGACCATGGCATCGCGCGAGGGCGGCACATACCCGACGGCAAGCGTGTGAGGATGGAATTCCTCTATTTTAAGCCCGCTTAAAAGCGCGGCGTTGTACAGCGTTGTGGAAACCTGACAAACTCCGCCGCCGACCCCCTCGGTAAACTCGCCGTTTTCTATTATTTTAGCCGTCAAAAAGCCCCTTTCCTTTACCCTTGCCCCCACAATATCATTGAACGAAAGAGTTTTTCCGCCCTCTAAAACGGTTCCGTTTATTTTTGAAGCCGCAAGCCTTATGTTGCTTACGCGGTTTAAATTTCCGCCGTCGAAACAGGTTGTAAAGCTGCTTAAAAGCCTTGTTTCGGACTTAACGTCCTCGATTGTTTTAGTACGCGGCACGCGGGTAAATTTGACGTCTACCCTCTCAAACCCGCCGTTAAGCGAATTTTTTATATCCTTTACAAGCGCCTTTGCGTCGCCGCGCCGTCCGTCGTTGCCATCGCAATATTCAAAGGGCTTGCCGTAGGCGGAAAATTTTGCGTAAGGCTCTGTCATCTGAAGCTGTTCGGCAAGGCATATGCCTTGGGCAAGCTCCTCTGCGCCGCAAAGATAGTAGCTTGTTTCCGCAGTATAGCTTATGCCCTTTTTTGCGTTTTTGAGAATGCGGAAAACGTTGTCGCGATAGTAAATTTCGGGATAGGTATACTTATAGACCTTATCGCCCGCGCAGATTTCCAGCGACTTGCCCCTTAAATACTCCTCGGTTTCGGCGCGCAGTCTACCCGCCGCGTCCGCAATACTAAGCCCGCCGACGGACATTCCGTTCACCGTGACGTTTTTTGGGATTTTTTTATCGTATGAAAAGCCGCACAAAAAACAAAATACGCCCGCCGCAACGGCGAGCATAACAAAAGCAAGCTTAAATCTTTTTAACAATTTTATCAAAATCCGAATTTGTGCAAAAGCGCGCCCTCCGCCGAAAAATACGGACTTCCGATTTGTCTGCTTCCGTCGGCGTAATGCGTATCCGAACCGCCCGTAACAAGCAGCCCGTGCTCTTTTGCAATCTCCTTATAGTATGCCGTTTCCTTAGCAGTATGCCCCGAATACACCGCTTCTATGCCGCAAAGTCCGCACGCGCGCATACGTTTTATAAGTGCAATTTTTTCCTTTTCGTCCAAGGCTATCCTTGCGGGGTGCGCCAGCACGCAAAGACCGCCCGCGGAGGTGATAATTTCCGCCGTTTCCTCGGGAGAGGGTCTGCAAATTCCCGAATACCCGACAGCGCCGTAAGCCAAAAATTTGAGGTAGAACGCGAACGGCGAGCTTGCGTAGCCCTTTTTTGCGCCCGCAGCTGCAATATGCATTGCGTGCAAGGGCGTTGCGGCAGAATACCTTTCCGCGGCGGCATCTTCAAAAGTCAGTGCAACGCCGCTTTTGTTCAGCTTGAAAATTATTTCCTCCGCACGCTTGACCGAGCCTGCGGCAAGGCGGCTTAAAAAGTCTTTTAGCGCTGTGTTTTGCAAATCCATACCGTAGCCGAGCGTATGAATTTTGACGTCGCCGATATAGGCGGAAGCCTCTATTCCGTTTACGAACGCAATACCCCTTTCACGACAGCATTTTTCCGCCTCCGCCGCTCCGCAGACGGTGTCGTGGT
>OFGZ01001807.1_pt1 | contig 10390 bp, 9 predicted proteins | sample 1521871 | NCBI WGS metagenome assembly OFGZ01 (sample SAMEA3504091, study PRJEB24116) | mouse gut metagenome | biome: mouse gut; feature: mouse-associated habitat; material: faeces | place: Denmark | collected 2011
GACCTGGAAATTAAAACCCAAAACCACCGCCAGGGCCACAAGTTCCCCCGTGCCATCGGCCACACCCAAGGCACCGGAAAGTATACCGGAACCGGAGGACCAGACAGTGGAATCCAGTCCTGCTCCGGAGGAGCGGACAGAGGAGACCGGGGAAGACGTGACCGCGTCAGCTGAAATTCCTTCCGAAGAAGAGGGACAGGAAGATGGCGGCATGGGCTGGATCTGGATTGTGGTAATTATCGCAATTGTCATTTTTGCGGCAGTGGCAGTGGGCGCCGTGGTGGTTCTGCGCAAAAAACCCGGACAGCCCAGGGACAAAGGCTGAGCGGAAGACAGAGAGCATTTTGTATAAAAATTGAATAAAAGAATGTATAAAATCTTGTGTAGAATGGAAAACTTATATAATTGAAAAAATAAGAATATCATGTTATCATAAATATGTCATGGGGTGAAAGTGCAGTTGCATTTGTCCGGTGTGCCGATGGGGCAGACATGATTATGAGGATGATAATATGAGAATAGAACGAGTAGATGAAAAAACGGTAAAGTGCTTTCTGTCAAACGAAGAACTGGAAGAGTACGATATTGATTATAAGGATTTCATTCTGCGCAGTGACAAGGCCCGGGAGGTTGTGCAGGAGATTATTGAGCAGGCAGAGGAGGAAGTAGGCTATAAGCCCCCCAAGTTTGCATTTGACCTGCAGATTATGATGCTGCCCGACCAGGGACTGATTCTGACTTTCTCCGATAGGGACCCGGAAGCCAAAGAGAGCGACCAGTTTATCGAGTGCCTGAAGGAAATGAAGAAAATATTGCAGAGAACCCGGGAAAAGATCAGCATGAACGCCGGGGAAGCGGCGGAGAACGGCGGCGGGAATACCGCCCAGGATACGGAGAATGCCCAGAATGAGAGCGGGGATACAAAACAGAACCAGAAGGTCAGCAGACCCAGTTTCGCGGTATTTGTATTTTCCGGTCTGGGCAGGATCATGGAATATGCTTCCATGCTGCCCTCCAACCTGCAGGTGGACAGCAGGCTTTATGAGATGAACGGGCTATATTATCTGTATCTGCTGAAAGGGCGGGCTTCCTATGAGCGTTACAGCAGGGCATGTGTCCAGGCCATGGAATTCGGCAGTCTCTTTGCGGCGGAAGAATCCCAGGTGATACAGCTGAAGGAGCACGGACGCTGCCTGATTGCGGAGAAAGCCGTAAAGAAGCTCAGGGGAAGTGTGTAAAAGCATGGCTCGGGGAAGGCGGCTGGAAACCGGCCCGAAGGTGACAATAACAGTTTATGAAATGAAGGCAGACGCCGGTATGGGGAGGCGCTGCCTTCATTTTTTGTATGATTTTTTCCCTGCCTATTGCTTTCTGGGACAGCATCCTGTAAACTGAAAGCAGGGCAAAAATGAGGACTGGCCCGAATGGCATGACAGAACCGGAAGCAGGACAGGAGGCCGGAGAATTGAAAAAACAGATAGAGAAACTGGAACGGTATATCGGAAATTATTATCAGGATTTCAGTAAAATGAGATGGGACAAATGGAATTATGAGGATGGCTGTATTCTGATTGCGGCAATTCAGCTGTACGAAGCCACGGGAAACGCTGTTTTCCGGGATTTTGTGCTGGAATATCTGGACCGCTATATCACGGAAGAGGGGGATATCCGCTATTATAACCGGGAGGAATACCAGCTGGACAATGTGGCGCCGGGCAGGGCGGTTATCTTTGCCTATGAGCAGACCGGACGGGAGAAATACCGTCTGGCGATGGAACTTCTGATGCGCCAGCTGGATGGGCAGCCCAGAATCAAAGGGGGGAACTTCTGGCACAAGAAGATCTATCCCCACCAGGTCTGGCTGGACGGGCTTTTTATGGCGCAGCCTTTTTATGCCGCCTATGACACTAAATTCGGTGGAGAAGTCAGATATGTGGATATCACGGATCAGTTTGCACTGGTGCGGAAACATATGTTCTGCCCGGACAAGGGCCTTTTCTATCACGGATATGACGAATCCCGGAGTGCTTTCTGGGCAGATCCGGAGACAGGATGTTCGGCCGGTTTCTGGCTGCGGTCCATGGGATGGTTTCTGATGGCCCTTGTGGATACCATGGAAGAGATGAACAGCTGGTCCTATGATTACTACAGGCAGCTGCTTGACAGTTACAAAGAGGGCATCAGGGGGATTCTTACATATAGGGACAGGGAGAGCGGCCTGTTTTTCCAGGTGCCGGACAGGGGAGACATTCCGGGAAATTACACGGAGACATCCGGTTCTGCCATGGTGGCGGCATCCATCCTGAAGGCCTGCCGTCTGAAAGTGCTGCTGGCAGAAAAGTACAGGGAGACAGGAGAGGGGATTCTGGAAGCCATTATAGAGAGAAAACTCACAGAGAAAAACGGCGTGCTGACCCTGGAAGGAAACTGCAGTGTGGCAGGACTTGGCCCTGACCAGGGCAGGCGTGATGGCAGTATTGCCTATTATTTGTCCGAACCGGTGACGGCGGATGACAAGAAAGGTGTTGCTGCGGTTTTCATGGCATATGCCCAGTACCGTAAGCTTTGTGCCTGCACGGACATGCAGTGACACTTGCGAAAAATGTGGGCGAAGGATGAATTGAGATAAAGGATTGCGTCATGACCGGGACGCGGAAATGGGGACAGGCATGGAAGGGAAGATATTATTTCAGACAGCCAGAAGTTTTGTGCTGGAGATTCTGGACGGGGAAGCGGACTATAGGACGAAGCCCTACGAACTTTATGTAAACGGGAAGAAAGAACTGGAGGCAGACCGGACCATTGTGTCAGTGTACGGCCTGAAGCCGGACACGGCCTATGAAGTGCAGATCAGGCAGGGGGATCAGGTATCGGCGCCGGTTTATCTGCACACGGACTATGAATATGTGACCCTGAACGTAAAGAATTTCGGCGCCAGGGGAGATGGTGTCAGCGACGACACGGTGTTTCTGCAGGCCGCCATTATGACGGCTCCGGAGCAGAGCAGGATTTATGTGCCGGAGGGCACTTACCGGTTCACCCATATTTTCCTGAAGAGTCATATCCGGCTGGAACTGGCAGAGGGCGCTGTCCTTCTGGCGATTCCGGACAGGGAGAAATATCCGGTTCTGCCGGGAAGGACCGAGAGTTACGACGAGAAAGGGGAATTCATTGCCGCCAGCTGGGAGGGCAGCCCCATAGATACCTATGCCAGCATTGTGACGGGAATGTATGTGGAAGATGTGGTGATCTACGGCCAGGGCATAATCGACGGAGCCGCGGATTTTCAAAACTGGTGGGATCTGGAGAAAATGAATCAGGACAAGGCCGCAAGGCCCCGCATGATGTTCCTGAACCACTGCAAAAATATTGTGGTGCAGGGCATTACCATACGGAATTCGCCATCCTGGAACATGCATCCTTTCTTTTCGGAGAATCTCCGCTATCTGGACATGAAAATCCAGTCGCCGGACAATTCCCACAATACGGACGGCATTGACCCGGAGTCCTGCACGGATGTGGAGATCGCGGGAGTCTTTTTCTCCGTGGGGGATGACTGCATTGCCGTAAAGTCGGGAAAAATGTACCTGGGCAAAACCTACCGGACACCCTCCAAAAACATTTGCATCCGCAACTGCTGGATGGAACGGGGACACGGTGGCGTGACCATAGGAAGCGAGAATGCGGCGGGCGTGGACAATATTCTGGTGAAGAACTGCCGTTTCGTCAATACGGACCGGGGACTCAGGGTGAAAAGCAGAAGGGGCAGGGGAAAGGATTCCTATCTCACGGGCATCACTTTTGAACATGTCAGAATGGAGGGCGTGAAGTCAGCCTTTGTGATCAACTGCTTTTATTTCTGCGGACCGGATGGAAAATCGGAATATGTGGCCTGCAAGGATGCCCTTCCTGTGGACGAGAGAACGCCCCGGGTGGGGAAGATTGTCATCCGCAATGTAAACTGTGTGGACTGCCATGTGGCAGGTCTCTATTTCTACGGACTGCCGGAGTCGAAGATTGAGAGCGTGGAGATGGAGAATGTGTTCATTTCATATGCGGAACATGCCGAACCGGGGACGGCGGCCATGATGACCGGATGCGAGAAGGGCAGCCGCAAGGGAATTTTTGTGCGGAACGCGGAAAAAGTCACACTGAAGAACGTGGTGCTGGAAGGCAATGAGGGAGAGGCGCTGGACATAGAGGGCGTTGACGCCTGGAGCTGGGACTGAAAGGCAGGAGAGGCAGACAGCCTGCGGAAATTTAGGATGAGGGCAGGGCAGGAATGGCACAGAAGAAAGATATGACAAAGGGAAAGATCACACTTCCGCTGATTGCGTTCACGGTTCCGCTGGTTCTGGGAAACCTGTTCCAGCTTACCTATAATGCGGCGGATTCTGTGATAGTGGGATATTTTGTGGGGGAGGAAGCGCTGGCGGCAGTGGGAACATCCGCTCCTCTGATGAATATTGCGCTTCTGCTGATCAGCGGGCTGTGCATGGGAGCCAGCATTCTGATGAGCGCCCAGTACGGCTCGGGGGACTACGGGCTGCTGTCCCGGCAGATCAGCACCACATTTCTTGCGGGCTGCGGATTCTCCGTTCTTTTTTCCATTGTGACGATTCTGCTGGCCAGGCCGCTTCTGCTGCTGATCCAGGTTCCGGAGGAAGTGATAGGAGAAGCCAGTGCCTACCTGCGCATTGTGTTTCTGGGAATTTTGTTTACATTCATCTATAACTTTCTTGCCAATACCCTGCGGGCCCTGGGGGACAGTAAGACGCCCTTGTATTTTCTGATGATCAGCGCCGTGCTCAACATGGCAGGGGATGTGCTGCTGGTGGCAGTGGCCGGGCTGGGCGTGCCGGGAAGCGCCGTCTCCACGGTGGTGAGCGAGGCGTTCTGCTGTCTGCTGTGCGCCATATATATCAGGAAAAAAATACCCCTCTTATGTCTGGGACGGGGATGGCTTGTATTTGACAAAAAACTCCTGGGCAGAACCATTGCTTACGGAAGCACAAGCGCCATGCAGCAGGTCTGTCTGCAGGTGGGCAAGACCGTGATCCAGGCCATGGTAAACACCCAGGGCGTGAGTGTGATGGCAGCGTTTACCGCCGTGAACAGGGTAGACGATTTTGCATATACGCCGCAGCAGAATATCGGCCATGCCATGACTACCTTTATCGCCCAGAATAAAGGCGCAGGACATAAAGAACGGATACGGAAAGGATTTCAGGCCGGGATGCTGACAGAGGCGGTTTATTCTGTTTTTATCTGCGCCGTCATTTTTCTGGCCGCACCGCAGATTATGGGGCTGTTTACGAATGCGGAGGATACGGAGGTGGTATCCCTGGGCATATCGTATCTGCGGCAGATATCTTTTATGTATTTTCTTCCCTGCCTGACCAATGGGATTCAGGGATTTTTCCGCGGAATGGGAGACCTGAAGGTTACATTGTACAGTACTTTTATGAATATGCTGGGAAGAGTGGCTGCGGTGTGGCTGCTGATGATGGTATTTTCCATGGGATTTACCAGCCTGGCCTGGGCTAATTTTGCGGGCTGGGCAGTGATGCTTTTGTTTGAAGTGCCGCTGCTGGCAAAACAGATGAAATGGCTTTCCGCCGCGGAGGGGCAGTGAGCCGTCAGGAAAGAGACTTTTGCCGGGCATGAGCGGAACGAATGGAGGTATGGATGGCTGGCGGGACAATAAGAGAAAGGCTGGAACATAAGGAACTGAAAATATTTTGCGGATTTTCCATAGTTCTGCTTTTTTTGGCGGGAATTGTGGGCATGATAAAGGAAGGGGAAGGCATATTGTCCGTTTTCAGGGGGCTGTGGACCATTGTGATTTCCCGGGATGCCCTGATCACGGACTATTTCGGCCTGGCAGGATACGGAGCGGCGCTTATGAACGCGGTGCTGGTGATGGCCATGGGACTGGGGCTTCTGCATCAGGAAGAATTTAAATTTACGGGTCTCACCATGGCGGCGGTTTTTATCAATGTAGGGTATGGCCTCTGGGGAAAGAATCCGGTAAATATCCTTCCCATTCTGCTGGGGGCGTCGGTCTATGCCAAGGTACATGGGTACCGGCTGGGCAGATACCTGTACACGGCATTGTTCGGAACCAGCCTGGCGCCCCTGGTGACGGAGCTGGTGTACTATTTTGTCGGCCTCAGCTTTGTCCTGCCGGTGGTGGTGGGGGTGCTGTTCACCCTGCTCCACGCCCTGATCCAGACCTACGTGCTCACCATGCTCACCGCGCTGTACTACGGCGAGGTGTCCGAGCCCTCTCACAAGAAGGAGAAAAAGAAAAAGCTCCAAGCGGAAAACGCCTGAGCGCATAAAAACATAAATGTGGAGGTCGTTACCTATGAATAAGCTGCTGAAAAAAATCCTTATCCTGGCCGGTGTGTTTATGCTGGCCCTGTCCCTGGCCGCCCCCGCCTTCGCTGCCGACGCCCCCAGCCAGGGAGAGCCTGCGGCCCAGACCGAGAGCGATGAGGGCTCCACCATCGGGCTGAAGGCCATCGCGGCGGGCATCGCCGTGGGCATCGCCGCCGCCGGCGGCGCCGTGGGCATGGGCCTGGCCACCGCCAAGTCTGCCGAGAGCATCGCCCGCCAGCCGGAGGCCGAGGGAAAAATCCGCACCATGATGATGCTGGGCCTGGTGTTTATTGAAACCGCCATCATTTACGCCCTGCTGGTCGTCATCCTCATTATCTTCGTATTGTAAGGCAGGTGGACGAGATGCCGTTGAATATCGATTGGCAGCAGATTCTGCTGCATTGGATGAATCTGGCCATCCTCACCGGCGGGCTGTACTTCCTGCTCTACAAGCCCGTCAAGCAGTTCATGGCAAAGCGGGAGGAGTATTACCGCTCCCTGGACCAGCAGGCCCAGGAGAAACTGGATCAGGCCCAGCGCCTGCGGGATCAGGCCCAGGAGAAGCTGGACGGCGCCGATGAGGAAATCCGTCAGGCCCGTGCCAAAGCCCAGCAGTCCGTCCAGCAGTCCGCCGAGGAACAGCTGGCCCGGGTTCAGGTCCAGGCCCAGCAGATCCTCACTCACGCCCGGGCGGAGGCGGAGCATGACCGGGAGGAAATCCTGCGCTCCTCCCAGCGTGAGCTGCGCCGCCTGGCTGCCGAGGCCACCAAGCGTCTGGCTCTCCATAAGGACCCTTTTGACCAGTTTTTAGACCTTGCGGAGGAGGAGGCCAGCCATGAGGAGCGCTAGAGGCCGCCTGACGGCGGAGCTGCGCAGCTCCCGGGAACCCTCCCAGGCCCAGCTCCAGCGGTTCGGGGACTTTCTCCAGCGGACCTATCAGCGCAAGGTCCCTCTCCACTGGGAGCAGGATGAGTCCCTGCGCTCCGGCTTCCGTCTCCAGGTAGGGTCCGACGTCTATGATTGGACTCTGGACGGGCGCATCCGTCAGTTTACCGACTATCTCCGCCAGCTCCAGCCCGGTGAGAACGACCTGCTTCCCCTGATGCGCCAGGCCGCGGAGGACTGGTCCCTGGCGGTGATCCCCGAGGAGATCGGCGAGGTGCTGACGGTGGACGGGGAGATCGCCTCCGTGGGCGGTCTGGCCCACGCCCAGTACGGGGAGATTCTCCTCTTCCCCTCCGGGGTGAAGGGCATGGTCATGGACCTGCGCCGGGGAGAGCTGCGCTGCATCCTCTTCGGCAGCGGCGAGGAGGTCAGCGCCGGCGGCATGGTCCGCCGGACCCTGAAGACCGCCGGCATGCCCGTGGGCGGCGCTTTCCTGGGCCGGGTGGTGGACGCGCTGGGGGCGCCCATGGACGGAAAGGGCCCCATTCAGGCCGAGGGCTACCGCCCCATTGAGACCCCGGCCCCCGGTATTCTGGACCGCCAGCCGGTGAACACCCCCATGGAAACCGGCCTGCTGGCCATCGACTCCATGTTCCCCATCGGCAGAGGCCAGCGGGAGCTGATTATCGGGGACCGGCAGACCGGCAAAACCGCCATCGCCCTGGATACCATCCTCAACCAGAAGGGCAAGGGCGTGATGTGCATCTACGTAGCCATCGGCCAGAAGACCAGCTCCGTGGCCCAGATCGCGGAGAACCTCGCCCGCCGGGGGGCCATGGACTACACAGTGATCGTCAGCGCCACCGCCGGGGTCTCCGCCGCCCTGCAGTATATCGCTCCCTACGCCGGGTGCGCCCTGGGGGAGTACTTCATGTACCAGGGCCGGGACGTGCTGATCGTCTACGACGATCTGAGCAAGCACGCCATCGCCTACCGGGCCCTGAGCCTGCTGTTGGAGCGCTCCCCGGGCCGGGAGGCCTACCCCGGCGACGTGTTTTACCTCCACTCCCGGCTGCTGGAGCGGGCGGCTCACCTCTCCGACGAGCTGGGGGGCGGCAGCATGACCGCCCTGCCCATCGTGGAAACCCAGGCCGGCGACGTGTCCGCCTATATCCCCACCAACATCATCTCCATCACCGACGGCCAGATCTTCCTGGAGAGCGACCTGTTTTTCGCCGGACAGCGGCCGGCGGTGAACGTGGGCCTGTCCGTCTCCCGCGTGGGGGGCGATGCCCAGACCAAGGCCATGAAGAGCGCCGCAGGGGCCATCCGCCTGGAGCTGGCCCAGTACCGGGAGATGGAGGTGTTCACCCAGTTCTCCAGCGACCTAGACGAGGCCACCAAGCGCCAGCTGGCCTACGGCCAGGGGCTGATGCGCCTGCTGCGCCAGCCCCAGTACGCCCCCCTGTCCCACCACCAGCAGGTCATCGTGCTCACCGCCGCCATGGGCCGCGTGATGCAGGACGTGCCGCTGGATCAGATGGACCGGTTCCGGGCCGGGCTGCTGGACTGCGTGGAGGGGGAGGGCGCCGACCTGTGCGCCCGCATCGACCAGACCGGCAAGCTGTCCGAGGACGACCGGGAGGAGATCCTGGACCTGGCCCGGGCATATCTGGCCCGGTTCCAGGGCGGCGGAAAGCAGGGCGGTTGATATGGCCGGGACCAAGGAGATCAAGGACCACATCGACAGCGTCCAGGAGACCAAGAAGATCACCAGCGCCATGTACCTCATCGCCTCCACCAAGCTGCGCCGGGCCCGGCAGGAGCTGGACAACACCCGCCCTTACTTCGAGGCCCTGCGGGGGGAGATCAAGCGCATCTTCCGCACCGCCAACGACGTGGACAGCCGCTACTTCTTCCCCACCGGGGACGACACCCCCCTGGAGGGGACCTACGGCTGCCTGGTGATCACCGCGGACAAGGGACTTGCGGGAGCCTACAACCAGAACGCCATCCGCCGGGCCCTGGAGCTGCTGGAGCAGCACCCGGACACCAAGCTCTTCGTGGTGGGGGAGTACGGCCGGCGCTACTTCGCCCAGCGGCAGATTCCAATTGAGCACAGCTTCCTCTACACCGCCCAGAACCCCACCATGGCGCGGGCAAGGGAGATCAGCGCCCTGCTGCTGGACGGCTATGACCGGGGAGAGCTCAAGCAGATCTTCGTGGTCTATACCGACATGGCCAGCGCCATGTCCTTTCAGGCCCGCTCCACCCGGCTGCTCCCCTTTCACCGCACCTACTTCGCGCCCCCCGACGGGGAGCGGGCGGTGACGGAGCCCTTCGAGTTTCTCCCCAGCGTCACGGCGGTGCTGGACAGCATGATGGCCAGCTACGTCTCCGGCTTTATCTACAGCGCCCTCATCGACAGCTTCTGCTGCGAGCAGAACGCCAGGATGACGGCCATGGACAGCGCCAACCAGAACGCGGAGGGACTGCTGGGGGAGCTGTCCCTGCAGTACAACCGGGTCCGCCAATCAGGCATTACCCAGGAGATCACGGAGATCTCCGCCGGGGCGGCGGCCCAGCGCCAGAAGCACAGGAAGGATAGGTGAGGGCGATGGAAAGAGGCATTATTGTACAGATTTCCGGTCCTGTCGTGGACGTGGAGATACAGAGCGGCCCCCTCCCCCGGCTCCGGGAGGAGCTGACGGTGGAGAAGGACGGGGAGGTGCGGGTGATGGAGACGGCCCAGCACATCGGCCGGAGCACGGTGCGCTGCATCATGCTCTCCCCCAGCGAGGGGCTGGCCAGGGGACTGGCCGTGGACGTGCCCGGACACACCATCGAGGTGCCGGTGGGCCGGGCCACCCTGGGGCGGATGTTCAACGTGCTGGGCCAGCCCATCGACGGCGGCGGCCCCGTGCCCGAGGGCACGCCGGTGCAGAGCATCTACCGCAAGCCCCCCACCTTTGAGGAGCAGAGCCCGGCGGTGGAGATTCTGGAGACGGGCATCAAGGTCATCGACCTGCTGGAGCCCTACCCCAAGGGAGGCAAGATCGGCCTGTTCGGCGGCGCCGGCGTGGGCAAGACCGTCCTGATTCAGGAGCTGATCCACAATGTG
>OFGZ01001815.1_pt1 | contig 10360 bp, 12 predicted proteins | sample 1521871 | NCBI WGS metagenome assembly OFGZ01 (sample SAMEA3504091, study PRJEB24116) | mouse gut metagenome | biome: mouse gut; feature: mouse-associated habitat; material: faeces | place: Denmark | collected 2011
ACAGACACTAACTGCCAAATCCTATATTTAAATCAATGTGTTTTGCTCATCTCTAATAATAAGTGTAGGTTCGTCAACCGCACAAAAAAGCAAAGGAGGTATCCAAAATGGACAAAAGTAGTTTAGCACATACAAAGTGGGAATGTAAGTACCATGTGGTCATGGATCATGGGGAGATAGCGGAGAGCGGCAGCTATGAGGAGCTGCTTGCGAAAAAGGGCAGATATTATGAGTTTTACATGATCCAGTATGCCGGATTCGCCACATCAAGGAAGGACAACGGCATGGTCATTTTTGACATCATACAGGCCGTTGTTTTTTGTGAAAAATGCCCTTTATGTTTGAACGGCGGAAAAATAAATATTATCTGGAAATTAAATCATGCAAAATCAACGACACATGTGGCACATCGCGCGTAAATCTGATTACGGTATGGGTGCTGCCGTTGTTTTTTGCGTAAAAAAAGGAGAAAACAGTAATTATCTTGGTACGGAAAGGGTGAGGAAGCCTGTCTTTTATGCAAGGAATAAATTTCTATGCTATAATTCAGTAGATGATTGGGCTTTAACAGGAATGGAATTTAGTCGGAATAATCAGAAAATAACAGTGAGGTTATCATGATCTATATTGTAGACAATATATCAAATTATTTCATATATCTTTTTATAATTCATTTTGGATTCAGGTTAAATCCAATAAAAAACAAGTTTTTTATTGGCGCATCGGTTTTGACTATGTTGTCTGCAGGGGCTTATAATGTATATTTTGATACAAATTCTCCGATTATCTATATATTGTGGAGCGTACTTTCCATATGTTTATTTTTTGAAGACAGATTGTGGCATTTGTTTTTACTGAGCGCTGCCCTTATGTATTTCACAGGAATCATTGATACGTTCAGCGTCATGCTGATACAGGTTGTTTTAATAGGCAGAGGGGTTGGCGGCACGGGTATAACATGGTGGATGGAACCTGCCTATCTGCTCTCTTTTTTGGTGTATCTTCTGATATATTTGCGGCTTTTTAAGAAAAATGACATATATTTGAGTGATATAAAATTTAAGTATAAGTTTGCACTTTTAATACAGGCCAGTATTTTCCAGATGTTCTATGATTATGTTTTTTATTTCTTTGATGAAAATCATGCAAGGTATGGCTTGGATGCCTATGCAGTATTTTTTATCAGCATAGCAGGGACACTCTATTCCATTTTTCTTACGCTAAATCTTGCCATCAAAAATATATTATCAGACAGGCAGAGCAGGGAATTGCAGTCTTTTATGTATATGCAAAAGCAGCAGTACGATTATCAGTTACAGCAGTCGGTAGCTGTACGGCGTTTTAAGCATGATTTGGTAAATCATATTGGTGTTGTCCGGGAGTTAATAAATGAAAAAAAGATAGATGAAGCCAAAGAGTACATAGATACTATCTGGAATATTCAGGATGTGTTTGATTTAAAAATTCATACAGGAGATAGTTTTCTCGACATTATTGTTAATTATTATTCATATTTGGCGGTAAAGGAAAATATAGAGTTTGCTGTTTTGGGAAAGCTGACCGAAAAAATGCCTCTTGAGATGTTCGATATTACCACATTGATGGGAAATATATTGCAAAATGCTTTTGAAGCAGCGATAAAAGCAGAGGTTCCCAGAATACGTGTTGAACTTGTAGAACATAAGGAAGAAATTTTTATTGTTGTTAGTAACAGTGTAGCCAAAACAATCAATACAAAAACAAACTTTTTTATGACATTAAAAAAGGATAAGCAAAATCATGGTTTTGGCCTGAAAAATATTATTGCAACTGTTGAAAAGTATCACGGTGAATGTTATATGGAATCTATCGTGGAAAATAGAGAAGTGTTGTTTCAAATCAGTATTGCTATACCAACTGCCAAAGCAGAGGAGAAAAAGGGATGAAAATAGGTATTGTAGAAGATGAAGCGGTATGGAGAGATAAGATACAGACTATTATCGAAAAATATTGCAGGGATAAGAATATTTCTTCACAAATCAATTCATATAACAGTGGAAAAGATTTTATGAAAAATGCAGATGCAGATTTGTTGTTTTTGGATATTGAACTTGCAGAAGGGGAAGATGGTTTTGAAATAGCGGAACAGTTGATGAATCTTGGAAACAAATGTAAAGTTTGTTTTTTAACATCACACACAGAGTTAGCCAGATTTGGTTATAGAGTGAACGCATTTAGATATATCGATAAAAAGCATTTAGAGGAAATCAATGAAGCGATTGATTTTTTCCTTAAAACTAAAATTCAGGATCGGATTGTATTTTGTAATGATACCTCTGGGATTCGCATAAAGATAAGCCTGAATGAACTTCTGCTTGTTGAGACAAATGGAAGAAAACTAAGATATCTCATGCTGGATGGCAGTGAACATTTATGTGAAGGACAGATATCTGAAGCCGCACGAAGCTTATCACGGTTCGGCTTTTTTCAGTTACATCGGTCATATATTGTCAATTTAAAATATATTGAAAAGGTAAACAGCCATGAAGTTACGCTTTGCAACGGATTAAAGGTAGTAATTGGAAGGATTCACAGTAAAGAGTTTAAGAAGGAGTTTTTTAAATGGAGAATGTGGTTTGATGATTGATTTTGTGTCGTTTATGCAAAATATGTGTTGTTTATACAGGGAGTATTTTATATTCCTTCTCACTGTGATATAAATATGGTGTTAATCATATTACAGGAGGATAGCAGAAGTGGTACAAGGCATTTTACTTAAGGGTTGGCATTTAAATGGAAAATCTGTAATGAAAAAAGCGGTAATGGCAATGATAATGGGGGCTGCTCTGTTAACAGTTCCATCTTGTGGGCAGGCAAAGAATTCAGAAGACGCTCAAACGAATGTAATAAGCAGCACTGCAGAACCAGACGGCAGCATTGGTGAAGTTCAGAAAACACAAAATGACAACATTATCGGTTCAGATTTGGCAGAATTGGAAAACCTGACAGGAGAATATGAATATTTATCGGATTATGGAACCGGTAAGTTAATGATTCAAAAATCATCCAGTGGATATGATATTTCCGACTATGAATCTGGATCTTCCTGTCGCTTTTTAGCTGATTCATCCAGTATAGAAATGATAGAAAATAATCGGATATATGTAAAGTACCCCGAACAGGTATTTTCTGACGATACAGTTAACTTTAGCTATTATGTTTTAGAATATAGTACAGATGAAATCAATGTGTATTACGGAGAAGCAGGGTTTGAAGAGGCGCAATTTTTATATCATGCCACAAAGAAAACAGAGGTGAGGACGGACGTATATGAGTATGAGGGCGAATATAATAGTTATGATGTTGACGAGCCGGCGTTAGAAATAAAGAAAAATGATGATGGAACTTATCAGATTCAGATAGATTTATTCAGGCTTTGGGGTTTTTATGATGGTGCGGGAAAAATTACGGAGGAAGGGTTGGAATTTACAGCAACAGGTCCTGATGGAAATGAGATGAATGGAGTCATAAAGTTGGAGGCGGATATCGCAGTCGTAACCATTTTTGGTCAGGAATGGCTTGATTTTGCGGGATTAAGTGAATACAGATTTTACAAAACATCAGATGTTCCTAACATAGATGATTTCCCGGCAAACCAGCAGGAAAGTAATATGCAGGATGCTGCGGATACAGGTTCGGAAACAGCGGCAGATGAACTATTAGATTCCTTTATCAATGGATTGGCAGGCGCAGTTGACTCTGAAGATTCGGCATCGACATTTTTTGTTAGCGATTTAAATTTGGATTCTGAGGAAGGGGATGCATATTCTATTGGAGAGAAAGTCGATCTTGACAATGATGGAGAAAACGAACTGATTATTAACGGGCCTTATGGGGGGATATACCTTGATGCGCGTGATGATAAGGTATATGAATTTGCAGCAGGAGAGGGCACTGCTCTTGTTCTTTCTTATACTTATTATAATGGAGCCGTATGGATCATGTACAGTAACAGATCGAGTGCAGGATTTGAATTTTACCATATGGAAAAATTTGAAGGAGCTGACAACTTAACTGCAGAAATGAATTTCGGTGAGGAATCTGACCCAAATAATGCAGAAGCTGGAATAAAATATACATTGAATGGAACTGAAATTTCATATGATGAATATACAGAATTATGCAGCAAAATTTTCGCTGCTGAAGTAAATACAAACTAAAAGAAAAAATGAAAGCTTTGGTAAAAGGTGTATTATTTGCAGGCAAATACTGTTGATGTATGGGGAATATTGTCATATTTTGTCAGGGTGTCTCCTTCCCCGGCAGATACAAACACGAAAAGCCTGCAAAGCCCGCAAACACGGCACTTTCGGCATTACATAGCTTTCAAAGTTACATTATTTCCGTGTGCTTTTAGGGGCATTTTTACATTGCGAGGGTGCGAACTTTTGCGCTGGGGTTCTTTTGCCTGATAGTATATACTCGCAGGCAAAACCCTTATACAAACACGGAAACTGCCTGTATTATCACGGAAACACGCTGGGAGTTTTCATGATAATATAAGGGTTTCCGTGATAGTATGAGGAGTTTCCGTGTTTGTATACGAGTAAAACGGTAAAAACTGAATGGATAAATGATAACGAGGGAAAAGGGCTGTTTTAGCATTTCATTTTTACAAAATAGTTTCAGTCCATTCATCCACTCTTTCATGGTATAAAAACAGTTCCGCAGGAATTCTGATGGTATCAGGGGGAACTGGTGTCTGTATCACACAGCCTTTCAGCGGAAGTCCGTGCATTCCTGTTTCCTGATCGGGTTTTAAGCGCATCATGAGAAAATGGGAACTTCCCTGATGTGTTTCCGGGCGGGATTTCAAATATTGTTTGGAGTAGAAGGTAAGGTCATAATTTTTACTGCATTCATATTCTATGCCTATATAGCACATCCCTTTCGGACAGCACTGCTCCAATGCATCATAACTATGTTTTGCTGCCTCTTTCAACTGTTCCGGGGAAAACCTTTCTGCCAGTTTGGGATCGTTCAATTCTTCTTCCGTATTTTTCCACACATCTATCAAGGCAACAGAATTTATATGACAAAGCACCTCATCTCCATGACTATCCACGAAACAGAAAGAACGAGCTTTCCCGACATTCAGGGTAACTGTCTTTTCTATTATGTGTTGGATGGGATTTGGCCTGTGTGTTATCGTCATGGGCATTTGAGGTGTAAAGCCGGGCAGTTTTGCAACATCCGCTATGTTCAGCGTCAACAGCATGAGATTTTCCCATTCGATTTCTTTCAGCCAGCCGGGAACTATCCAGCCCGCACCCATCATATCGAAAAACAACTGGATCATTCCATAATTATCAGAATTCATAGGGCTGCCCATGCCGCCCTGTATCCTGAGATGCACATTACCAAGACAGAGATCACTGCAATGCAGATAACTGTATCCGTGCCTTTCATGCTCTTTCAGCATCCTCCTGTGATTACGGATGCCTTTCCTGTTCCGACTTTCCGGTTCCATGTATGGTTCTATGATGTACAGTTTTGCTTCATCGGATAAGGTCATGCCGACAATATGGTATTTCCTGCCATTCCGTTCTGTGGTTTTCCCAATCACAAGGATATCCTGCCATTTTGAGTGGAAACCTTCTAATAATGAAAAATTCATCAGCCACACCTCCGTAAAATCTAATATGGCAATTATACCATGTATGCCGAAATAATTCTATAAAGTACAGGAGCGCAGCATAGTAAATCTGTTCCTTTCATTCCTGAAAAATAGTTGTTTCGAGCCATCGGGTGAAAAATAGATAAATTTCTATGGTATAATTCAGTGGATGCTATTGCTTTAACAGGAACGGTTTTCAGCCGAAGCAATAGGAAACTGCGGAATCCGCCAATGGCTTGTGAGGCATATTGGCAAAGCACAGAAAATCTGAAATCCTATATGTAGCGCCAGTGGAGCTTTGTGGGAGGGGCTGGCGTGTTCGGGGAGATGGAATGATGTACGAAAAGAAATAAAAAACTAAAAAATTTCAAATCTACACAATAGATTCAAATTCCCCTGTTATAATCAGAGACCAGAAGGTGTGCTATGAGTAAAATTTTAATAGTTGAGGATGATTTATCCATACAGGCATTACTGCATGATTTCATACAGGAAGCAGGGCATAGTGTTATACTGGCATCTGACGGGGTAGAGGCCCTTGCAAAATATTCCGAACAGAGTTTTGATTTAATGCTGCTTGACATTATGTTTCCAAAAATTGACGGATTTGGTGTTTGTGAAGTTATCCGGCAAAAATCAGATGTGCCTATTATCATGCTTACGGCATTAGATGACGAGGAAAACCAGCTTAAAGGCTTAGACTTGCAGGCTGACGATTACATTACAAAGCCGTTTTCTATGCCGGTACTGTTGCGGAAAATCGCCGCTGTTCTGCGCCGTTCATCAAAGCAGAATGATATTCCGCAGACCATGAACTATAAGGATTTAACACTGGATTTAGAGGGGTACAAGGTTTATACAGATGTGATAAGCACCATATCCCCCGACGACGAAAACTATGATTTTGTCACTACAACATTAAGTTTTTCGTCACAGGAATTATATTGCGAGCATATGGGAGAAGAACTTACATTTTCTATGCCGCTCTCCAAACAAAGCATGCCATGCGACTATTTGGATGAGGACGGGGAGACGGTATATGATTTTTCCTGTTTCGTTGAGGCGGATGTCGCCTATTTTATCAACGCCCCGGAACTTGTAACGGCAGCAGAGCGGGATAAGGCGTTGCTGACATTCAAAGAAGAAATGCAAAATTACTTGAATGGTTTAAGGGAAGAAGAAATAGCGGGCGGCGATATCAAAAAAATGCTCATAGACAAGTCCACTGAACTTGCAAATAGCTTGTCTACCGAAAATATGAAACTATCGCCTTGCGAAATTTATTTGATTGAAATCAACGGCGGAGCAGAAGAAGTCGTTCAGTAATGGGTTCAGCTATGAAAAATCACAGGTATGTAATTCGAGAAGATGCTTATCAGGAATATTAGCAAATATACAAAAGCAGACCGCCGCTATAGCACATAGCCATATGCGGCGGTCTGCCATTTTGATAGGTTCAGCCGGGATATGCTTACATGGCGGTTTGCGTTTGTGCCGCCTTGCGGGGTATCCGCCCCTATATCGGACGCATGGCGATATGCCATATTAGGGTTGTGATGTACGAGCCTTCCATACAAAAGCGTCAACGGATATTAACAATTAACAATAATTGACCGATATATAAATTGACAATATATATCGAAAGGAAACGGTATGGCAAAGGAAGAGATTACACCGAGCGAATGGCAGATCATGGAAGTCCTGTGGGCGTGCGGGGAGCCTTTGACATCCTCCGAGGTCTACAAGAGGATGCAGGGGAATGTGGATATGTCGATGAGGATGGTGCGGGTGCTGATGAACCGCCTGAACCAGAAGGATATCCTTGGATACACCGTGGATGAGCATGATTCAAGGGTTTACCACTACTATGTGCTGAAGCAAAAGGAGGAATGCGTGAAGGAGAAAAGCAGGAAGTTTGTGGACAGCTATTTTTCCGGCAGCGGGACAAATGCGATGGCGGCGCTGTTGCAGAGCTTCGCACTGACGGATGAGCAGATAAAAGAGCTGGAGGAGATTCTGGAGAAAAGCAGGGAGTGGGGGACAGAATCCACGGATAAAGAGGGTGGAGCCCATGCCTGACTGGTCACGGATCGGCAGACTCCTGAATTTCTGTGCGGCATATTACACTACCCAGCTTGTGCGGTGTGCGGCTTTTTCCTTTTTGCTGCTCGGACTGGTGATGCTGCTCCGGAAGATGCTTTTTTCAAGACGGACATTCATAAGGGGGCTGTTATGGTCATCCTTCCTGCTCATCCCGTTCCTTGGAAAGCTGAAGCTGTTTTATGAGAATAAGGCTGTGGCGGGAATAACAGGACGGATAACGCATGGAACCATGACCTGCCTGTGGGCAGACCGCATTTATATGGCGGGCATCCTTATAGCTGCTGTCTGTATATTCGGAAAGCGGCTGCGCCTCCGGAAGTCGGTTGCCGGGATGGAAAAGGTTTTTTTGGATAATATGCAGGTCAGGATTACAGACATGAATGTGACGCCGTTTACAGTTGGGCTGCTGAAACTAAAGATTGTCATCCCTAAAGTGGTATGGGGAGTTACAGCCGGGATGAACTAAAATCTGTTGTACAGCATGAGCGGACGCATATCCGGTTAGGGCATTTGTGGCTCGGGCTTGCATGGGACGTCCTGCGATGCCTTTTGTGGGTGAACCCGTTCCTGACAGTCTGCCAGAAACAGTTCCGGGCGGATATGGAGGATATCTGCGACAGGGTGTGCATACAGGGCAGCGGGAGGACGGCTCATGAATATGGCATGGTGCTGCTGAAAACCCTGAAACTGCTGCGCTCTGGGACAGAGGGTACGCCGCCCGCCGTCACCTATGCCGGGGAAAAGGAATTTGCAGACATGAAAAGGCGGATGGGCGAGATTGCAGGTTTCCGCCCATACCGGAAAAAACTGTGCATGGGCATGGTAGCCATAGTTTCTCTGATAATTGTGGTTATGCTGCTGGCGGTACATACCCATTCCTATGCACGGTGCAATGAAAGTAAAGATATCATGGTTGGAAATTATGACGGAGAACCCGGAATAGTTTCTTACGATACCGAAAAACTTAGAGAAATAATTTCATATGATGACAGGTATGTTTATGTTGAGCGAGATGCCTTTGAGAATTTTTTAGAAGAAAATGATGCAGACGGAGAAATATGGATTGTTTTTGGCGGATTTTATAAACTGCCGGGTTTAGCTGGTGCAGCGGAAACTTGTATATATGAAAGAGGTTCAAGAGGCAGTATAGTACAGATTCCCTATGAAGGCATACGGGATAGCTGGTATATGGAACTGCTTAAATTGTTATAGGCGTAGCATGGAAACGAAATGGATTTCAAATAAATTTTATATCAAGGAGGACAAAATTATGGCAATGGAGATTACAAGCAATTACAGCAGCTATGCGGCACAGGGCATGGCAGACAACACAAAGAAAAGGGCAGAGAAGACATCGGAACCGGTTAAAACTAACAATACGGAAAGCACATCAGATTATTTAAGCAAATTGCAAAAGCAGGTTCCGTATATGACGCTTGAGGTTGGGAGCGGCCTGTCAATGGCCAGAGATAACAAAGTCAATACACTGGCTGTAAACCCTAAATTGCTGGAGAAGATGCAGAATGACCCGGAGAAGGCAAAGGAATATACACAGCGGTTGAAGGATATTGAAAATGCACAGAAATTTGTAGATGGGTATATGAAAGCCAAGGGATCTAAAACAAAATTTAGCCATTGGTATGTGGATGAAAATGGAAATTACTCACATATCGCCTATTATGAGCATGATAATACCTTCTATAAAAAACTTAGTGAGAAATCGCGGGAGAATATTGAAAAACATATTGAAAAAACAAGAGAAAAAGCGGCAGAAAAACAGAAAGAGTTTCAGGAAAAACTGGAAGAAAAGCGGACTGGACAGGAAGATGGAACAGCAACTCCGAATAAAGCAGAGCAGCTTTTAGAAGAAAAAATGTCTGCTTCCAAAGATGGCACGATTTATCTGAATGACACAGATATGAAAACAATTATCGAAGCTGTCCAGGAAGAGGATGCGGGCAAAACCACTGTGAAAGATCAGCCGCAGGTTGGTGCGAATCTGGATTTGAAGATATAAGAGGAGGCGAGGATATGAATATCAACAGTAACAATATGAAATGGTTTTCGGGATATTCCCTGATGAACAGGCTGTTTTCGCAGAAGAATGGAAATAAAACAAGTACATCTAGCCAGATGGGTGCTGCTATCAGCGGAGGGGTAAAGCATAAGCACAGCAATTTATACTATGATGAGAACGGTATTCCCTGGATGTCAAAAGAGCAGGCGGACAGATGTATATCGGGGAGAAGTGACTGGAAAAAAATTGTGTCTGTGTCAGATGAAGTAAAGGCAGAACTGGCAGAGGTGGTAAAACAGGATTTTATCAGCACCAATGGAAAGAGCATACCGGAAGGAACCAGGAGAAACGATGTCATCAATAAGTATTTAAACACTCTTCCTTCAAAACAGCGCAGTTCTGCTTCGTGGACATTGGACAGAATGGCAGGGGATTATGGCAGTCGTTTAGAGGCATTGGTTAAACAGAACAATCCGGGATGGAAGCCGGGTGACGCTTTTGACACAAGTATTTTAGACCAGCTTGACGGGATGCTCGGCGGAGTGGATTTCAAAGCATAAGTTTAGAAATGGAGGATTTGATAT
>OFGZ01001842.1_pt1 | contig 10195 bp, 9 predicted proteins | sample 1521871 | NCBI WGS metagenome assembly OFGZ01 (sample SAMEA3504091, study PRJEB24116) | mouse gut metagenome | biome: mouse gut; feature: mouse-associated habitat; material: faeces | place: Denmark | collected 2011
CTCCGGGATTTCGGAGAGCATTTATGAGGCCGCGAGAGTAGACGGGGCGGGTGAATGGCAGTGTTTCTTAAGAATCACGCTGCCGAATCTCAAATCTTCCCTGTATACCATCACAGTATTGTCTTTCCTGAACTCATTCAAGGTGTTCCGGGAAGCCTATCTGGTTGCGGGGAACTATCCCCATGAAAGTATCTATATGACGCAGCATTTGTTTAATAACTGGTTCCAGTCCTTTTCGTTTGATAAATTATCCGCAGCGGCGGTGATGGAGGGCGGAGTGTTATTGTTTGTGATTCTGCTCTTACAGAAAGTATGGAGGATGGATTGATGTATTTTCGGTTGCATTTAGGAAGAAAGGCAGTATGGATTCTTTTAATTGTGCTGGCTCTCCTGGCGGTTTATCCGGTGATTTTTCTAAGCGCAGGCTCACTTATGGGGGCAGATGAACTGGAAGACTGTCTCGGGGCGGTGGTTTCCGGGGCGGAAGGATATGCGAGCTTTCCGGTACTTCCCAAATATCCGACGCTTCAGCATTTTGTAGAGGTACTTTTGGATTCGCCGGAGTTTTTCGTCATGTTCTGGAATTCTATCCTGATCACGTTCGGAGTCCTTGGAGGGCAGTTTGTGGCAGGAACCATGGCGGCATGGGGATTTGCCAGATACGAATTTCCATGTAAAAGAGGGATTTTTCTGCTCTATATCGTACTCATGCTGCTGCCGTTTCAGGTGCTGATGCTTTCCGATTATCTGCTGCTGGACCGCCTGCGGCTGCTTGACAGTCTGTGGGCAGTCATTCTGCCTGGTATGTTTTCTACATTCCCGGTTTTTATCATGTACCGGTTCTTTGCGGAGATCCCGGACAGCTTAATCGAGTCGGCAAGGCTTGACGGGGCCAGGGAGTGGCAGTTGTTCTGGTATCTTGCACTTCCCATGGGATCTTCCGGGATTATTGCGGCGCTGGTGCTTGGGTTTCTGGAATATTGGAGCCTGATTGAGCAGCCTCTGACATTTATCAAGGATAAAAGCAAGCTGCCATTGTCTGTTTTCCTGCCGGATCTTACGATGACGGGGAAAGCAGGGTTTCTGTTTGCCGTATCGGTTGTTACCTTCCTTCCGGCAATCATAGTATTTATGGGAGGCCGGGATTATCTGGAACAGGGAATTATGGCAGGGGCGGTAAAAGAATAGTGAGGTGAATGAAAATGATCCGTAAAAAAGCTTTTGGGATTTTCGGAGGTTTTCTTGCGGTTATGCTTGTATTTACAATTCTGTCAAGAGCGGCAAGCGGCGCCTCAATGGCAAGGGTGGAGACAGTCAGGATATCGACGGGGACGATTGACCATAGGGTGTCTGCAAGCGGCAGGGTAGAGGCAGGAAAAGAGATCGCGGTATATACCGAAGGCGCGCAGCGGGTGGAAGAAATCTTTGTCAGGGAGGGACAGATGGTAGAAAAAGGGGAAGTGCTTTTTCAGATCAGTCTGTCCGAATTGGAAGAGCAGATTACTGCCGCCCGCCAGGATATGGAAAAGATGAGGCCTCAGAACCAGAATATCTTAAACAGCAGAAATCAGGAACAGCAGGATCAGGCAACGGCAAGGAACAGGGCGGCAGAAGATTATGATGCGGCAGTGCTGAAAGGGGAGCAGTCCATAGCAGAGGCGAAAAGCGCATGGGAGGCGGCAGAAGGGGCTCTTCGGGAGTTCCTTGAGAGCAGTGCTGATGAAAGGTTATATAGTCAGGAGCAAGAGATATCCGGGGAAGGCAGTCTGTCTGGACAGACAGATGACAGTGCCGGAGGTGAGGAATCCGGGGCCGAATGGGAAGTGAGAAAGTCTGAGTTAGAGCAGGCAGCGGCAGATGCGAAACAGGCATATGACGAGGCGGTTTCATCCAATGATCAGAACATACTGGCAGCGAAGCGGGCGCTGGAGGATTCATCAAAGGGATTAACTTTAGATAGTACACTAGAGCAGAATGAGATTACCAGACAGCAGGAAGAATTGAAACTGAATAAACTTATAGAGCTTAAGGCGGCCGAAGGGAAGATTCAGGCGCCTGTTCGGGGAACAGTGACAGAGATTATGATAACGACAGGAGATTTTACCTCTGACCAGACAGCGATCCGCATGGCAGATGCTTCTGGTGAAAGCTGTCTGACTGTCTCTGTGGACAGGACGGAAGGAGAATTTATAAGTGCAGGAAGCAGCGTGGAAATCAAGGCTTCCGGGAAGACAGAGAAGATCTGTGATTATACGGTCACGGATATCGTTGAAAATAAGGAAGACAAAACGCTTCTGGATATAAGGATTCATCTGCCGGGGGGAGTACTGGAAGCAGGGACATTGGCGGAGGCAGAGATTGTCCGCAAGCCGGAAAACTACGCGGCGACATTGCCTGTGGAGACACTTCATGAGGAGAGCGGCGGTTATTACGTATTGGTTTTGGAGGAAGAACAGGGAGTGTTGGGAACAGAACTGGCGGTACGGCGTTTTGATGTGGAAGTACTGGATAAAAACGGCACTGCCGCGGCATTGAAAGAAGGGGGATTGTCCGGGGAACAGGAGGTTGTCAGCAGTTCAAACAGGATGCTCCAGGAAGGAGACCGGGTGAGAAAGAAGGAAAAATGAAGAAAAGCAGTATGAAAGCATACGGGAAATTTATGGCGAAAATAGCAGTGATTGGGATAGGGATATACCTGTTCTGCCAGTCAGCCGCCTTCTGGGGAGAGTTGCTGTATAGTAAAAATAAGATCCAGTTTTGTCTGGAACAGTCTATAGACGGCCGGGAAGCGGCAGAGCTTCTGAAGCGGGATGAGGAATTTACGAAGGAAAGCGGTTACGAAAAGCCAGAAGCAATATCCGGCGTCTGTATCTGGGGAGAGAAAAAACAGGCCGTTCTGGAAAATAAAAATCTTTCAAGAAAAACGGAAGCAGATGTAATCTTATTCTGCGGAGATATAGAACTGCTGTTTGAGGGCTGCAGGGTACCGGCAACGGATGATATACGGGGCTGCCTGGTAGACGAGCAGACGGCATGGGAATTGTTTGGGGACAGTCAGATTACAGGGATGGAGGTTACTTGTGAAGGGATTCCTTACATGATCAGGAAGGTCATTCCTGGGGAGAAGAAAATTGCGGTTTTCCCTGCAGGCAGCATGGAAGGACGGACATCAGGCATTCAGGATGGATTGAATTTGGGAGAGGAAGAGGGGCAGGGAGAAGGGAACCAGGAGAACCAAAGATGCCTAAGCAGGATTACAGTGTTAAAACCAGCGGCGGTCTCGATGAATGATCTGCAATCGTCACTATACAGCCGGTATGGGGTCGCGGCAACACTTCTTGATTTACAGCTTCTGCGGGGCATAAGTGGATTTTTTGTATTATTGGTTCCGGTTATGGTATGTGTATTTGTCCTCCAGAATTTTTACAAAAGCTATCAAAAACAACAGGAGTGGATCTGGAAAGCGGTGATGGCTGCAGCAGCGCTGGTTTTGCTCATACTGGCATTGCTTTTTATAAGGCAATGGGTGCAGATTCCATATGACTATATCCCGGAAAAATGGTCTGATTTTACCTTTTGGACGGAGTTATGGAAAGAAAAGGCAGATGGTATGGAATACCTGATGAAGATCCAGAAATCTATTTTGGATTTAGAGTGGATGAACAGTTTTTTTAAGAGCATAATCTGGGGTGTGTTGGCAGGGACATTTTTTGTGGCTGGAATTATACTGCTAAAACATAGTGAGTATAATTTAGAACAGTATATGACAAATCCGTCTGATATGGGATAGAAAAGCTTTTGAAATATGGGGTTCCGGGATTTATTCTATTGGTAAGGCAGGAACAGCCGTTAAATATTTTGCGGCAGCTCCTAAAACCCAAAAGGATGTCGTAGTTTTATAACTGCGGCATGACAGATTAAGAATGGAGGAACTCATATGGAATATGGAACAGTGAAATGGTTTAATGCAAGGAGAGGCTATGGCTTTTTGACAGGGGAAGACGGCAATGATTATTTTGTCCATCACAGCAATATTGTGATGGATGGCTTCCGGACACTCAGATCAGGGCAGGCCGTAACATATGGAATCGAGAAAGACGATAAGGAAAGAAATATTGCGGTAGACGTAAAATTGGCAGAATAATCGGCGGAGGATAAGAAAAACCAGCAGATAATAGAAACACCGACGGGCAGCGGACAGTTCCTTTCCGGGGTGTTTCTTTTTTGATGTTTCTAATATAAACAGGCTTCTGTGAGATTTCTGTGACATTTGGGTGATAATATTATATAATCCGATGGAATCAGGAGAAAAATAATAGTAGGAGAAGGTGAATATATGAGGATTTTAGTGGTGGAGGACGACCATCTTTTAAATAGTACACTTTGCTATAATTTATCTGCAGGCGGTTACAAGGTAGATTCAGCAAATACAAAAGCAGAAGCAGCGAAATACTGTGAAGAACAGGCGTATGAGCTGGCTGTTTTGGATATCAATCTCCCGGACGGAAACGGATTCACATTATGCCGGGAGTTAAAAGAAAAGTATCCGGACACTGCCGTTATCTTTCTGACTGCGAATGATATGGAAAGTGACATGTTAAAGGGGTATGAGTTGGGGGCGGATGATTATGTGACAAAGCCTTTTCATATCAGTGTGTTCCGCAAAAAGGTCTCTGCCCTGCTTGCACGGATACAGAAGCAGGCTGGAGGGGAGACCTATGATGACGGGAATCTGTCCATTCATTTCTCTGAGATGACGGCGGATTTTTTAGGAGAACCGATTGCTTTTACATCCATGGAATACCGCCTTTTGAAGGTGCTGGTACAGAACCCGCAGATGGTCCTGACCCGTCAGGTACTTCTTGAGAAGCTGTGGGACTGCGACCGTAATTTTGTAGATGAGCATGCCCTTACAGTTGCCATCAGCCGTATCCGCAGCAAGATAGAGCGCGATGGCTCTCAATATATTAAGACTGTTTACGGCATGGGATATATGTGGATTGGGGGACGTATCAAATGAATGCAAAAGACATTTCTGTAAACAAGGCCAGTGCGGTGCTCTTAGGCATTTTCTGTACACTTTCTGCCGCCCTGCTTGCAGGGATTTATCTGCTGACGGGGGAAAAGGCGGTGCTTCTTGTGGTGCTTCTTTATGTTTTCCTTGTGCTTGTCTGTGTGAGTTTTTTCCTTGCATTGATCCGCCAAAAGCTTCTGCTATTTTCGGACACTCTCTGTCAGCAGTTAGACCGGATGGCAGAGGGAGAGACAGCGCTGATTGAGAGCGAAATGGAAGAAAACCTGTTCTATAAGATTAACCACAGGCTGGTAAGGCTTTATGAAATAATGCTGAAAACGCGCGAAAGCATTGCAAAGGAGAGGACTATGCTGAAAGAATTGATTTCTGACATCTCCCACCAGGTTAAAACGCCTATCACGAATCTTAAGATGGTAAATATAACAATGCAAAAAGAGCCTATGTCAGAGGAGAAACGCATCAGATTCCTGCTGGATAGCGAAACTGAGCTTGACAAACTGGATTTCCTGCTGCAGGCGATGATAAAAACGTCCCGGCTAGAGACAGGCATTATCTCACTGGAGAAGAAGATACAGCCGGTTTATGACACGTTAGCGTCGGCGCTTGGGAGCATCCTGTTTCATGCGGAAAAAAAGCAGATGGAAGTCTCCGTGGATTGTCCGGCTGATTTAAAGGCATATCATGACCGGAAGTGGACAGGCGAGGCATTGTTTAATATTCTGGATAATGCTGTGAAATACTCGCCAAAGGGCGGCAAGATAGATATCCATGTTGAAGGCCAGGAATTATACCTGAAAATTGATATTGCAGATACCGGAAAGGGAATACCTGAAAATCTGCATGGCGCGATTTTCAGACGCTTTTACAGGGAAAATGATGTGCATGATACCTCAGGGGTTGGAATCGGCCTGTATCTGGCACGAGAAATTATTACGATGCAGGGAGGCTATATTAAGGTTGCGTCGGAAGCGGGTAAAGGTTCTGTTTTTTCTGTTTTTCTCCTGAGAGAGAGGAATGCATAGCTGTCTGGATATCTTCATTGGAACTGAAATGTCACCAAATTGTGAGATTTCATAGTCAAATCTTTCAAATTTGTTACCATACCGCCTGCGGCGGCACAAATGATGACGAAAGCTTCGATTCCATATTTCCATATAGACTAAATGGGTGTATTCTTATTTTCAGAGACGCCAGCATACTACAGAGCACGTTGTAACGCCTGGAGATCCAGAGCCCGAAAATTTATCAGTTGCCGCCATCCTTCTTGCACAAATGATAGGCGCTTTTAAAGCCCGTATACTTATGAATAAACCCGTCCTTAAAGGGTTCCCGCAGGGATAGCAGTCACTGCGGCGTCTCTTTTTCAGCCCTTCCATTTCTGAAAGGAGGCCCCTATGGCATCAAAAAAACGCAATACACAAAAGAAACACATCCGGTCTGAGGGAACCTATTCTTCCGAAGAACTCAAATGCCTTACACTTGATGACGGCACCCGCGTCATCACATCTGCTGACGGTGATATCAAACGCCCGGTCTGCGCGGGCATTGATGTCCACAAGGAAATCCTCATGGCCGCCGTCTGCCGGACGGATCCCGAAACCCTGAAAGCAGTCTTTTACGTCAGACAGTTCCAGTCGACAAACAAGGATATCCGCAATATGGCGCAATGGTTCAAAGCCCATGGTGTACGAGATGTCTGCATGGAATCTACCGGCAAATATTGGATTCCTGTTTTCAATATCCTGGAGCAGTGCGGTCTCAAGCCCGTCCTGACACATCCGAAATACGTCAAACAGGCCAAAGGGCGGAAAACGGATTTCCGGGATGCCATCCATATCGCCAGCCTGTTCCGGATGGATCTTGTCGTGGCATCCTTCATCCCACCAGCGGACATCCGGGATTTGAGGGAACTGTGCCGCTACCGTCTGAAGCTTACTTACATGCGGACTTCCGAGAAAAACCGTTTCCAAAATTCCATGACTGTATCCAAGGTGAGGCTGGACTGCGTGTTCTCCGATCCCTTTGGAAAATCTGCATCTGCCATCATGGAATATCTGATCGAGACAGATCCGGACCAGGTCAGCGATGAGGAGATACTGAACCTGGTGGACCGTCGGGTTCAGGCATCCAACGAAGATATCCTTGAAAGCATCCACGGCTATGAATTCATAGGAGTCCAGCGCGACAAACTGAACATCATCCAGCTACATCTCGGGCAGCTGAATGAATGCATCCGGTTGATTGATGAAAAACTGGAATATTACCGTCAAAAATACTTCCGTATCATCCACCATCTGGTAACGATGGTAGGTATCACGGACATATCCGCCCTGTATATCCTGGGTGAGATTGGGACAGACATGTCCGTTTGGAAGGATGATGCCGCTCTTTCCTGCTGGGCGGGTCTCTCTCCGGCAAATAATGCAAGCGCAGGGAAGAAGAAGTCCACAAGGACGGGGGACGGCGGGCATTATCTGAAGCCCCTGCTCGTCCAATGTGCGCTTGCGGCTGCAAAAAGCACGCGGAAAGATCCCTATTTCCATTGTAAATACGAAACGCTGAAAAAGCGCCGGGGCCACAAAAAAGCGATCATCGCTATCGCAAGAAAAATGCTTGTGGCCATTTACCATATGATCCGGGATGATGCAGATTTCCTTCCGGTGGATTATGAAGATACCATACAAAACACCAAGAAAACTAAAGGGCTGAATTTAAACAATGTCATCGCTTTCTTAAAAGAACAGGGCGCTGATGAAAGCACGATCCACCTGATTGAGACACAGTGCTGTGGCAAGGAGACAGAAACGACAGATACCTGCAGCAAGTCACCTGTTGTCCAGGATGCAAAAGAAAAGCAATCCACTTCAGGAAGTGCAGATATATCCCAGCCAATACAGGAATCTGTAAATGGAAGTCCGGTACTTATCTCCGGCTCCCAACAGGGTCATGCCCTAAATTGTCATCCAAAAGATCCTGCGGTGGCAACTGCTACAGCCTAAACTGGATTGCTGTAGCTTATTGTATCATATCGTATCCCATTTAAAAAGCCCCTTTTCATGGGGAGGGGGATTTTATGCCCTTTTGCACTCTACAAGTCCTACAAAGCTTTCATACTTACCTGTTCCCGGTGAGATTTCTGAGAGGATTGGCTGTTATGATATGGTCAGGAACGGAGAAAGAAGTTTCCAGAATTATTAGAAAGGATGTGGACATATGTGCATTTTACAGACGACGGATCTTAAAAAATATTATGGCCAGGAGCCGAATATAACAAAAGCGCTGGACGGGATTACCCTTACCATCGGACGAGGAGAATTTGTAGCCATTGTCGGGACCTCCGGAAGCGGGAAATCAACCTTATTAAACATGATGGGAGGCCTGGATAATCCGACTTCTGGAAGTATCAGGGTAAAAGGAAAGGAATTATCCCAGATGAAAGACGAGCAGCTCACGATTTTCCGCCGGCGCAATATTGGATTTGTTTTTCAGAATTATAACCTGGTTCCGATTCTTAATGTATACGAGAATATTGTGCTGCCAGTAGAGCTGGATGGTGACACTGTAGATCAGAAATTCATGATGGAAGTGGTGGGACTGCTTGCCCTTGATGACAAGCTGAACAGTATGCCGAATAATCTTTCGGGAGGCCAACAGCAACGAGTGGCAATTGCAAGGGCGCTTGTGTCAAAACCTGCAATCATATTGGCGGACGAACCGACCGGAAACCTGGACAGCCGGACCAGCAGCGATGTTCTGGGGCTCCTGAAAACTACAAGCTACAAGTTCGACCAGACTCTTGTGATGATTACGCATAATAATGAGATTGCCCAGCTGGCTGACCGCATTGTCCGTATTGAGGACGGCAGAATTTCGGAGTAAGGAGGATGGCTGAAAATGAACGATATTTTATTTGGGAACAATAATCAGGGTGTGTTAAAGCGTCTGTCTGGGCGGTATTTTAAGGCAAACAAGAGCAGAAATATCATTGCTGTGATTGCAATTGTTCTGACAACGACCCTTTTTGCTACGATTTTTACTCTGGGTTTTGGGATGATGGATACGATTCATGACCAGAATATCCGGAAGGCGGGGGGTGACGGCCAGGCTGTGTTAAGCTATATTAATGACAATATTTATGAAGATGTGAAAGGGAATCCCCTGATTGACAGGATTGCCTATACGAAATGTATTTCCTATAAACTCAAGAACACGGGACTTGAAAAATGGAGGGCTGAAATCTGGTATATGGACAATACGGCTCTTGAATTCGCACGATATGAGCCGGCAGAAGGGCATGCGCCAGAAATGGATCAGGAGATTATGGCGGATACGAAAACACTGGAGGCGCTGGGAATACCGGCCAGAATTGGCGAAACAATTTCTCTGACTTATGAAATGAAAGGGAAAGAATACCAGACAGAGTTCACTTTGTGCGGCATATGGGAAACAGACAGCCTGAGCAATGTAGGGAGACTGCTTGTTTCAAAGGCATTTTTGGACAGTCGTCCAGAACTTGGTGGTTACACCCATACAGTGGGTGGTGATTATACTGGTTCTGTTGCATCGTATATCATGTTCAAAGGGAACGGGAACCCGGAGACAAAATTACATCAGCTCCTTTCCGAGACAGGATATACATGTGACACGATGGGAGGAAGTGCAGAGGATCCGAATTATATTATTGCGCGGGTCAGCCCTGCATATACAGGAGAAAACCTGCTTGAAAACCCGGCCATGTTTATTTCTGGAATTGCAGGCATTCTTCTCATCATCGTGGCGGGATATCTGATTATATATAATATATTCCAAATATCTGTGATACAGGATATCCAGTCTTACGGGCAGCTTAAAACGCTGGGGATTACAAAGCGTCAGATTAAGAAGCTGATTTCCGGGCAGGTGCTTCGGCTTTCGCTGGTTGGTATTCCTGTCGGACTTTTGCTTGGATTTTTGACTGGGCGTGCTCTGGTGCCTTTCCTGATGAATGGAACCAGCTATACATCGGAGGCAGGAATCAAGGTAACAATAAATCCTTATATCTTCATCGGCTCTGCACTATTTTCCCTGATTACAGTTTATATCAGTGTACGTAAACCTGCCAGAATCGCTGGAATGGTGTCTCCGATTGAGGCAATCCGGTATATGGAAAACGATCCGGGA
>OFGZ01001843.1_pt1 | contig 10190 bp, 8 predicted proteins | sample 1521871 | NCBI WGS metagenome assembly OFGZ01 (sample SAMEA3504091, study PRJEB24116) | mouse gut metagenome | biome: mouse gut; feature: mouse-associated habitat; material: faeces | place: Denmark | collected 2011
CAGGGAAAGAGATATGCAGGATTTTGTATGCTCAACAGATTTTATCTGATAGTGACGAGGATTATGAAAAATTAGTATCAGGCAGAGTGGATGCATTTTCTTTTTTGAAAAAGAAAATAGAACATGATAGAATGAAAAAGTAAAAATTTTATGGGGAGGAAAAGGAATGAAGAGGCGATTATTGTGTTTTATGCTCTCGGCGGCGCTGCTGGTCGGCAGTGGCTTGACCGTATCTGCGGCTCCGCAGAAAATGAGCGACGGAACCCTTTTCGATGCGGAATACTACGCACAGCAGAATCCTGATGTGGTGGCCGCAATGGGAAAGGATGTCCAGACTCTGTACAGGCATTACCTCAATTATGGTAAGGCTGAAGGCAGAAAGGCAACCGCGGACAGCACGGCAAATGTTGACTTTGATGCGGTATTTTATGCCAAGACCTACCCGGATGTAGCTGCAGCAATCGGAACAGATGCAGCTGCACTCTATCAGCATTATGTCAGCTATGGCAAGGCTGAAGGCAGAAAACCCTCTGCCGGCGGCACAACCAGTGCAGGCAGTACCGGAAGCAGCACAGGGGAGTCAGGCTTTGATGCAGAATTTTATGCCAGGACTTATCCGGATGTAGCGGCGGCACTGGGAACCGATGCGGCTGCGCTGTATCAGCATTATGTAACTATGGGAAAGGCAGAGGGCAGGAAGCCCAATGCGGATGACAAGGCAGTAGGAACGACGGCACCTGGGACGGCACCTGCGGCTACCCCCGCACCTTCCACAGCACCCACCGCCCCTGCGGTAACGCCTTCCAAGGTACCTTCGGCAGTTCTGGTGGACAAGACCACAATTCAGCTGGCTGATCGTTTTGCCGATCTTCCGGCCAGCGATGACGGGGTTCTGTATGTGTATGAGCTTGCTGTTTTTGAGTACGCCATCCCTGCGGGAAGGACGCCCATTGTCAGCATTCCTCTGACAAAGGACCCGGTGGTTACATTTGCCTACAATGATGCAAGACTTTATGAAAAGTTTGCATTTGCTACAAAGCAGGGAGGAACTCCTGTAATTGTGGGATCTCCTCAGTTTATCTGCAATCCTGAACTGCTGGCTTCCAAGAATGTTTCCAGGCCTGTGGAGATGAAGGGAATGCAGGGACCGACCCATGAGTATGCTTTCCAGAACTACTTCATGAAGGGCAAGAGCAACAATGGTCATCCGGTTCAGTTTATGTCAAAGACAGTGGCTCTTCTGAACGACGGTACAAACCAGACCATTACGCATCCCCTGGCTCGCGGCGGCGCAGGCGTCTACAACTCGGATCCTCATCAGGTGGACGAGCGGTTCAATCGTTTTATGCTCAACGCCAGTGATCAGGCCGGTGTGAATGCTCTGGCAGATGAAATGAGCTGGCTGGCTGCAAACGGCACTGCGGATGTGTTTATTGTCGGTAACGAAGTAAATGTCCGGAAGTGGAATTACATAATATGGAACAATGATGTTTCATGGGATTATTATGTACAGCAGTATGCTCAGGCTTTCCGTGTGATCTATAACGCAGTGAAGAGCCAGAACGCCGGTGCAGAGGTTATGATCTGTATCGACCAGAACTGGGATCGGAATCGGTCTGTGGATCGCTACAACTATGTGGATGCCAAGGATTTTATCGACATGTTTAACAGCCAGATTTCCTCAGCTGGAAATATTGACTGGGGTATGTCCCTTCATCCTCATCCCGTTCCCCTGACCAATGCAGCTTTCTGGAACGCATCAGATCCTTACTATAAGACCGTTATAAAAAATAATTCCATGGTTTCTTTCGAGAACCTGGGCGTGGTAACAAGCTATATGGCACAGCCTCAGCTTGCAAAGCGCGATGGCGGCAGAAGGAATATTATCATTGGTGAAATGGGTCTGGTGAACACACAGGGTGAGAATGCTCAGGGAGCAGCTATTGCAGCAGCTTTCCAGGCGGCAAGAAGAAATAACATTTCTCAGGTTATTTTCCTGGGGGACAACCATGGTCCCGGCCTTGATTATACTATGAATGGTCAGGCCAAGGCTGTGTATGACGCTCTGGGAACAGCAAGCGAAGCCACCTACATGGATTGGGCTAAGAGCGTGATCGGCATCACCGACTGGAACCAGGTACTGAGATAATTTGCAGGACAGGAAATGAAAGACAGACAGAAACGCCGGGCTGGGTATTGGCCCGGTGTTTTTGTTTGTCTTTCTGGGTTTTCAGCACATCTCCATACATTCAGACAGGCAGGTCTCTCATAAAAATAGAAGGAACAGGACAGGGAGGCTGTGTATGGAGACAGCTTTGGAGCTTGAGCTTGCACAAATGAAGGAGGTAGACATACATACCGTGGACAGGGAGTCCCTTGTGGATATCAGGGAAGTACAGGTTGACGACAGTCTGCCCAGGGAGCAGAGGTTTGAGGAATTTCTGCGGCAGATCAAAAACCCTTATTGTTACCGCTGCGGGAAATTGGTGGTAAAGGTAAGCTTTTCGGATACGGACGCAACGCTGGAGGATCGTCTGGAACATTATCTGGCAACACTGTAGCCGGCCCAGCCGTAAATCAGTAGCAAAGAGCACGGTGACAAAAGCAGCTGGCGTTGACAGAGGCCATGGGGCAGGAAGGGGAGGGGAAAGTGGCAAGAGTGAGCAGGAAAGCAGCTGTGTTCAGAGAGGGAAAGAATTGCCGGGCCCCTGGGCCGGAAAGGGTTTACCGGGCAGCGGCCTACGTCCGCCTGTCCCTGGAGGACAACCGGAGGGGCGGCATGGGGGAATCCCTTGAGATGCAGCAGCACATGGTTGAAAAGTATGTGCAGGGGCAGGGGGACATGAGGCTTCAGGGGGTGTACCGGGATAACGGTGAGACAGGGACTGATTTTGAGCGGCCTGGATTTGAAGAGATGATGGACCGGGCAAGGAAGGGGGAGATAGACTGTATTGTGGTGAAGGATCTGTCCCGGTTTGGAAGGAATTATGTGGAGGCGGGGTATTACCTGGAGAAGGTTTTCCCCTGTCTGGGGGTGCGTTTTGTAGCTGTCAACGACAGCTATGACACGGCAAAAGACGGGGACAGGGAGGAGATGATCCTGTCCCTGAAAAATTTAATAAACGATCTTTATGCAAAGGATATCTCACAGAAAATATGCTCATCCCTGGACATAAAACGTAAGAAGGGGGAGTATACGGGGGCGTGTCCTCCCTATGGCTATCTCAAATCCTCTGAGAATAGGCGTAAGCTGGAGCCGGATCAGGATGCCGCCCCTGTGGTGGCAAGGATTTTTCAGTGGAGGGCGGACGGCGCAGGGATTGGACAGATCGTCCGAAGGCTGAATGAGGAGGGGATTCCCAGTCCGGCCCTGCACTTTTACCGGAAAGGGATCCGGAACAGGGAACCCTCGGAAGCGGCCAGGCTGTGGAAGGTCCAAGGGGTCAGCAGGATTCTGGAAAATATTGTCTATGTGGGCCATCTGGCACAGGGGAAGACCAGAAAGTCCCTCAGCGAAGGAATTCCTCAGAGGGATGTATCACGCGAAGAATGGATTGTGGTAAAGAATGTGCATCCGCCCATTGTGGATGGAGAGATTTTTGAAAAAGTCCAGAGAATGGCAGGGCAGCGCTGCCCTCAAAACCTTGCTGTGAGGGCGAAGGGTGAAACGGAGGGAAATATTTTCAAGGGGCTGCTGGTGTGTGGGGACTGCGGCAGGAAAATGGTGCGGCACAGGAACGTCACCCCCAAGGGGACGGCCCGCTATGCCTTTGTGTGCTGTGTGTATGAGCAGAACAGGGGAAGGCGGGGCTGTACAAAAAAATATGTCAGAGAAGAGGACATTCAGGAGGCAGTGTCCCGGTTCCTGGGACTGCAGGCGCAGGTTCTGCTGGATCCGGAAAAGCGAAAAATAAAGTCCGGCGGCAATGAGGAGAGGGAACTGGATGGCAGGATCCGCCGTACAGAGCAGAAAATAAAGAGGAATGGGGTCCAGGAGAGACTGCTTCTTGAGGCCTGCTGGGAGGGCGCTCTGACAAGAGGGGAATATCTGTCCCTTAAGAAGGAGTCCGATCGGAAGGCAAGGGAACTGCAAAAGGAGCTGGATGAAATGCAGCGGGACGCGGCAGAATATAAGGCCAGGACTATTTCCTGGGAAGAATGGCTTACCTCCCTGAAGAGGGCTTGTCTTTGTCCGGGAGTGCAGGCCGTCACAGGGGGGATGGCGCTGGAGCTGATCCAGTCCATCCGGGTATCCGGGTATAATGACTTGGAGATTCTGTGGAATTATCATGAGAGTGTGCCGGTTTGACATTTTTTATGTATGTCTTTACACAGGCAAATGCTGCTGAGATGGGGCGCACCGTGATCTGTGTGGGCAGCGGAAATGAGGGGAGCACGGGAGGAGCCGGAGGCAGGCCCTTTCCCGGGCGGACAGAGGGCGGCGGGAAGTGGGGAAGCTGTCCCAAGCCGCATGGGCAATGCTGTGGCGCGGTCCGTCTCTGTAGAACTGGCCGTGGCGGAATATGAGCGCAGTCTGAATATCCAACTGTGGAAAAATTACTGTGACGAGTACCGCATCTATCTGCGTTCTCCCGGAGGACAGGAGGCGCAGCTGCCGGAGATGATCAATGGAGGAAAATACATCCTGAGACTGGAGCAGACGGAGATTATGGTCTATTTCGGTCAGCCGGCTCCCTATGCGGTGCCGGAGGAAATATATTTTGAGCTGCTGCCTATGGGAGGAAGTTACATCAACAGTGGCATGTGGGTTATTCGCCTGGAGCCGGTGCGGGTGGTTACGGGCAGGTACTATTTTTATCTGCCCTCGGCGGCAGTCCGGGGCAGCGGCACAGGATTTTACCGTTCCACCCCGGAGGTGACGCTGACAATTCCCTCCACGGCCGCCAAGGTTATCAGCGTGGGAGCCTATGACAGCACATATGAGGCCTACGCGGATTTTTCCGGCAGGGGATATGCGGATGCAAACCGAACCATCGGGGTGGTGGCAGCGGGACTGGCAAAGCCCGATCTGGCCGCGCCGGGAGTGGGGATCCTGGCCCCGGATATCTACGGCGGCTATAACCCCTTTACCGGCACGTCCTTTGCCACCCCCATTGTCTCAGGCAGCGCGGCGCTTTTGATGGAATGGGGAATCGTCCGGGGTAATGATCCTTTCCTGTACGGAGAGAAGGTGAAGGCATACCTGAGGGCTGGGGCCAGAGCGCTTAGAGGAGAGAATGAATATCCTAATTCACGGGTGGGGTGGGGCGGACTTTGCGTCGCGTCGAGCCTGCCGATTTGAGGCGGTTTCAGGCTGTTGGGGAGAAGTCTCCTCCCAGGCTGCATTATGGGAGAATCAGGATTTCACCCGATACCCCAGCCTGCAGATTTCTCTGTCCAAAATAGATGTCTTTTCCGGGATGCCATACCGTTCCGCCAGACCGCATCTGACCAGCCACTCATAATTGATGCCGAATCCGTGCGGTCTGGTTTCGTATTTGAACCCTTCTAAATTTCTGTGTTCCCGCAGGTATTGTATGATGGGTTCATATACGGACTCGGTATGCTCCTTCAGGTACTCTGTGCAGTGCTTCAATATGGCTTCCGCCACCTCTCGATTCGCCCCCTTCTCATAGAGCGGGTCGTAAATCAGCGAAATAATCTCCGGATTGATTCGCCTGCCCTGAGGGATTACTTCCCGCTCAGGGAGCTGCCCGGCCTTGCATATCTCTATCCAGGCGATGTTCTCCGCCAGCTGAGGGATGAAATAGATGGCATTTTCAAGGTTTCCCTTTATGTAGAGATTTTTCTCGGCCTTGTTCAGATAATATACTGCTCCGGAGAAACCCAACAGCATTTCCTTCTGCCGCTCCAGTGCTCCTATGTGAAAGGCATCGTCAAACAATTCGTCCAGAAGGAAATCCTTTGAGAACAGTTTTTTGCCTTTGCTGAATGCTTTCCACCGAAAGTCGTCTACATTCCCGTTTCCGATAAAAGTCCGGAACCTGGTCAGTGTGTGGAGGTTCAAAATGGCGCACATGCCGTCCTCGTACAGTCTGTAACTGGTCTTTCCTCTATAGTCGTCATCGTAGACGGCTTCCACCTGGATATCTGACCACTCCCATATGGCATCGTGGCTGAAGCTTCCCAGCAGATAAGCGGCGATGCACTTTCTGTCATGATAAAGCCTGTCGGATATCTTCTCGATAATCACATTACAGTATCCCCTCAAAACCTGATTTTCCATATGTTTTTCTCCTGTTTAAACTCCTGTCTCTCCCCGCTGCTTTTTGCTCCCCCTCACCCCTCCGGTGCCAGATGGCTTCTAAGGTAATCGGCGGTCTTTGACTCCCGGTGTTTTAAGAGGTCAAAGGGGGAGCCGCAGAACATGACTCTGCCCCCGTGTCTTCCCGCTCCCGGCCCCATGTCGATGACATGATCCGAACCCAATATCATTTCCGGATCATGCTCCACCATCACCACGGTATTTCCGCTTTCCACGATTCTTTTCATCACATGCAGCACACGGAGGACATCCTGGGAATGCAGACCCACGGTAGGTTCGTCGAACAGGTACAGAAGGTTTTTCCGATTCCTGTATTTGCCCATTTCCCTGACCAGCTTCAGCCTCTGGGCCTCCCCGCCGGAGACGGTGGACAGGGGCTGTCCCAGCTGCATATATCCCAGGCCCAGGTCGCATACCAGTCGGATTCTCTCATAGAGGAAGGGGCTGTCCGCAAAAAAGTCCAGGGATTCCCGAAAAGGCATGTCCAGAACCTGCTTGATGTTCCGATCCCTGTATTTGATCTGCAGCACTTCGTCGATATACTGCTGTCCATTGCACTCCGGACATAGGATTCTGGTCTCGCCGAAATACTGGATATAATTTTCCAGATACCCCTTTCCCCGGCACACCGGGCAGGCGCCTTTGGAATGGAAGGAAAAGAGACCCCTGTCCGCATGTTCCGCGAACAGGCTGCGTATGGCATCGAAGAGATTCAGGTAGGTGGCGGGAACAGAGGATTTTTTCCCGTTCAGCAGCCCACCATTGATAGACCCTCTATGTATCCTGTCCGGGGCTGTTTCATTTTTCTGGAAAAAATCTTCTCCTGGTCCCACATGCAGTCCAGGAGCCTGCGCTGGGCCGTGGCGTAGATCACGTCATAGGCCAGAGTGGACTTGCCGGATCCGCTTACGCCGGCTATCACCGTGTGCTTGTGGTATGGGATTTCCACGCTGATGTCCTTGAGGTTGTTTTCCCTTATGTGCTCGATTCTGATATGGTCGTACATGTCTTTCACCTGCCTTGTCCTTGATGATACTGGCGCGCTTTGGATAGTTGTTTTCCGGGGAGCTGCGGATGCCTCAGAAGACCAGGGCGTGTTGTACGGCGCCTGGGTTTTATCACCTTAAAGCTGAGTATAAAGTGTGACATCGTGTCGCTGTCAAGACCTGATATTCTGATGGCGCCCAATGACCGCTGAGAGGAAAATGATACTAAAAAATCAGCAGGAAAGCCGTTTGGGGCTCTCCCGCTGATTTTTTGCACTGCAGGACGGTCAGTTACCGCCTGCTACAGGATTTTCGCTTTAATATTTGACTCTTACCATTCTTTAGTAAGTTCCATATTCCAGTCAAGGGAAAATGATCCGCCTGTCTGGGCTTCCATGCTCTTCACCAGTGCGGCGCGCTCTCCGGCGCTGGTGGCAGGGTCATCCAGGGATTCTTCTGCCCAGTAGGAATAACCATAGAGGTAGCTCTTGTTAAAGTCCTCCCAGGAGTCATAAAGCCCCTGGGCCTTCTGTGCCGCCTCCAGCATTTTGTCCATGGCCTCCTCATAGGAACAGTAACCGGCTGCATAGCCAAAGCCCATAATGGTTCCAACCCGGCTTAAATCCCAGGCGGCGATGGCTCCGTCACCGTAAGCGGACCAGGCGTCATAGGCTGCCATAAGGCAGATAATGGTTTCTTCGTCCAGGTTCTCGCTCTCCAGCGTGGCGGCAAAGGTATCCCGGTCTATATCGCTGCTGAGACCCAGCTCATTCAGGAAGTCAAGAGCGTCCTTGTTGTGGCCCTCATTCATAAGCCAGTCCGCAGTTTCCATCAGTTCGTCGGCATCTGTGATATCCCAGCTGTCTGCAAGACTCTGCTGGGCCTGGGAAACGACGACGCTGAGCTGGCTGTCATCCATGCCCATATCCACCATCATCTTGTAGGTCTCCCGAAGGTTGGCTCCATTTACGGAGTCCAGAACCGCCGTCATGCTGTTGATAAAGCCGATGGTCCCCGCTGATCCTGCGGTGCCGTCCAGAAGCTCCAGGGAAAGGACTTTCATGGCATCCTCTACATCGCTGTTATTTCCCACGAAAACAACGGAATAGTAGCTGTCCTCGGACTCCACATAATAACCATAGGCTTTCCCTGAGGTGATTCCGCTCTTGGCCACGCCTTCTCTGGCCAGGCACTTCACGGCGCCTTCCACGGAGGGAGCCTCCGTATCTTCCCAGCTCACCGTCACGCCGGAGCCGTCCAGAATCAGATTTGCAATGTAATCCGCATAACTTTCAAGACTGTCCACGTCACTGGAATTTCCCGGAACGGTTGCCTTGGAACTTCCCACGGAAACGGCGGAAAATCCTGTTCTGCTGGTTCCGCCGTCCAGACCCATCATGGTGCTTCCTGCCTGGAGCGGCAGGTCTGTCTGGGTAAGCCCCTCAAGCAGAATCACCTTGTAAGAGCCGTCGGAGGAAACATATTCCTGGGAAGTCGGAAGATCCGCTTCCTGGGGCTTTTCTGTCTCCTGGGGTTTTTCCGTGGCCCGGGACTCTTCCTGGACGGTTCCCTCTGTTCCTCCAGCGCTGCCAGATGACAGATCTGTTGTCTCTTTCGGATCTCCGCAGGCTGTCAGGGTCAGTCCCAGAACCATGGCCAACAGCAATACTCCTCTTTTTTTCATACTCCTCATACTCCTTTTAGCGATATGATTTTTACCTGTCCCGGCATTTTCCTTCTCTTTTTTGTCTCCTGGTCAGCAGAGAATTTTTGTCAGAGAAACTGCCGGTTTTGAGAATCCTGTCCACAGGGATTTCCGGCGGACAAGCATCCCTATTATAACCCTGTGCATGGGTTCAGTCAATAAAGATCAGAAAAAAGCGGCGGCGGAAGCGGTAGAAAATTTTGTCAGATTTACTCGAAAAACGGAAGAGGAAACGATTGACAAACCCCCCGATATCCCTTATAGTTATTTCATTGCGTTTGCATCTGAAAAAAGGCCGTGCCTGGGGAGGTAAGTGCGGCCATAAAAGCGGCTCGGTTTCCCTGCCGGGGTACTTTTCAAGCTGTGAGAAGCAGCGCGAAATAACACACCATCCTTTGCGGGAGGCAGGCAGACAAAAAACGGGCCGGGTTATGTGTGAATAACATAGACACGCAGCTTATTTCGGCGCAGGAGTGCGCTGCCGCAAAGGAGATGCATCAAGTGAAAGATACAATTATTTCTTTAAAAGACATTACTGTCTCTTATGATGGCGAGCAGATTCTGGGAGGATTTAACCTGGAGATACATGACGGAGAATTTGTCACGCTCTTAGGGCCTTCCGGATGCGGAAAGACCACTGTTCTGCGCACCATTGCCGGTTTTATCAGGCCGGATGCAGGGGATGTCTTTTTTTATGACCAAAAGATCACTGCCCTGCCGCCCCACAGGCGGGAGGTGAACACAATTTTCCAGAAATACGCTCTGTTTCCGCATTTAAATGTCTATAACAATATCGCTTTCGGCATGCGCCTGAAAGGCCGCAGCGAGAAAGAAATTAAAGAGACCGTCCACAGAATGCTGGCCATGGTGAATCTTACAGGCTACGCTCACAGGGGCATTGGACAGCTCTCCGGCGGACAGCAGCAGAGAGTGGCCATAGCCCGTGCCCTTGCCAATGAGCCCAAGGTTCTGCTGCTGGATGAGCCCCTGGGGGCCCTGGACCTGAAACTGCGGAAGGACATGCAGGCGGAGCTGAAAAAAATACAGAAGCAGACAGGCATCACCTTTGTGTTTGTCACCCACGACCAGGAGGAGGCCCTGTCCATGTCCGACACGGTGGTGGTGATGTCCGAGGGCCGCATCCACCAGATCGGCACCTCTGTGGATATCTACAACGAGCCCGTCAACGCCTTTGTGGCGGACTTCATCGGGG
>OFGZ01001854.1_pt1 | contig 10121 bp, 10 predicted proteins | sample 1521871 | NCBI WGS metagenome assembly OFGZ01 (sample SAMEA3504091, study PRJEB24116) | mouse gut metagenome | biome: mouse gut; feature: mouse-associated habitat; material: faeces | place: Denmark | collected 2011
TACGTGACCTCCTCGGCCTGCTACCTCTTCGGCATGAAGCGGTACCATTCCGCGGTGCGCCCGGCCATCCTGACTGCCTTCCTCGGCTATGCCTTCGTCGTCGTGGCTCTGCTCTACGACGTAGGTCAGCCGTGGCGCCTGCCCTATCCCCTTCTCGTGTCGCAGGGCACCACGTCACTGCTCTTTGAAGTGGGCCTGTGCGTGGGCATCTACCTGACCGTGCTCTTCGTGGAATGGTCTCCCGTAGGCCTCGAATGGCTCCTCGGCATGAAGCAGGCCCCCTGCTGGCTGACCCGGCTGCGCCCCTACATGCACACCATCCGCAAGGGCGTGCTGTGCTTCACCATTCCGCTGACCATCCTCGGCGTGGTGCTGTCCACCATGCACCAGTCTTCCCTCGGCGCGCTGTTCCTCATCGCCCCGAGCAAGATGCACCCTCTGTGGTACTCGCCGTTTATGCCGGTGTTCTTCTTCATTTCCTCTATGGTCGCCGGCCTGTCGATGGTTATCTTTGAAGGGACGCTGGCGCACAAGCCTTTCCACCACAAGATGGACGAAACCCATCTGCGCGAGGCGGACGGCGTCGTCCTCGGCTTTGGCCGGGCGGCCTCCTTCGTGCTGATCGGCTACTTCATCATCAAGGTCCTCGACGTCACGATGGACAACGACTGGCATTACCTCGCCACCGGCTACGGAGCGTGGTTCGCCGTGGAAATGGTCGGTTTCGTGCTGCTGCCCGCCTTCCTGTACGCCCTCGGCGTGCGCGAAAAGCGGCTCACCCTGATCCGCGTGGCCTCGGTCTTTGCCGTGCTCGGCATCGTGGTCAACCGCTTCAACGTGTGTCTGGTGGCCTTCAACTGGCAGCTTGACAGCGCCGACCGCTATTTCCCGAGCATCACCGAAGTGCTGCTGTCCATCTTCATCGTGACGATGATCGTGACGGTGTACCGCTTCGTCTGCTCGAAGATGCCGGTCATGTACGAACACCCCGACTTTAAGGACGCCCACTAGGGCGCCGGGAGCGAACAATGGAAGATTTTCCCACGCTCTATTCGTTCATGGTTTACACCAAGGGCTGGACGTATGTCCTCATGGGCGTCGCGCTCGTGGGGTTCCTCGGATACTGGCGCTTCCTCTTCGGACGCGACGAGAGAACCGGCAGACCCGAGTAATCCGTAAGGAGCTGAGCTATGTATGAATTCCTCACTGGTCCCATGCTGTGGGTCGCCTTTCTCGTCTTTGTGATCGGTCTGGCCCGCCGTGTGGTCCTGTATATCCGCGGGCTGGACTGGCGCCTTGAGCGCGTGGCCTACGGCCCGGGCCGCAAAATCGGCATGAAAGGCGCGCTTTCCTCCGTCTTTCAGTGGCTGGTGCCCTTCGGCACGCACAGCTGGCGCAGGCAGCCCTATTTCACCATCGCCTTTTTCCTTTTCCACATCGGCGTGGTGATCGTGCCCCTCTTTTTGGCGGGGCACATGGTCATCATGCAGGAACGTTTCGGCTTCAGCCTGCCGTCCCTGCCCATGTGGTTTTCCGATGCCTTCACGGTGCTGGCCATCGTGGGCGGCATCATGATGGTGCTGCGCCGCATCGCGCTGCCGGAAGTCCGCTTTTTGACCAACATGGCCGACTGGGGCATCCTCGTTCTGGTCCTGTTCGTGCTCGTGGCCGGTTTCCTCGCCCGTATGCAGGCTCCCGGCTACGAAAGCTGGCTCTTGTGGCACATCTTTGCGGCCGAGCTGGTGCTGATTCTGGCGCCGTTCACCAAGCTTTCCCACATCGTGCTCTACTTCATGTCGCGCGGTCAGCTTGGCATGGACTTCGCCATCAAGCGCGGCGGCGCGACGCGCGGCCCCGCTTTCCCGTGGTAATCGCTGAAGATTGCCGGAATAACGGAGGACAACATGCCTGAAGGCAAGTTTTGCAATAGACGCCCCATCACCACCGAGGAGGACCTGAAGGCGCTTCTCGGCGACAAGGGCGGGCAGCAGTACTATAAAGAAATGGAAACGCTGGAAGTGGACACGGTCGCGCTGTGGGACAGCCTGCAGAAGACCTGCAAGTCCCGCACGCTGACGTGGCTCGAAATCTGCGCCCACTGCGGCCTGTGCGCCAACAGCTGTTTCCTGTACATGGCCAACAACCGCGACCCCAAACAGGTGCCGTCGTACAAGATTCAGTCCACGCTGGGTGAGATGATCCGTCGCAAGGGGCAGGTCGACACCGAGTTCATGATCAATGCCATGGAAGTGGCGTGGGCGAAATGCACCTGCTGCAACCGCTGCGGCACCTATTGCCCGCACGGCATCGACATGGGCGTGATGTTCAGCTACCTGCGCGGCATCCTGTACGCGCAGGGCTTCGTGCCGTGGGAACTCAAGATCGGCGCGGGGATGCACCGTGTTTACGGCGCGCAGATGGACGTGACCACCGAGGACTGGGTGGACACCTGTGAATGGATGGCTGACGAAAACTCGGAAGAGTGGCCGGGCCTTGAAATTCCGGTGGACAAGGAAGACTGCGACGTCATGTACATCCTGAACGCCCGCGAGCCCAAGCACTACCCCGAAGACGTGGCGCAGGCCGCCATCCTCTTCCACGTGGCCGGTGAAAAGTGGACCGTGCCGTCCGTGGGCTGGGAAAACACCTCCCTGTCCATGTTTGCGGGTGACTGGGAAGCCTGCGCCAACAACGTGAAGCGCATCTACGGCGCGGTCGAGCGCCTGCGTCCCAAGATGGTCGTAGGCACCGAATGCGGCCACGCGCACCGCGCCACGGTGGTGGAAGGCCCCTACTGGGCGGGCCGGGAAGACGGCAAGCCGCCGGTTCCCTTCCTGCACTATGTGGAATGGCTTGCCGACGCGCTGCGCAAGGGCAAGATCAAGATCGACCCCGCCAAGCGCCTCAAGATGCCCGTGACCTTGCAGGACTCCTGCAACTACATCCGCAACCACGGTCTGGCCGAGCACACCCGCTACATCATGAGCCAGATCGCGGAAGACTTCCGCGAGATGAAGTGCAACCGTGAGGACAACTTCTGCTGCGGCGGCGGTGGCGGCTTCAACGGCATCGGCAAGTTCCGTCCGCAGCGCGACAAGGGCCTGTACATGAAGTTGCAGCAGATACGCGAAACGGGTGCCAAGCTCGTCATTTCGCCCTGCCACAACTGCTGGGACGCCATCCGCGACATGATGGAAGTCTACCACGTGCACGACATCAAATGGAGCTTCCTGAAGCCCATCATCATCGACATGATGATCGTCCCCGAGCACTTGAAGCCTCAGGATGACGACGAATAAAAACGCATGAGGCGGAAAGGCGTCTTTCAAGAGATGCCTTTCTCCTTTGTTGATGAAGCGCTCCCCCGCGGGAGGATAAGCGCCTCGGACCCTTGGCCCGGGGCGCTTTTTTCAGGGGAATCCCGGAGGAGAACGGGATTCCGGGATCAAGGAGAGAAGCGGGGAATCTTCCCTCCTTGTGGGAGGAGCAAGAGGGGAGGCGATGGAACGCCGTTTTACGCGGCATTCCGTGTCCGGCAGCAGACCCGGGACGGATTTCCGCCGGAATTCGTCGGTTTTTCAGGAAAGGGAGGAAGAGGTTTTCCTCCCTTCCGTTTTCAGTTTTTTCGTTGTTGCGGGGCTTTCGCCTTTATTCCATCTTTCTGAGGGAGCGGCGGTAAATCCGGGCGATCCGTTCCCGGTCTGCGGGTACGGGGGCCAGAGAAAGCAGCAAGCCGAGGGAAGGCGTCTCTTCCGCAAGTTCGCACAGGCGGTCGATGTCGTCCTCGGTAAAGCCTTCGTCCTCCAGCTTTTCCGGCACGCCCATTTGCGCCAGCCATTCTTCCACGCCCTTGGCGGCCTTGTGCGCTTCATCCGGGTCGCCCTTGAGGTCGGGCATGATCGGGCGGAGAATGGAGGCCAGCGTGGCCGCGCAGGCGGGGTAGCACTCTTCGATAATGGCGGGCAGGAGCATGGAGAGGCCAAGGCCGTGCGACAGTTCCGGCTTGACGCCGCTCAGGGGGTGCTCAAGGGCGTGCGTGAAATGGAGCATCCCATTGTCGAAGGCCGTCCCCGCGATCATGGAGGCGTAGCTGAGGCAGTAACGGGCCTTCAGATCGTCCGGGTCTGCCGACGCCTTGGGCAGGTACTTGGCGACGAGCCGGATGGTTTCTTCCGCAAGCAGGATGGCCAGCGGGTTGGCAACGGTGGTGGTGGCCGCTTCCACAACGTGATTGACGGCGTCGATGGACACATAGCGGGTCTGCTTGGGGGAAAGCTTGGTCATAAGGGCCGGATCGTCGATGGAGAACAGGGGATAGATGCAGTCGTAGGCGATGGCGGGCTTGTAGTTGAGCTTGGTGATGCTGGCCACGGCGAAACGGTTGACTTCGCTGCCCGTACCGTGCGTCAGGTTGATGACTACGATGGGAACGGCCTTGGTGGGCGTGAACTGGTAGGTATAAAGTTCCTCACCGGTCCGGCCAGGATTGGCAAGCAGGATGGCCGCGCTCTTGCCCGCGTCGATGGGGCTTCCCCCGCCGATGCACAGGACCGCCTGCGCCCCGGCGGAGCGCCCGAGTTCCGCAGCTTCATCGATGGAGTCGGTCGTGGGGTTGGGCGTTACCTTGTCGTAAAGGGTGGTGGTAAGGCCATGCTTCGCGCAGGCCTTCTGCACATGCTCCCACGCTCCCGTAAGCTTGTAGGAACGTCCGCCGGTCACGCAGAGCAGCTTGCTGATGCCCCGCGCCTTGAGTTCGGCGGCTATGTCGTCCAGCTTTTCAATGGCGCCCGCGCCGAGATAGGCTGTCGTCTTGGTGCGAATTTCCCGTACTTCCCATTCATTAAACTCGGCGTCCCACATGATGCGCTCCTTCTGACTGTATGATAGGTTGAATAATCAAACATATTGTGTCTTTTTTCACTAAATAGGCTTCGGAAAAATGATTGTCAAGTGAAAAAGATAACAAAAGTAATCATACAATAAATACGGTGTGAAAGAAGAAGACATGCGAAGAGGCACTGCCTGCACCCGGATTCAATGTGCGAGGTGAAAAAAAGCTCTGGAGAACTCTCACTGGCGACAAAAGAATGCTTTTTTTTGCGTTGGCCCGCTGGTGGAGGCAAAGGGACTTTCACTTCACCCATAGTAAGCCGTTAGGAGTCTCGCCATTCCGCAGAAAGGGGCGGGAGGCGGGCGTTTCTTGCGGAAGCATGGCTTTACCCGGCGCTGGTCCGTTTTTGACAGAGAGCCCCTGTGGACACACCATCGGGTCCGGCATGGGCCAGAAATCCGTATAAAGAAAGTGCAATGGAAGTGGGTTCCCTTACGCAGCACGCAGGACCGGGCCAGCGAGCTTGTGCAGGGAACTGGGGCCTTACTCCCACGGCGGGCCGCCGTGGGCTTGAAGGGGCTATGATGGCTAGGGAAAAAGGACGGCGCTCAGGCGACGTAGTACGCCCACAGGAGGGAAAGGGGGACGACGAACACCATGGAAGGGAGCATGTTGATGACGGGAAAAATTTTGATGCCGCACATGCGCAGGCCCGTAGCCACAAAGATGACTCCGCCGCAGGACGTGAAATCGCCAAGGGCTGCGGGCGGCATTTGAGGAGAGGCAAGGTGGACGGCAAGGTAGAGGAGGGCGAGGATAAGGAATTGCGGAATGGCGATCAGGCTGACGGAAATACCGAAAAGGGTACCGAAGACGACCCCGCTAAAAAGATCGAGTACAGCCTTGGTGAACAGGATGGTCGCATCACCCGTCATCGCCTCGTTGATGGCTCCGAAAATGCCCATGCTGCCGAAGCAAAAAGCCGAAATGAGGGTGATAATATTGACGATGTAGGTCTCGTTTCCGTAATGCTTGCTCTTCGCCACACGGAACAGGGTACGGATGCAGCGCGCCAGAAAGGTTTCGGCGAAAAACAGTTCTCCCAAGCAGGAGCCCATGATAAGCGCCATGACCACCACGGGAAAGGCGGCGGCTTTGTTGACCAGAACGGAGCCCATACAAAGGGTGATGACTCCGAAGATGAGGGGAAGGGTTTCCTTGATGCGGGCGGGGATGATGGCGGAACAGCAGGTTCCGATCACGCCGCCGAGAAAAAGCGCGCTACTGTCTACAATCGGTCCAATCATGGCGTTTCCACGGTTAAAGTTGTGCGTCGGGCATTTTGAGTCGAGTGTATCTCGGAAACATGCACGTGGGGATTTGTCAAGCGCCGAAAGCCTGTCCTGCAGGAAAGCCCTGATTGTAAGGAGCTGGATATCCCGGGTGGCTGACGGCCCACTGTATGGCCGGGACCGGAAGGCCCGTAGCCTACGAGAGCTTTTTCTCTTCTCTCTTGCTGGCACAGGAGGCGGTGGAGAAGGAAGAATATTTGCGCGAGGTCCACGTGGTCCCTTCATGCGGAAGCGGACCATGTTCGAGGGCGTGTCAACACGCAACAAATACGGTACCGTTTTTATTCGATTGCCGCTCGTTCCTCGCAAGCTGGCTCCATGTGCCCTGTATTCCTCCGGGGAAAGTGATGTTCTCCACCCTCTCTCAAGATACGGATAGGTAGAAGAACGTTCACAGGCCCGAGGCTGGAGGCGTGGTGACAAAGGGATTCATGCGTGGAGGAGGACGGCGGGCGCCATCTTGTGCCTTTCTTGACCGCTCCTCCGGCGCAGATTTTCTGTTGCCGGGGCAGGGCACGGCGGATACCCTGCACGGGAGGAGGGCTTTTCATCATGAAGCGACGTGCACGCCAGCTTTCCGCGTATCTGTTGGGCGTCTATCTGGCTACGGGCCTCATGGACGGAACATGGAACCCGCTTGCATGGAATGGGCGACAGTGGGCGGCGGCTCTGTTGGCCGGCGTCATCGTGTGGATTGGCTCGTGGGTATGGAAGCGGTGGAAGGCGAAGAGGGGCTAGGAGTCCCGTGAAATTCCGAGGCTGTGCGAGCAGGCCGATGTATTGCGGGATTCTGCGTCCTTTTTAGATACGCCCCTTCCCCGCACCGGGCCGCGAGGCGCAAGAGGCTTGCGTTTTCGCCATCCATCGGAGGGTTGGGATTCTCCCTTTAATGCTGCTTTGACGGTTCCACTGAGCCGTCGCGATGTTTGATGATGCCCGAAAGGACGATGCTGCCATGAATATAATCGCTCACATCCGTAATGATTTTCAGGAAAAATTTGGTATTCCCCGACAAAGTGGTGTTGTGGAGACGGCCCTGTCCGAGATTGTTTTTGAACCGGCTTACCGGTGTGCGGAGGCCCTGCGGGGTTTGGAAGGGTTTTCCCATATTTGGCTGATCTGGATGTTTTCCGCCTCCACAGACAAAGGCTGGTCGCCTACGGTCCGGCCTCCGCGTTTGGGCGGTAACACGCGGGTAGGCGTTTTTGCCTCGCGCTCTCCGTTCCGACCGAATCCGCTGGGGCTGTCGGCGGTGGAGTGCTTCAGTCCCCGGAAGGCCCGCTATTACGGGTTTCCGGGGCCGATCTGCTGCATGGGACGCCTATTTTCGATATTAAACCCTACCTTCCCTACGCCGACTCTATCCCGCAGGCGAAAGGCGGCTTTGCGGGCGCGAGACCTGAGCCCCGGCTTGAGGTGCACGCCGCGCCCGAAGTCCTGCAAGGGCTCCCTGAGGGCAAATGGGAGACGCTGCGCGAGGTTTTGGCTCTTGATCCGCGCCCGTCCTATCAGGACGATCCCAACCGGGTGTATGGCTTTGCCTTTGCCGGACGCAATGTCCGGTTCCGGGTGAACGGTTCGGCGCTTGAGGTGCTTTCCCTTGAAACGCTTTCCGTGGATGCGGGCAAAGAAAAAATGGGGTGAGGAAGGAGCCGGGAAGTCCCGTCGACAAAAGCCCGGAACCCGGGAAGCGCCGCAAGGCGGAGGTGACGGCGGCCTGCGTTCGGCTGTAAGGGCGTTCTGCCTTGCCCTGCGGCGGGAGGCCGTACACGGTGCCTGCGTGAGCCACGTTTTCCCGGCAGAGGCCAAGATCTCAAGAGGGGGAGAAAGGCGGGTTCTTTGTTCTCCCAACGGACAACAGGATGGCGGACGCAAGCCTGAGTACCAGACATGAAAAAGCCCTCACGGTTATTCACCGTAAGGGCTTTGATTTCATGGAGCCTTTGTCCAGAATTGAACTGGAGACCTCATCCTTACCAAGGATGCGCTCTACCAACTGAGCTACAAAGGCATGGTGTGTCTAACGCTTTCTGCGTCAGCAACGAAGAAGCTTTTAGCCTGATACGCTCTCTCCGTCAAGCTTTTTTTCCACATTTTTTTCTGCCGGGCACAGACCGCGTTCGCTGCCGCGCACAAAGGAGACGAAGGCCATCACCTGCGGCAGGGAGGCGTATTCCTTTTCCAGCAGATCAAGGGCCTCGGGGCGCGGCATTTCGCTGCGCCAGACAAGGCGGAAGGCGTGCTTGAAGGCGGCGATCACGTCGCGACCCGCTTCGGCGCGCCGCAAGCCCACGAGATTGGGGCCATGCACCAGTGCCCGGCTTCCGGCGGCCAGCATCCACGGCGGAAGGTCCTGCGCCACGCCGGTCATGCCGCCCACAAAGGCGTGCGTACCGATGCGGCAGAACTGATGCACTGCGGACAGGCCGCCGATGATGGCGTAGTCGTCCACGCGCACGTGGCCGCCGAGCGTCGCCCCGTTCGACATGACGATGTCGCTGCCGAGCTGACAGTCATGGGCGACGTGGGTATAGGCCATGCACAGGTTGCGGCTGCCGAGGCGCGTTACGCCGCCGCCTCCCTGCGTGCCCCGGTGGAGGGTGGCGAATTCCCGGATGCGGTTGCCGTCTCCGAGTTCAAGCCACGTCACTTCACCCTGGAATTTCAAATCCTGCGGCTCGCCGCCCACCATAGCGTGGGAATGGATGTGGTTGCCGCGTCCCATTTTCGTATAGTTCTTGATGACCGCATGGGCGTCGATGCGGCAGCGGTCCCCGATGACCACATGTTCTTCGATGATCGCGTAGGGCCCGATTTCCACGTCTTCCCCGAGGCTCGCGCCCGGGTGGACAAGAGCCGTGGGGTGGATGCCCTGCGAGGGGGCCAGTGTGCAGCAGGTCATGCCATCTCTCCGCGATCCGTGACGGCGGCGGTCAGTTCCGCTTCGGCGGCAAGGACGCCGTCCACATAGGCGTGGCCTTCCATTTTCCAGAGTTTCAGCTTGTGGCGGATGAGGCGGCATTCCAGATCAAGCCGGTCGCCGGGGTAGACGGGGCGACGGAAACGCACCTTTTCAAGGCCGGAGAAGAGGAAGAGCTTGTCGGCCGTTTCGGAGGGATCAAAGCCGTGCAGAACGAGGAGGCCGCCCGCCTGCGCCAGCGCTTCGATGATGAGCACGCCGGGCATGACGGGGACGCCGGGGAAATGCCCCTGAAAGAACGCCTCGTTGAAGCTGACGCATTTGTGCGCCTTGATGTATTCCCCATCCACGATTTCGTTAACCCTGTCCACAAGCAGGAAAGGATAGCGATGGGGGAGAAGGTCCAGAATCCGGCGGATGTCGAACGATACGGGCTGGGTCATGCGGTGTGTTCCTTGAAAGTCTGAGATGATCTAGTCCTCGGCCTCGCCTTTGAGTGCCTTCACTTCTTTCTCAAGCTGCGAGAGGCGCTTGAACAGTTCGGGGTAGCGGGGCATGAGGGCCAAGGTGCGCATGTAGGTGCGCTGGTCCACGGTGGGGGTGCCGCCCACGGTGACGTTGTCGGGAATGTCCTTGGCGACCCCGGACTGCGGGCCGATGGTCACGTTGTCGCCGATGTGCAGATGCCCGGCCACACCGACCTGCCCGGCCAGCGTGCAGTTGTCCCCGATGGTCGAGGAACCGGAAATGCCTACCTGCGAGACGATGAAGCTGTTGCGTCCGATGCGGACGTTATGGCCAAGCTGGACGAGGTTGTCGATTTTGGTCCCGTCGCCCACGCGCGTGGTGTCGAGCACGGCGCGGTCAATGGCGGCGTTGGCCCCCACTTCTACTTCGTCGCCGAGGACGACCCGGCCCACTTGCGGGATTTTCTGGATGCCCGCGGGCGTGCGCGCAAAGCCGAAGCCGTCCGCGCCGAGCACCGCGCCCGGATGCAGGACAGCATTGTTCCCCACCT